>Ga0114920_10001128_pt1 | contig 12155 bp, 9 predicted proteins | sample ChitaG_FD_88683 | JGI IMG/M metagenome (GOLD analysis project Ga0114920, IMG submission 88683) | Deep subsurface microbial communities from South Pacific Ocean to uncover new lineages of life (NeLLi) - Chile_00310 metaG | ecosystem: Environmental > Aquatic > Marine > Oceanic > Sediment ... | reverse complement strand
GACTTCTGCCGCGTTATCGGCAATCCCGATTGGACCAAGGAGCCCAGGCTCTCTACCATGCCGGGTCGCAAGGAGAACGAGGAGGAACTGGACCGGCTCATTGCGGAGTGGACCAAGAACTACATCCCAGAGCAGGTCGTGACCATGATGCAGGATGCTGGGGTGCCAGCGGGGGTGGCACAGACTGCCGAGGGTCTGTTCAACGATCCTCAGCTAAAGCATCGGGAGCACTTCCGCTTTCTGGAGCACAAGGTCATCGGCCGCCATGCCTATAATGCCCCTGCTTATCGGCTGTCAAAGACCCCAAACCATATTTGGAAGGCTGGCCCCTGCCTGGGCGAGGACAATGAATATGTTTACAAGGAGATCCTGGGATATTCCGAAGATGAAATTGCCGATATGCTGGCGGAGGGGGTGATCACCACCGAGGCTGATGTGCCGACAGTGCTGGCGTCGCTATGAGCAAACCAGCATATCGCAGGTGTTGAGAGGTGAACGCAAGTCCAATGTAAGGAGTGCGCCACACCTGTCTGTGCCCTATAGCTCGATCTCTTTTAGGTCCGGGGCCACGATGAGTCTGGGCTCAGTAAGGGCTTGAACCTCTGCCGCCGACCAGCCGGGGGCTACCTCCTTGAGCAAGAGTTCCTCTGGGGTGACCTCGATTACCGCCAGGTCGGTTATGATGAGGTGCACGCACTCCCTGGCGGTGAGTGGGGCAGTGCACTGCTTCACGATCTTGGGCTTCCCATCCTTGGTGGTATGCTCCATGGTGACGATCACCCTCTTGGCGCCCACTGCCAGGTCCATTCCGCCGCCGATGGTGCCACCCAGGGGGTCTTCGCCGGTGTTCCAGTTTGCCAGGTCTCCCTTTTCTGATATCTGAAATCCGCCGAGAATGGTTATCAGTCGCCCGCTCCTTATCATGGCAAAGGAGGTGACCAGGTCGAAAATAGCCATCCCCGGCGCGGGAGTGAAATATCTTCCCCCGGCATCCACATAGTGCTGATCCGCCTTCTCCACCATGTCCTGCATCACAAGGGGGCCATAGCCTAGAGCACCGTTCTCCGAGTGGAAAATCACTCCCTCGGGGATGTGAAGGGCACAAAGGTTCGGCATGCCGATGCCAAGGTTGACATAATCGCCATCCTTGAGCTCTTTGGCAGCCCTCATCGCTATTACTTCTCTTTCCAGCCTCTGTTTCATTTTCCTGCCTCCTGGCGAAGCTTGATAGCTACTTGAACAGAATCTGGCGCACGATGTCTACCTGAGCGACCTTGGAAAGCAACTCCTGCGCTCTCTGTGGGCTACCCAGGCCTCCCTCGGGGACCTTCACAATGCGGTCAACAAATATACCCGGGGTCACCATATGCTCGGAGTCGATCTCTCCCACCTCCACTATTTCGTCCACCTCAGCAATGGTGACCTTTGCTGCCATCGCCATCACCGGGTGGTCCTCGCGGTACACCCCCCAGTAGACCAGGTTGCCGAGCTTATCCACCTTGTGGCCTCTGATGAAGGCGTAATCGGGTCTTATCGGCATTTCCAGGATGTACTCCTTGCCATCGATAACCCTTTTCTCCTTCCCCTCCTCCAGGATGGTGCCCACGCCCACAGGGTTATAAAATCCCCCCAGGCCGGCGGCACCAGCGTAGAGCCTTGAAGCCAGCGTGCCATGGCTGGTGAATTCCACCTCAAGCCCCTTGTCCACATATTCCTTGATAAACGCCCCGGCACCCAACACCTGGAGACCCACCACCGCGGTTATCAGCTTCTTTAGCTGGGGGAGCAGAACCGACAGATTCACCACCTCATCCTCGGTGAACAAGAAGGTGGGTAGGAAGTTGTGCACTATCAGCGTTAGATCCTTTACCCCCTTTCGCTTAAGGGCAGCGATCAGGTTTTGAGAGAGGGAGGTTACCCCCCAGCACCCGGTGGCGATGGAGGCGCCATCAGGGATGTCTGCCACCGCCTCGTCAAAACTGTCGAACACCTTATTGATCATCACTGCCTCCTGAAGGCAAGATTTGGCCGAGCGTAGATGCACCATTTTAGCGCAAAGAAGCGCAGAATAGAAGGGGTATCTACCTCCAGGCCAGGCATGAACAAGCATGAGAGGCGCTCCCTGGCGCTATTGCACATCCTCCTTGACTGAGAATCTGAGGGTATGCTATGCTAGCTGGTGCCACGGGGCGGGACGTTCAGTTTGCAACTGAAAATCCGCGTGTCGGCGGTGCGACTCCGCTTCTCGGCATGCCGAAGTGGCGGAATAGGTAGACGCGACGGTCTCAAAAACCGTTGGGGGGCGACCCCCGTGTCGGTTCGATCCCGGCCTTCGGCACTCTTTGAGCATTGGCCCTGGTAGGGATTTCGGGTTAGAGAAAGCCGTTGAGGCGAAAGAGAAGCTGAGACAATAGAAGAGCGGAAAATGCCGAGTTGTGTAGCGGTAGCACGGGGGACTTTGGATCCCTAAGCCCAGGTTCGAATCCTGGCTCGGCAGCCAAATACCGAAGCAGCAGGGCGAGAAGTTCCCCGATAGCTCAATGGTAGAGCGGGCGGCTGTTAACCGCTAGGTTGTAGGTTCGAATCCTACTCGGGGAGCCAGTTTTATTATTGAGGCGGGTCACCGCCCTGATGCTCTCTGCGCCCCCTGCTTTTTGTTCCACAGCGCCAGTTAAGGTCAGTCCTCGAGTGTCACGAACCTGTTCGCCAGGTCGCCCGCAGCGGGGAGCGCCTCCATCCAGAACGCCTTGTTCTCGGGGTCTCCGGCACCAAACAGGTGGTCATACTTGACCCGGTCTTCACCAGTTGGCACACGCTCGATGGCACGGACAGCCAACTCGCGCAGTTGGCGTGCATTCGCTAGCCGAGAATTGAGCGCGACATAGTATAGACCGAGCTTTTCTACCGCCTGGATCTCCCGACTTGCCTCCTGTCCTGCCTGTCTAAACTGGCTGAGGACTACAAGGATGCGGTCACCAAGGCTCATCGGCGGAATCTCATATTCGTTCCCGCCCGGAATGCGGCTGAGGAGGTCGGCACCTTTAGGTCGGGAGGCAATCCGCTCCTTCATCTCGACCACATTGGAGCCAGAACTACCTGTCAGCACGAAGACAAACCGTGCGCCTCTGTCAACAGCGGCGTCAAGGTATGGCAGAAGCACCTCGTACGGCCAGGCTTCATCAGGTTTGGCGTCGATCTCATCGACTAGGCAGAGGCACGGCTCATGTTCATCATCGAGTTGGCCAAGGCCGGAAAGGAACTCTTGCTGGTTGCACCCGGCAAGGTTGAACTCGCGGTAATGGATAGCTCTCGGGAGCGACGCCGCAACCTGCTGGACAAGATAGGTCTTGCCGCTCCCGGGTGGTGCCCAGGTGAGGTGGTTTTCTCGTTTTCGGCTCGGGCGATCAAATCCGGCGACAATCTTCTGCCGCACATCCTTCAGGACGTTGCGCGCGGCTTCCTCATACCTAGTGTAGTTGCCGACAACCCGAAACCGTGACAGGACGACCCAATCCAGTCCGGCGATGAGTGACCGTGCCTCGCGCGCTGCAGGCTCGTCGGCAGCCACGGCTATATCCTGCGCGACTGGCTGGGCGGCCTCCACCCGACCAGCACTGACAGGGTCTCCAAGGAACTCGGCAAAGACACGCAACAGTGAATCAGCGTCGCCAAACCAGGGGATGTGGATATTCCCTTCCAAGGGAACGAAGCGGGCATTCGGGATCAAAGCCGCCAGCTCTCTACCCAGCTGGAACCCGACCATCCGGTCTCGCTGGCGGTGGATCACCAGTGTCGGAACCCGGAGTCTGGGAAGGAGCTCAGTCACGTCAAATCGGGGAATCATGTCTCCCAGTTGAGCGGCCATCTCTGCGGTGGCAGACTCACGCTGCATCTTGGCCAGCCATTCACCAGTGGCGGCATCGGCGCCGGGTGCAAAAAGGTCAGCGAGAGCTTTGGAACCGACCCCCAGTGAGCGCGGATCAAGGAAAGAACTGCTTGGTCGTCTGTTCGCTACTTACCCCAAACAGTAGCTATTCGGATTCCAGGGAGACCTTCTTCTGTCGAAGCCGCCGACTCTTGAGAAGGATTTGTGTCTTGTGGGGTACGCAACGCTGAAGCGGTTGCTAGATCACAGAGGGGCGTTCCAAAAAGGGGATATTGCTCCGGCTATTGGGGAAGAGGCCGATCGCGGGGTGCTCCCAAAGGACTTCTTTTTAGAGCGGGGGCGTGACCTAAGCACAAGCGCTACCAATGCCCTTTGAGCCTGAACAATTTGGACTTTTGTTACATCAGCGAGCCTGTTGAAGGTTCCCTTTCCAAAGGTGTGCAGATCTAAAGGGCATTTCTAGTGTTCAACTTCATCCAAAACCCCTTATGGTAACAGGAAATTATGTTAGCTATTATCTAGCAATACTTAACTAGGTTGACCGCTTATCGGTAGCGGTTATCGATCGTCTCAAGGAAAAGCTTGGCAAGATTGAGATACAATGCTAGAATAGTGCCATCATACGGGGGCTAGGTTTCATCCCGGAGGATTAATTCTCAGGAAGGGGTGTAATTATGGACCTTAGCTTTACTCCAGAACAGGAGGCATTCCGTCAGGAGGTACGCCAGTGGATAAAGGATAACCTGCCTCCGGATTGGGAGGGGGAGGAATCATACTTTGCTGCTGAGGACCCCGTTGAACACAGCAAGAAGATCCATGAGTTCAGCAAGCAGATAGCAAAGAAGCTGGGAGAAAAGGGCTGGCTTGCTGCGGCTTGGCCCAAGGAGTATGGCGGCCTGGGGCTCGGCCCAATAGAACAGCTCATTTACAGGGAAGAGATGACCTATCACCGGGTCCCGGGAACCGAAATGGGCGTGGGGGGCATAACCTGGGTCGGTCCCTCATTAATGATTTTTGGGACGGAGGAGCAGAAGAAGGAGCACCTGCCTCTCATAGCTCAGGGTGAAAGATGGTGGTGTACTGGCTATAGTGAACCGGAGGCGGGCTCCGACATGGCTAATATACACTGTCGCGCTGTGGCTCACGGCGACGAATACATTATTAACGGGCAAAAGCTGTGGACCAGTGGCGGCTACATCAATGACTACTGGCAATGGTTGCTGGTGAGAACCGGGCCTCAGGAGCCAAAACACAGGGGCATCAGTCTCCTGATGGTAGACCTGCAGACTCCGGGCATCACTATCCGCCCCTTGATAACCATGTCTGGTACGCATGACCTTAATGAGGTCTTCTACGATGATGTGCATGTTCCCAAAAGCAACCTTGTCGGGGAGGAGAACAGGGGCTGGTATCATATAATGGTTTCTCTGGACTTTGAGCGGACTGCCGGCGTTGTCATGATGGCCGGCGTCCGAAGAATGTTAGATGACCTGATACAGTTTGCCAAGGAGACGAAGATCAATGGGGAACGCCTGGCCAAGAACCCTCTCGTTCGGCACAAGCTGGCGGAGCTTGCCATTGAATGCGAGGTTGGCCGGATGCTGGCCTACCGGCTTGTCTGGATGCAGGCCCAAGGGCTTATTCCCAATTATGAGGCTTCGATGATAAAGCTTTTCGCCTCTGAAGCACTACAGGGATTTGCCCATGTCGGAACCCAGATCATGGGACTTTACGGGCAGCTGGAGATAGGCTCCAAATGGGCACTGCTAAACGGGAGGATTGAGCACGCATATCTGTCTTCCGTGGGCATGACCATCGCCGCCGGCACGTCTGAGATCATGCGTCTCATCATTGCCACGAGGGGGCTGGGGCTGCCGAGATAACCCCTTTTTGCCTCCCTTGTCAACCTGAAGCCAGGCCACGTAGCGCAACCACGGCGTAGGATGATTCGCCAACGAGCGGTCGGGGTACGAAGGACACATATCGGCCAATTGTTCAACGAGTCACTGGCTAGTAGCCAAGCAAACTAGCATATCCCTAGCCTTTGTTCACTACCGCGCTTAGCCTCCCGCCCCTACAAAGCAGTTGTTTTGTAGTCGCTTTTCTAACATGCTTTTGCTGAGTAACTAGAATGGGGTGTTAAGTGTACGATTATCAGTTTCGCGATGACGCTTTGGAAGCTTGGGTGCTGATTCACCAAACCTGGCATGCGATGGGCAGGTCAGAAGGGCATTTGCTCGCCAAGTTCGGCTTGACGCCTCAAAAGAATGAAGTCCTATGGGTTGCTAGCACCCACCCCAACCCATTGACCCCTTCCGATATATCCCGTGTGGTCTTCCGGAAAGTCAAACCATAGGTGGATTGCTCACTCGAATGGAAAGAGAGGACTTGGTAACGAGAGTGCCGAAGCGGAAGGGGCGCACATTTACAGAGGTTATAATGACTGCCAAGGGCCGGGAACTGCACAGGCTGCAGACGAAGATGGAGGGGCGGATAGCACGCCGTACTGGCTTGAATCTGTAAGGCTGCTAAAACGAAGCGCCGGGGATAAAACCCCAACGCTGCTTCATATATCACCTTGGAACCTATTTCTTATACTTTTCTCGGAGCACGAATTTCAATACTTTGCCCTGAGGGTTCCTTGGCAGCACATCGACGAAATCCACTGACTTTGGCTTCTTGTAGCTGGCGAGGTTCTTCTTGCAGTAGTCGATGATGTCCTCTTCTGTCAGCGTCTCCCCCTGCTTAGGCACCACTATCGCCTTGACGCTCTCACCCCAATCGGGGTCGGGGACGCCGATGACCGTTGCCTCCAGGATCTTCGGATGGGTGTAGAGCACCTCTTCTATCTCCGCCGGATAAATGTTCTCACCGCCGCTGATGATCATGTCCTTCTTGCGATCCACTACGTAGATATACCCATCCTCGTCCTGGCGCACCAGGTCTCCGCTGTGGAACCAGCCTCCCCTGAAGGCTTCGGCCGTGGCCTCTGGGTCGTTGTAGTACTCCTTCATGACAGTGGGCCCACGGTACACTATCTCACCCACCTCTCCGATGGGAACATCGTTGTCATCGTCATCCACCACCCGGGCCTCCACATTGATCATCGGCCTCCCCACTGTTCCTTGTTTTGTCAGTATATCCTCATGTTTGGCAGATACGGCGCTTGCACTGGTCTCAGTCATTCCGAACGCTTCAGAAAGACGCATATTGGGTAATGCCGCGACGATCTTCCTTTTAAGCTCCAGCGGCATAGGGGCAGCTCCGGTGGCCCCTTGCTCCAGAGAAGAGAGGTCGTAGTCCTTGAAATTGGGATGGTTGACGATCCAGTTCCAGAGGGCAGGAACGAGACCGACTGCCTGTATCTTCTCCTCCTGGATGGCAGTCATGATGTTCTCAAGCGTAGGTATGTCGAGGATGACAGCGGTTGCGCCAAGGAAGACGCCTATTATCAAAGCCCCGGTTGCTGCCTGGTGGAATATAGGGAAGACAAGAAGCTGTTTCCCTGGCTGGCCCACCCCCCCTTCGATGCTTGTGTTGACAGCTAGCATGAGCTGGTTCTTGTGGGTAAGTACCGCCCCCTTTGGCCTTCCAGTCGTGCCTGCGGTATACATGATGAAAGCGGGATCGTCGTCCTCCACAGGCACAAGGGGTTCCTCAGGGGAGCCTTCTTGCACCACTTTCTCGTAGTCGATAGTGCCTTCAACGCCCCCTTCGCTAACGCAGATGTAGAGCTTAACCTTAGGCAGCTGCGGTCGGATGGAGTTGACCACCTCCTGAAACATTTCGCCAAAAATCAGCGCCTTGGAGTCAGATTGGTCAATCTGATAACTAAGCTCCCTGCCGGTCAAACGGAAGTTGTTGGGGACCACCACGCTCCCGATCTTGGCCAGGGCAAAGTAGCACTCCATGATCTCCATGCAGTTCATGAAAAGGACGGCTACCTTGTCACCTTTCTCAATCCCCAGCCCCATCAGGCCATTGGCCAGGCGGTTGACCCGCTCGTTGAACTGGCTATAGGTGTAGCGCTTGTCGTTAAAGACGAGAGCTTCCCTGTCAGGGGTTTTCCTCGCCCATCTAGCCAGCACCTCCCCAAGCACTAGTTGTCTTGACAGATCCAATTGAACTGACACCTTGGCACCTCCTGAGATCTACAGATAATAGTGAGGCACAACTGAGGCACAACCATACCAAAGTGAGGCAGGGCATTTGAGAATCGCATCCCAGATAAAGCTCGACCTGCTCAGGGATACGCTTCGTCCTTATGCCCGTTTTCTGTTCCAGATAGCCAGCGACACACCAGCAGCCACTATCAGTGCTGCCGCTAACATCCAGGGCGCTACCAGTCCGAGCTTGTCTGTGGGGACTATCGTGCCGCCGACAGGGCCTACGTGGCAGTCTGGGTCAGGAGTCCCTTGATCGTAGCACCAGGCTCGTGCAGTGCAGAGTCCATCGGCATCACAGTCACAGGCATCACCTACATCGTCACCGTCAGAATCTAGCTGATCTGGATTGGCAACGCTAGGGCAGTTATCGCAGACATCTCCTACACCGTCACCGTCCTGATCTTCTTGCCCAGGATTGGGAACAGCTGGACAATTATCAATAGCATCTACGACACCATCTCCATCACCATCAGCAAGTTCTTCCGACAGGTCGAAATATACGTATGGTCCGGCGCATGCTGGAATTCCACCCAGTGCTATCCGAATGACCCCATCAGCCGGAACTGCTACCAGGCTTAGGGGTGTAGAGCGCTGCACTGTGAGCGACCCTGTTTCGCCGGTCTTGTAATAAGGGATATTGGGCAAGGTGTATAAGACTGGCCCCAAGGTACAAATGGGATACCCATCCCCATATTCGGTCCAACCTAGCTCCCTGCCCTCGACCATGTCATAGCGGTCGCTCACAATATCGATCGCGGTATCGATGGTTATCGCCCCGTAGTTTTCGCTAAGCAATTGCTCATACCTCTGATAACGCTGGAAGGTACCTGGTGCGGAAGTTGAGAGGCTGGCCTGCCATGCTTCCACTGTGCTTATGTCTGCCAGACCGTACACCGGGGCCTGCCCAGGCACCATATTGTACCCATCATAGCCCTGCCAACCTGGATAGCAGTTATAGTGGTTTGTAGTCCAGAGCACATCGCTGCCCGGTTCGCTGTAGCGGACCGCTATCTCCGTGGCTGAAGTCTCTATCACCGCTGCTTCACCGGCTTGGCCATCGGCTACGAGGTAGTTTAGGCCAACACATCTAGGGGAGTCGCTCAGTATGGTCTCGGCTTCATCGATACTGCCCGCGTATTGCAAGATATCCCTTACGATCATTGCCGACGGGGTACCCAGCATGGATTCGTTCTCCGAACGACTGGTATGAAATGCGACGACTATCCCGGCTTCGTTCATTCCCACGGTGCCTCCGATTGAGCCCGGTCTCCCATAGCCGGTGGTAACAAGGGGATGAATGAAGGCATATCCACTGTCCGGCTGCGCCACCAATACAGTGGGCTTCTGCTGGATCTCCGGTATAACGTAGCTGTCGGTATTCCTGCCCAAAACCAGCTTGCCGTCGGTCGTTGCATCACCCCAGGCCGAAAAAGTGCTGCATTTGTAAAGCACAACATCGGCGAATGTGTTCCATATCAGAATGTCTTCGTAGGTCAGGGGCGACCCCGCAGCTGCCAGTCCGTCGGCGATCCCCTGCATTTCTTCCATATATTCAGCTGGAATGTATGGCTCCACTGCTTGTGCATCGAGCAGCAGACAGTCCAAAGCGGCTGAAACGTCTATTGTACCACACAGCTGTAAAGCAACTAATATCATTACTATGCTACAGTCTTCTAGTATGTCGTCGGCAAGCAAAAAGCCGTGCTGGTACCCCATCTCGTAGGGCGTTCCTTTGACGTGTAGGACTCTCATCTCTTCCCTGTCTTCAAGGAAGCCCTGGCCACAGGTTGCAACTATTGTCGAACTGCCTCCTGGGTGTGGATTGTCAATGTCAATACTGCCACGGCCTGCTGTTTGAGCATCAGCAGAGACCGCCGAGGCGAATACTGAAATCAGCACTATCGCCATAAGTATTGCAATCTTTTTCATCGGCTTAGCCACTCCTTTCCCGGCACTCAGGCCAGCGAACATCTTTGGTCATCAATCGAGGCGGGTCAAAGACCCGGCACGAGGGTCCCTCGAAGAGGGAACGATCAAATAGACTGCACTGAAAAAATTCGCACGAGAGCCCCTTAGGAACTCGTGCGCCGTGAGTGAAGCCTAGCAGAAAGTTTGGTAATTGTCAAGGCTGTCTCTATTAGCTACTCCCTGATCAGCAGCGCAAACCCCAGCATCGCTGTCCCGGCCAGTTGGACTTTCCACTGCATCAATAGTATCCGGAATCTGATGAATCAAATAATCGTCCCACTCTGTTATCGCCATTTTCGCCTCTTTGGTGCCTCATTTTATGTAGGCGATAATATGCTATCACCGTGCTCCAATGGGTCGATCAGCCTCATTCCCCAAACACCTCCACCATTATCGCCTCTGTCTCCTCTGGGGTGTACATAGCCAGTAGCTCGTACTCCTTCTCCCCGGCCACTTTGACGATCGGGGTTGGATATAGTCCGACATGCCCAACCCCATTAAGCTCCTCCAGGCCATACGCGATGGGGCCAGCCAGGCTGTCGAAGGCCCCAGTCTCCATGGTCTCTTTAATCTTCTCGATATCATCCACGGTTCCGGCTTGCCTCAAGACATCGGTCATCACATAGAGTAGATTAAAGGACCCGAATGCACTTAGCCCGAACTCTATACCATATCGATCCTCGTACTCCTCACGTAAGGCTGGCACTTCAGGCCATACGTCTCCAACCGGGTGCGGGACAAAGAGTAGATAACCCTCGCAGACATCCCAGCCTACTTTTTCGGGGTCTGCCTCGGTCCAGAAATAACTGGCAGCCAGCCCTTCATAGCCCATTGCCACCATCATATCGTATATGTCAGCACCACCCACATACAGGTCAGGGTCCCTTCTCATGATCTTGTTTGCTATCGGCATCAGTTCCAACATAGCGGTAGGGGTGTACTCCTCGGCCACAACTTCAAGACCAAAGTGCTCGGCGGAGGCAACAACGGCGGCACCGACCGCGTACCCAGTTAGGCTATCGGGGGCAGTGAAGGCGACCCGCTTCACCTCGCGGTGCTCTTTAGTCAACCAGTCAAAGAAGGCTGGAGCGTGGAGCGACAATGTGGCGGAGGTCTGAAAGAAGTGGGGTTTATCCGGGCCGAAGTCACTGTAATCAGCACCTGAGACGCCGAGTAGCATCCCCAATTCTTCGCATATAGGCAGGGCGCCCATCGCTGGATCCTTAAAAGTCTGGTGCATGAAATCCACATCATGCTCATAGATGAACTTCTGAGCCGAAGCTAACCCGCCGGCGACACTCGCAAGATTATCTTCAAGGATGAGCTTCCAGCGGTATTGTTCTCCGGCTACAGTGAACTCCCCGATCTTCTCAGCGGCCATGTTGAATGCGTATTTTCCCGGGAGGCCAATGGCGGCTCCATAAGCACCGGTCAGCGGCGTTCCGATGCCGTACTTCAACTCCGTTACACCCTCTTCCTCCTCTTCTCCACCGCCACAAGCAAACGTCGATAGCAGCAGGATGGCCAAAAGAGCGAATACTATGACTTTCTCAGCTTTCATTTACTGCCTCCTTTGGTTGCTAACACCTAGGTCAGCGCAACTGCTTGATGATTCATTGAGGCGGGTCAATGACCCGGCACGAGGGTCCCTCTCGTGAGGGAACGATTTTGCGACATTAGATTGATATGTTTGCCCTCTCTTTATTTACGAGGTATGGCTGATATCTTACCCTGCTCCGGTATGTACCACGGTGATGGGTACCACCAGTCGCCAGGCTCAACCAGGCCGTCCTCAATCAGGATGTGCATCAGGTTGTAGGGTATGGCCATAAGTGCCAGCCCTCCGGGGTGCCCCGATGACTGGTGGCAAAAGTAGAGCCCGTCGATGGGAGAGCGGTATCGCGAATACTCGGGCAGGGGACGGTTGGTCCACAGCTGGTCATGACAGTGGCGAGTGGTATACCAGCCGCCGCCGATGAGCCCCACATTGCGGTGCTCGGACTCCCAGGGTGGGTTAGACCACATCTGCACGAGGTCGTCTTCAGCATTCTCTATCACTGTGCTCAGGGCTTTGAGCATGTAAGCGTCCCATTTATCCTTCTCCTTGGCCATCGCATCAGGACCGTCCACGTGAT
>Ga0114920_10001127_pt1 | contig 12157 bp, 18 predicted proteins | sample ChitaG_FD_88683 | JGI IMG/M metagenome (GOLD analysis project Ga0114920, IMG submission 88683) | Deep subsurface microbial communities from South Pacific Ocean to uncover new lineages of life (NeLLi) - Chile_00310 metaG | ecosystem: Environmental > Aquatic > Marine > Oceanic > Sediment ... | reverse complement strand
GACCGCCGCTCTTCGACACGCTCATTGACAGATACAACAGCCATTACGCCACAACATCCAAAACGGTGACACCTTCCAGGCGCAAGCCACGGCGTAGCATTTCCTTCATCTCCTCAGCGGTCTCGCCGATGCCCTGTTGTATTTTCAACTGCTGTTGCTGGACGGCTACAGTCGCGGCACCAATTACGCCACGTCCCGCTCGCCATTGCATGCGCACTGCCGCAGCGGTCCCGGCTGCGACAGCGGGTGCGAAACGTAGGCGGGCCGGATCAGCAAGGGCGCGGAGGCTGTCCTTGACCTTGTTGATTGCCTCATCGTACTTGCCCCATTCTCTTTCATTTAACTGCAACCATTGCTCAAGAGTAAGCATCTTCTCTTTGAACATCGCCCAGTAGTCGTTGAGTGAATCGGTGAGCACTTGCCAGGGTGTACGCAGAGATAGTACGAGTGCTACAGCACGTGTGCGCATTTGTTCCATGACGACGCCTATTGGGCCACCCCGCTTTCGTATCTTCTCGGCAAGCGCATCAATATCCTCACCGATTCGCATTGCAGCCTTTGCGATGTCGTCAAACATAAGCTGGACTTTCCCTCCTAGCGGCATCTCATCCAACTTCTTAATCTTCGCCAGAAGCTTCTCAAGTTCAGATACGGGTTGCGGAGCAGGATGCCACACACCATCTATCATATCCCCCATCGGAACTACATTGCGCTCGGCGAACTCCATACCCCACGCTTTTATCTTCAACATCGTGGAGTAGACGTTCTTGAGATAGTCGGCGACCCAACTTACGGCAGTGCCTATCGTGACAAATGCTTTCGTTACCAGCTTACTGGTATCAATACTCGCAGTGCCAAGGTCAAACATGTAGTTCGCAGTTGCTTCAATGTACGGTGCCAGATGAGCGCTAAGCTGTTGCCAGAATCCTTGAGCTACAAGCTTGGCCCGCGTTATGGCATCGTTTGCCGCTTCGATCTTGGCAGCATCGAAACGATTCATGGCGGCCCCAGCCTTATCGACAGCGGCCCCTAGTTCCTTTATCTTCTCACTGCCCATCATAAGGAAGGTAATGAACGGCATACCCTTTCGACCAAACATGGCATATGCCACACTCTGCCGCATCGTATCAGTAATGAGCGTCTGATAGCGATCCGATACCAACATAAGCGCTTCCGCCGTCCCCATAAGAGAAAGTGTGCCAGCATCAAGCTTCAGTTCGTCGAATGCTCTCTTGTAAGTTGTGAGGTTATACTGTGCTTCTGCCGTGCGCCGGACAAACTGTTCAAGAACGCGATCGAATCCGCCCAGGTCCATACCCGCCAAACGTGAGACATAACGGAATCGCTGCAACTCCTTGATACATATCCCCATGCGGTCCGCGAACTTCGCAGTAGCGTCCATAGCCTGCAGCGTGCGACGAATGTAAATAGTTGCAATGGCAACGCCAGCAGCAATCAGCAAAGCAACATACTTGCCCAACTGCATGATGACGCGCGCCAGACGTTTGCCCATCTCGACGAGTCCTTTGGCGAATCGTGCAAGCTGTGTAGTGCCGCGCTTGATGGCATTGCTGAGTGCAGCAAACTTAGTTGCCCCGACAACTGCGAGGCGAGCGCCGAATCGTGTTACCTTGTTACTGGTCGTACTGACAGAGCGACCAAAGGCTGCTAAGCGATCGCGCGCAAGCTGTACGCCCTGCACGAATCCACGTGCAGTCATGCCAAGCGCTACACTGACACTAGCTATTACCAGTACGATCCTCCCCGCCAAGCATGGCGTTTATCATGCGCACCTTGTCCAGCACGCCTTGCGGCGTCTGCGTAGTCTGCGGCTTATCAGGGTCAAACAGCATGAAAGTCTTAAACGTCACATCCTTTGTCCACAAGCTCACATTCGTGTAAGCAATCATCGCGGCGCGGAAGTCCGCCCGCTCTTCGCCAATCGGACCTGTGACAGTGGTATAGGCAATCCATTCTGCAAACTCCCGAGCGCTTATCGCCCGTTGTGCCGCCTTGACCGACCTGTGCCCTAGCGCAAGCGTTAAGGTGAACCAGAATCGTCGTCGGGAGTCGCGTCGGAGTTTTTTGCTAGGCGTTCCTGTGCCTCGACACCTAAGCCGTTCAATTCCATAGCGGCGTTGGCGATACGATCGAGGACGCTAGTGTGTTTGTGATTCAGAGCTTCGGCATCATCGGGAGTAAACAAGAGTTCACCTTGCTCATTGCACATCGTATGCACGAGCAACTGCGCACGCTTGCCTTTGATGCCTTCCCCCGCATCAGCGATAAGGTCTTCCGCTTCATCGCCGGGTAGTCCCTTGACCCACACATGCCCGCCGCACTTCGGCCATTCGGGCACGGCAACCTCGACGAGATGTAGATCATCTTCAGCCAAGATGTTGTCGCGCGTCAGCGCATTGTTGTCACCCACAAAACCTCCAATCAGGCCAGAGTAGCCTTACCAGTTACGGTAATCTCGCAGTCCATTAAGTGCTCGCCATCACGATCGCCGCTGGGCTCCAGAGAAGTCACACCACCGTGGAACGTCCAGTTCTTTGCCGGTGTAAACTGCGACATAGATATCCGCCAACTCGGAATCGTCGTCCCGACATCGCTCTGCGCATGAGTAAGCAGCTTCATCTGATTCGCAGATGTCGGGAGAAAGTTCAACGAAAACGTCACTGTGCCACTGTTACTCGTGCCGAAAATGAACTCGTCACAATCATTGTCCGATTCCGAATGCGTGACATTGATTGCTTTCTTGGTAATTCTAGGGCCACGCAAATCCCGAACCTCAGCAACCGTGGTATAGGCTCCACCGCCAGCCGGGTCCATTTCCAATATTGTGCCCGCCCAGGCTTGTGCATCACTCGCTGCCATAGATCATACCTCCAATCAGACTGGTATCGCCTCGGCGAACCAAACCGCAAAGTCACTACTAACAACAAAACGCACCTTTTCGCTCCCCTCGATTTCCTCTTGCAAGCCATCACGGTCATCAAGTAAGCGAATTATGTCTATGTCAATCGTACCCGCTACGCCGGTGAATCCCTGCATCGCGTCACGCACATGCTCTGTCAGTGTGCGACTAGCCAAGTAACCCACGGCCACACAGTCAACTTGTATTCGCGCTTCGCATAAACCGCTCGATCCCGTCGTGCAGTCAATGTGGTTGGCGGAAATTCGCTGGAAAGTGATATACGGCAACGCTGCCTTCTGCGGTGCAAGCATCGGATAGATGCGAGTACCGACAGCGGTACTCACGTCATGGTCTCCTGCCAGGATTGCGTATATGCCCTTTTCAACCACCGGGTTGTATCCTCAGCTTTTCCAACTCAGCACGCGCCCGCCGACCGACAATCGCCACAGCCTTCTTCTCTTTGTTCTCGTCAAAAGCGGGGCGCATGAACGGCTGAGCGGGCATGATGCCTGTGTATCCACCGCGAACGCCAAGCAACTCAGCAAAGTATTTCAACCGCGCCCGCCCGCGTCGTTTCAGTCCGTGCCCTTCCATCTCAGGTGGATCACGCCAACGAGGGGCACTGCCAAACTCCACGAGGTGTGCGTGATAGCCACCCCACCGGCCGAGACGCGGGCCGATGACGGATAGCCAATTGCCGCTGTTCTTGTACTGTTTGATCTTGTAGCCAATCGACTTACGGAGCCGACCGAGTACCTTGACGCCTTTGACTGTATGTGGCCGTGATGTTACCGGACACCGCGCCTTAGCGTCCTTGACTATTAGGCGCGAGCCTTCAGCAAGAGCGGGGCGCATGACTTTACGCTGCATCTTGTCAGGCAGGTCTCGCAAGAGAGCATCTAAATCTTTTGCGCTACGAAGTTCTACAGCAGTACGTGAGAACTCTTTTGCCATTACGCTACAGCTTCCTTGCAGGTCAGTTCTAGTTCACGGTTCCGCGAATCCACGTCTACGATGTCCACGATCTCCAACGTCCGAGAGCCGAACACGATGCAATCTCGCGGCGTTATCCCGTCCACTGGCCGCATCCGCACACGATGCGTAATACCGGATTCCAACTGCTGCGCTGTCATTCGCTCTGCACCGGACAATGGCTCGATAGCCGCATACGCCCACGCTCGGTGCAACCGACTTTCCGTTGTGCCGCCCATCGCATCGCGCGTCACTGTGCGACTGAAGATGCGCACCTTATGGCGTAATTGCCCAGCATGTAAGGTCATTACGCAACCCCAGCTACCAGTTCGACAGTCACATTCGCGTCTGCGTCAGTTGGGCTCGTGAATAACACATTCTTGAATGTTCCAGTTATCACTTCGGCGGTGGCAAGATGATAGGCCATGATCGAACACCCCGGACTCAGGGTGACACTTTCCGCTGTGGTATGATCCAGCCCAAATAGATTATAGCCACTGCCCACATCTTTTCTGGTGATTGTCACCACATCCGTGTTATCAACGTGCGCCGATATCTTGACCAGCCGAATCTTCTTGCCTGTGAAGTTCACTGTACTGCCTAGAGGGCCGGTAGCCATACTGGTCAAGTCGAGCACACCAGCCGCAAGCGGAGCAGCGTCGATATTGAAACTATCGTGGAACACTAACTGCGCATTCGGCACAGTGCTAGCATCCAACTTGCCAGCCGTCACTGTGGTATGTGCAAATGTGATATTGCCGATCACATCGCCCATGTTCTGTGTTTCGTCAACGGCCAAGCCAAGGTTGTAGTTCGCTGATACGCTCATCAAACATCACTCCTATGTTACGCCCGCCACCAGTTCAATCGTGACATCGGCAGTCAAGTCAGCACTGGTAAAATCGACTGATCGCTCACCTACTGCCACGACGGCTAGAGTCTCCGGGTGATACGCCAGATAGGTTTCTCCTGGTTCAACTGTGATCCGATCGGCATCGGCCGCATCTTCACCAAATAGATTATAAGGAGTTCCAGCACTCTTCGTCACAAGGACTGGATCAGTATTCGTGATCGGACAAGCAATCTTCACGAGCAGAACCTTCTTATCCGTGAAGTTCACAACACTTGCCAACGGTCCTACCATGTTGTGCAAGTGCAACGTATAAGTGCCCGCCACCAACTGGAACGTATCGCTGAACGCATACTCCGCCTTGACCGATGTACTAGCGTCGATCTTACCTGCCGTAGCAGACGAATAGGAAAACGTGACGTCGCCCGCCCCGTCGCCCATGTTCTGCGTCTCATCGACAGCCAGACCGAGATTGTAGTTCACTGATACTGCCATAAGGCGTACCTCCTATCATGCAAAAGCTGGCACCTTGTACTGCCACAAAAGAGACTCTACATGGAACGGTATCTTGTGCTGGGAAGCCCCGTAGAGAATAGGCTCCCGATGCTCGAACCAGTGGGCCACGAGCCACAGTATCGCCTGGCGCAACCCCATCGGAACGGTGGACGCCGTGAGCCCGTACCCAGCGTCGTAATCGACAATGACCGCCATACTCTGTGCTCGCGTCGGCGGCCATGTCTTCCCAAAAGCTGGATCAATGCGGGCTGTTGCCTCGTAGATGTCTTCGCGGTAATCGGCTGGCAGCATCGTTGTCAACGTGCCACCCGTATCGTAATACTTGATCGTGTTGACTACGAGGGCCGGCGGGAAGGGCAGACGAATACACTCTGGGAACTCGTCAAGCCGCAATTCCCAGGTCGCGGTAATGAACTGGCGGTTTGTAAACGTCTCCGCTGCTTGCCGGGCCGCTGTGATGTAGTTGCCGATAAGCCCATCCTCGTCAGCGTGCGTAACACGCATCTGATTCTTGGCTTCGAGCACTGTTACCGGCTCGGTAGCTGGCGCGGTTTTCAGCGTAACCGACATCTACACACGTACCTTGTTCTTGCTTCCCTTGGGCCTGCCGCGCCGACGGACGGCACGCTCAGCAATAGGTTCGGCAGTCGCCGTTTCTACATCCTCTTCGTCTCGCACAAGAGACGCACGACCATCAGCCAACAGCACCTTGCCTATGTGGGGTGGATAGTTGCGTATCTCGCCAGCATAGATGCCTACGTTGCATCGCAATCGCATAAAACCTCCCTACACGCTACCCATCCAGTAAAGAATGAGCCGCCCTTCATTTGCATTGCCCGCACTGTCGATTGAAACGGTGATCCTATCGCTGACGCACGGGCGCTCGCCCGAACCGCAAGCATCCGCAGCGGCAAGGTCACGGAGAAGGAAATCGACTGATTCGATGTTGGCCGTATCACGGAGAAGCAGATCGTCATTGCAGTTGCCGAGGATGGGCGCGCCCTCTTCATCAGTCAGAACAATGTTGTAGTTGTCGTCCGGGGCATTCACGTCAGGATCAGTAACACCCTTCAGCAAGAACCCACTGATCTTCTTCGTTGTGCCAACGACATCCGCAGTGGCGTCGTCTGATAGCCAGTCGATGATGATCTTCTTGACTGTGCCTACATCATCGTAGGCGAACGTCATAGTAGCGCCAGCCATACGACATCTCCTTACGCATTCGGCGGATCGAGAATCGCGCTCAGTTCCTCACCAATCACACCGTAGTAGTTCTCGCCGATAGTACACGCCGTTGCCGTGACACCGTTAGCCTGCACGGCGACACCACAGCACAGGTTACGAACGACAATGCCATTTGTCGCAGCAGCAACATCAATGCAGCTATCATTCACATTCGACGCATTGCTAATGTAGTTGTCCGCAATCAGAACATTGGTAACTGCGCCAGCGCCGCCAATGCAGATATTGCCGAAGTCGCCGAATATGATGTTGCGGCGGACAATATGCCCGTCACCCGTGCCTTCCATACTGATAAAATCCGTATTCGATGCGTCACGGTCCAGGTAGTAACAGTCCTCGATCGTGATACGATCCGAACCGCCGGCCGCAGCGTCCTGAACGGTAATCAGGAAGTTCATATTCGCCGCTGTCGCCTGGAACCGGCAATGACTCAACGTGAAGTCATCGGCGTTGACATCAATGGCTGTCGTGATGTCCGCTTCGTTTGCCGAGAACACGACATTCACTATGCGGATGTTGGCAGCGTCGATGGTAATAATGGCACCAATATCCGTGTCGAACGTAAGCGTCGCACGTAGCGCACCTTCACCAAGACCGATGATGGAAATACCCGCCGTGTCCAATGCCATTGCGCCAGCCGCGCCATTGATGGTCTCAGCGTGACCAGGCATCAGGAAGATGATGTCGCACTGGTTGACCGTACACATGGCGTTGGCAAGTAGCCCGGCATACGCAAGACTAGCAAGAGGCGCATCAGGGTTCCGACCGCGACCAGGACCGTCAGTACCCCCACTGGAATTGACAAATAGCACATCCCCGGTGGTCATCGCTTCGTTCTTGACGATGAACTTCCCGCCCGGTTGCTTCGTTACAAACATATCTGTTCTTGCCATTTGGTATCTCCTTACGTAGCAACCGGATCAAGAAGGCCACTCAGATCGGCAGTGTCCAACTGATAGTAGTTCTCGGCAATTGTGCAGTCCTGGCATGTAACACCGTTGGCTACCGCAGCACCGCCGCCACATAGATTGTTCACAACAATCCCCGTTGTCGCCGCTGGTAGACTGATGCACGTGTCATTTACAGCCGCAGTATTGCTGATCGCATTGCCGGCGATGATGATGTTCGTCACCGCACCAGCACCACCGAGACACATCGTGCCGTAGTCGCCCATGAAGACATTGTTCCTGATGACGTGCCCGTCACCCGTACCGGCAAAGTTCGTGAAATGCGTGTTCGCTGCGGCGCGATCAACATGGATACAGTCTTCAACCGTGATGCGGTTAGATGCCGCACCGCCGTCATCTTCAATGACAATTTGAAAGTTTGTACCTTGAATGCGGCAGTTGCGTAGCGTGAAATCGTCGGCGTTCACATCGAACAATATGTCGATGTCCGCAAAGGCCGCGTTGAAGATTACATTCTCAATCGTGATCCGTGCAGCGTCGATGTCGATGTCAGCAGAGATAATCGTATCCAGAGTGATCGTCGGACGTAGGGTGCCATGCCCGATGCCGATGATTGACACGCCAGCAATGTCGAGAACCATATCGCCAGCGGCACTCACGGTTTCCGCATGGCCGGGCATCAGATAGATGATGTCCTGCCTGTCCGCCTTGGGGCCGAGGGTAGCGAGCAGCCCCGCATAGGCGAGACTTGCGTAAGGCGCGTCCGGGTGCCGACCATGAGTAGCAGCATCAGTGCCGGTCGCGTGGTTCACAAAGAAGATGTCGCCGGTGGTTGTCTGCTCGCTTGTGACAACGTGCATCCCACCGGACTGCTTGTTTACAAAGAGTTCTGATTTATCTGCCATTCCTGGGTTCCTTTCGTTCCAGTGTTAGGCAAGCGTGGTAAGGGCACCCCGCGTGGGGCACCCCCGCTACCACGCTATCAGTTCTAGTCAATGATCGCCGAAGGCGGCGTCGCCTGCGGGTATCGCTCCCACAGGTAGTAAAGAACAGACACAAAGTTCGTCGCCTGAGCACTGTTATCTAGCGTGAAACCAAGCACATCGAATCCACCGTTCACGTCAAAGCCGGATGGGTCAATCTCAAAGATGACCAACTTCGTCGCAACGTCCGCCGTCGGATTATAGGTGATCGCCGGAGTCGCTACCACGAGTATGTCGTTAGTCACACAGTTCTCGTTTGCCCAGATAGGGCATACGGCAGTGATTGCCTTTGCATCCCCACCGGCAACGACAGTTGCCTGCGTCGGGTCCATACCTGTTGCGTGCCCTACCGCCTGATTGAAATGCGCAACGATCCACGCCTTGTGGACGTTCTTCAGTGAAACAAAACCACACGTAATGCCGCCGGTAGTCGTCACCGCACCCAATGTTGCCTGGACGATCTTGCACTGTGACGGCAAATTGAAAGCCAATGCCATATCAAATCTCCTTATGCTCGAACCGCCAGAACAACGAACGGCGACAACGTATCACCGACACCCTTGTACGGCGTCAACGGCGCAGTCAAATCGGGCTGGCCATCGACGCGCTCCACCCACCTATACACGGTCTCGTCATTCGTGAACTGCACGTGTATCGAAGAGTCGGTCTTCACGCCGCCCTTGTTAATCACGATGTAGTGACTCATATCTGCCAGGATGATGTCACCTTCCGTGCCGAGACCGGCACAGAACTCGATCGGGACGATCGGGCGACCCATCAGCATCCCGGCCGGGCCTTGGGTCATACCCGCTTCCGGGATAAACATCGGGGCGCCGCCTGCGCCAACAGCGATATGCAGATTGAAAATCTGCGGCCAGCAGTTCTGATTGATGAACCACACTGAGTTGCCGAGCGATTCAGGGAACAGCCGCGCGTACATATTCCAGATGTTCTCGCTAAGGATCGTAGTAGCTGCCTGGGTTGGTTCCTTGGCTACCACCACACGAGCGGGCGAATTGAGAATGCCGAGCGGCTGACCCGCGCCGGTTCCGTTGATGATCGAGTCCTCGACCCTGAACGTGAGTTCCTTGCTGAAGCACTCAGTAGCGATCTGAGTAATCGCCTGTGAGTCCTGCAAAAGCTCATCGGTGCAGTACCAAAGCGCTGCGAGCTTCTTGAGATTCAACTCAATGCGTCGGAACTTTGGTTTGGACTTCGTTTTGTCCCCAGCTTCGGCGAGCCAGTAAGCTTTGATTCCGCCCCATCTGCTGCCGTTGGCGCGATCAGTCTCGTCAATCCCGTTCATCGTCAGGCCGTTAGCGTTCGGCCCGATCGTGATCTTGCGGCACCTGCCGATCACTGCACCGTCCGTGTACGCCCGCGCTAGCAGTTCGGCCGAATGTTCGACTTGAACCAGAAATCCGCCGTCCGCCGCCACGCCTTCGCTTGATCCGGTTTGCCGGGTTTCGAGCAGGCGTTTGTCGAAGTCCATCCCGTTGCTATTGACCGCCCGACGGGCAGCAAGCAAGAACTCCCCAAACGACCACCCGTGCCCCTTAGCTTCGGCTGGAACCGTTCGCTGGCCGCCGGCGAGCATGTCACCCATCACGCCGTCGGCACTGGTGCCCGCCGCGTCGTTCGCGGCAATTCTGGTTGCGAGGTCGGAGCCGCGCTTCAGGTGTGCCTCTTGCTTGTCGATCTGCTCAGTGAGCTTGTCGCAATCGGTGAGGTGACCGTCGAAGGTGATCTGCTCCTCGTCGGTCAACAGCCTCTCTTCTTTGGCTGCCAGGTCTTCGATGACCTTGGCATCGTCGAGGTGCTTTTTCCGCACCTCCTTTAGTTCCTTTACGTTGACCATTTGCAGTCTCCCAAATGGGCCGGAGACCACAAAAAAAGCACGGGCCACCGGCCACTGGATACCTTCCAGTGACAAGTAGTCCGTGCTCAACTTTGCAAGCTAGGTGCTACTGTTATGCCTGTCCCGCTGACGGCTTTGCGCCCGAGGGCAACCCCTCACGGATCAGGCACCAACTGTATTCTTCGCTTCTATCCTACTCCATTTCAATGAGTTTGTCAAGGTCTTTTGTAATTGAACCCAAAGATCCCTCGACAACCATTATGTCATCTATCTGTTCTTGACTCAGACGAGACCCCCAAACTCCCCGGCTGTCAAGTAGCCGTTTATTTTTCTCTGCTGCCTCAATCGCAGCATCACATTCCGCTATCATCTTGTCCCGTGTCTCCGCTGTCATCCCAGTTATCGGCAATTCCTCCAGCCGTTCATCGACACCTGCTCCGTCGCGGACATCCGCTCGGCGGACCGCGGCCGCGAGCAGATATTCACTGAATGACCGCCATTTAGGCTTCTCAGGCACGGCTATCAATCCTCCGCTTATTTATTTCGCGCTGGTTCTGGGCGGCCTTATCCTGCTCAGCCCGCCATGCGGTTAAAGAACGCACGGCTACCTTTGTCTGCGGATATGCTGGGAAACTCACAATGCTTACATCAAACAAGTCCAGGTCGCTCACTGTTCGGATTGCCTTGCCTGCCTCGTCCTCCTCCCATGATTCGCCACCCTTCCTGATCTTGAAAGCAAACGACATTTGATTCAAGTCGCCTCTTCTCACAAGCGCAGTCACGTCCCGGCCCGGCTGTGTATCCGGCGGTGCGATCTTCACGGCCAACCCCTTACCGTCCTCTTCGAGTTCTAGCGTGCCGTTGGTAGTTCTGCCGATAGTCTGAAGTTCTGTTTCGTGCCCGATCAGGGCTTTGACGTCTACCTGTTTCGCCAGCGACCGCTTGAATGCGCCTGGCAATATCTGCTCACGGAATCTCCGCAGCCGCCCAGTATCGTCGAATCCGGTCAACTCATCGCTGAGTTTGTTAAACAAGGCGGCATGACCGCGTATGACTGGCTGCGCATCATCACCCTCGCTATCTATGCGGAGTTCGGATTCGGCAAAGCACCGCCGTTCGATCTCGTTATCGTGACGCTCGTCGGGCAATACTATCTTGTCAACGCGGACCGAACCTGCTGGCACGGTATACCTTACGCTCGGCGGATCCGGTGGGAAGATGGCCGCTTCTCTGGCCTGGCAGATTGCATCCGAAGCTTCTTTCGGGATTAGAAAACCACCTTCTGCATTCATCTCAATCGGGGTGCGTGAGTATCCCGAACTCTTCTTATCCTTGTCCTTCCACTTCTGCTGACAGACAGCTTGCCGCTGCTTGCTGTCGGGGTACTCCTCTTTCATGGTATCGTTGCCCATGCAACGGGAAATCCACTTGTCTTGTTCTTCACCCGGCTTCGGACTTGGTAGTGGCATCGTTACAACTCCGCTTCAATCCTTGCCAATTCAGGTTCCAAAGGTATTCTTTGCGCCGCTGCTTCCAGAATCGCTGCGGGGCTTTGTGCTGCTCGGCTTCGTACTGACGTATCTTCGTGCGCATCTGCTCTACGCTGTCATCGGCTCGGAATGGTTCCATTAAATTCGCCCTTACGACTCCGCTTCAATCTGACAGATACACCCGTCACGCAACGGCGGATGCAGACGGTCACGCATTACGATATACGGTTTGCCCGCCATTGGCAACTCGTCACCCTTGCGGACAAAAGGATCATCAATCGGCACGATCACCGGCAGGCCGAGCACTCGCCCGATACGTTCGCACGGATTGCCCTCTGAGCACCGGAATACCCACCGCTTGTTGCGAACGCCGAGCCCTCTGAATATCTCAAGCGACAACGCATTGACCGCCTGGTTC
>Ga0114920_10001126_pt1 | contig 12162 bp, 10 predicted proteins | sample ChitaG_FD_88683 | JGI IMG/M metagenome (GOLD analysis project Ga0114920, IMG submission 88683) | Deep subsurface microbial communities from South Pacific Ocean to uncover new lineages of life (NeLLi) - Chile_00310 metaG | ecosystem: Environmental > Aquatic > Marine > Oceanic > Sediment ... | reverse complement strand
TATCTCCAAAACCAATGGCATGATTCTGGTCTGCGGGCCTACCGGTAGTGGTAAAACTACTACTTTATACGCAATCTTAAAGGAGCTGAATAAAGAAGGCGTCAACATTTCCACCATCGAGGATCCGATTGAGTACGGGCTTCCGGGCATCATGCAAAGCCAGGTAAACCCACGTACTAATATCACATATACGGAAGGCCTGAAATCGCTGATGCGCCAGGATCCGGACATTCTGATGATAGGCGAAATCCGTGATCATGAAACCGGTGATATTGCGGTGAATTCCGCTTTAACCGGGCATTTGATCTTCTCTACTTTGCATACTAATAACGCCAGCCTGGCACCATTGCGCTTACTCCAAATGGGTGTTGATCCTTACCTAATTACCACAACAGTCGAATTGATTATTGCCCAGCGCCTGGTCCGGAAAATTTGTCAGAATTGTTTAACGAGTTATACCTTAAGCAAGGCCGAATTTACTAAAATGCAAGAGCAGTTCGGATTGGATGAGGAGCAAAGAAGTGTTTTTGATAATTATTTTGGAGAAAAAAAAGGAACCAGCCGTCTTTTTAAAGGGCGTGGTTGTGACAAGTGCGGAAATACAGGTTTCCATGGGCGCACGGTGATTGCGGAAGTCTTTGGCATGGAGGATAGCCTTCGGGATTTGATTAAAAGCAACCAATCAGAATCCGAAATCCAGGAGGCGGCCCAGAAAAACGGCATGACTACCATGTTTGAAGACGGGCTTTCTAAAGTTGCGGAAGGAATGACTACGCTGGAGGAGGTGTTGAGAGTTATTAACCAATAATAGATTTAAGTTGAAAGATTTAAGATTTAAGTTTAAGTCATATGATGGTAGAAGACCTAAAAGTTTATAAAAAATTATTCCAATTGGTTTTAGAGGTTCATGAATTGACCATGACATTTCCAAAATTTGAGATGTATGAACTTGGATCCCAGCTACGTCGCTCATCTAATTCTTCACCTGCAAATTTAGCAGAAGGTTTTGGTAATAAACACACAAAAATATATCTAGAAAGTATTAGCCGAGCTCAAGGAGAAATTAGGGAGACAAAACATCATTTAAGAATTGCTCAAAAAAAGAAATATTTAACACAATCAAAATTAGATTATTTTATTTCAGCATATGAAGAGTGTTCAAAAATGCTTTTTGGCCTAGAGCGTTCTTTGGGGCGTAATAAAAAATAACAACTTTAATCTTTCAACTTTAATCTTTAATCTGTTTTGTGAAAAATCGTGAAATAGTCATCGGAGGCGTATCGAATCGGGAACTTTTGATTCTCGTCAAACAACTGCATGCGGCGGTGCGGGCGGGGTATAATGCGGCGCAGGCTTTGGATCTGGCTTACACGCAGTCAAAAGGCCGGCTCAAACAGATTTTAGATACGGTGATCAAAGATGTAGGTCATGGGGCGTATTTGCATGAGTCATTTGGTAAATTTGAAAAATATTTTTCACCTCTTTTTCTCAACCTCATAAAAACCGGTGAGCTTTCCGGTTCTTTGCAGGAAAATTTAAAGCGATTGGTGACCATTATTGAAAGGGAACATGAATTCCGCCAGAAGGTCCGTTCTGCCATGATGTACCCCATGTTTGTTTTGGTGGCCGTCGTTGGCTTAGGGCTTTCCATCGCGCTTTTTGTCCTCCCCAATCTCCTGCCGCTTTTTGGAAGTTTAGATATTGAATTACCCGTATCTACCCAGATTCTTATGTGGTTTGCGCGGATTTTTGATGCTTACGGCCCCCAAATATTATTCGGATTTTTCGGGTTTATTGTTGCTTTGATTTTTCTGATGCGCCAAAAGTTCTTTAAGCCTGTTTCGCATTGGGTAGCTTTAAAAATTCCGATTTTAGGGCGTTTGAATAAACAGCTCAACATGGCTCGGTTCGGCCGGTCACTCGCATCACTTACCCGAAGCGGAATACCAATAGATGAAAGTTTAAATATTACATCATCTGTTCTTACCAATCATTATTACAAAAAAATTGTCTTATCGCTTTTGCCAGTTGTTAAAAAAGGGCAGACACTGGCTGATTCTCTGGCGCAGCATTCACAATTTTTTGATGAAATTTTTATAAAACTTCTTGCGCTTGGCGAATCCACAGCAGGACTTGAAGAAGCTTGTGAGAATGTGGCTGATTTTTATGAAGGGGAAGTTGATAATTCTATGAAAAATCTGGCCATCAGCCTTGAGCCGCTTCTTATCATTTTTGTGGGAATTGTTGTCGGCTTCGTAGCCTTTTCCATCCTTGGCCCTATTTACAAAATAACAGGAAGCATCCGATAACTTCAATTACGAATGTCGAATTACGAATTACGAATTAGTTGTCGAAAAAAAGGTTTTACGCTCGTAGAATTAATATTTGTTATCGCAATATTTGCAATCCTATTCGGCATGGGGGCGGTGGCATTGGGGAATTTTGTAACCAACCAGGCTTTGGTAATTGCCAAAGACCAATTAGTCCAAAATCTTCGCGAAGCACGCACATTTTCCATGACCCAGCATCATGATTCTAAATGGGGGATTTATTTAAATACAGCTTCCCATCCTGACCATCTGGTTTTGTTTCAGGGCAATAGTTATGTCGGCAGGGATTCATCTTTTGATATGACAACAGAATTCCACAAAAGCGTGACTTTTTCCAATATCAACTTGGCTGGCGGCGGTCAGGAGATTATTTTTGACAAGCGAACCGGTCAGACAGGGGATTATGGCTCAATACAGTTGAGTGCGGTGGGTGAGAATGTGGAAATTTCGGTTAATGGATTAGGAATAATTAATTTTTAAATGACGAAATGACGAAACGACGAAATGACACAACATCGGACATTGGACATCGGACATCGAAAAGAGGCTTTACCCTCATCGAACTGGTACTTGCTATCACGATTTTCGTTATCATAGCGTCTGGTGTTGCAGTCCCGATCATCGGCAGTCATTTAAACAGCATGGAAAACCAAAAAACCGTTCAGGCTAATGCACTTTTAACTGAAACCTGGGAAGCGGTCCGTTCTATCCGCAATCGGGATTGGGCAAATATGACTAATCAAACACATGGCCTTAGAAATACAAGCGGGTATTGGGAATTTTATGGACATAATGATGAAACAAATGGATTTACGCGATCAGTTATTGTTAAAGCAGCTCGTCGGAATGATGGTGGAGATTTGGTACAGGAGGGCGGGACTATAGATTCGGATACTAAATGGGTGAAAATCCAGTTCTCTTGGCATCCCACACCATATAAGGTGCGAATGCTAGGAGCGGAAAGCTTACTTACTAATTATGTTAATCCAGGCGTCTGGCCACCCATCTAAATGACCAATTCCCAATGACCAATGACCAATTAAACAAAGGGTTTACGTTAGTTGAAACGATTATTTATATCGCTATTGTTTCCATATTCTTTTGGGTAGCACTTGGTTTCTTTTGGCAGATGAAGCAGGCGGAAACTACAGGGAGTATCTCACGCGAAGTTAAAGAAAACACAGCCCAGGTAATCGAATTATTCAGGCAAGCCGTCCGAAACGGCGAAAATGTGAATGAAGGCGCGTCGCAATTCGGCATTGATCCCGGATCGCTGACTTTGGTTTACCCGGGTGGTAATCGGGTTTTTGATACGTACGAAAAATCCGTAACCATCGGCGGGGTATCTGTCGATGTCCGCAAGCTCCGTTTAACCTATGGAGGGCAATCTTATGATCTAACATCCGACAGGGTGGATGTGGATCAGTTTTTACTCTCCAACTTTACCCAAGGCGCTGAGCCGAATGTGGTTCAGATGGAATTTCAGTTATCTAATGTAAATCCTGGTGGTGATCCGGATTATGATGAGTCTTTATCGGCTCGAATAACCGCTAATGTTCGGCAAGAACAATAACGCCTAATGACCAATTCACCAATGACCAATGACCAATGACCAATTCTTAGTTCCCAATGACCAATTCCCAATGACCAATGACCAATTTAACAACAAAGGTGCGATCGGTTTATTAACCACTTTGGTGCTGGGAATTATCCTTATCATGCTGGCAGTTACGATTGTGCTCACGGGAATTTCCAGCCGTACCAATGCTTTTATACTGAACCAATCCGAAAAAGTTTTTATTTCCATGGAAGGATGCGCTGAAGAAGCTTTTATTCACGTAAGCCGTGACAATGATTATTCCGGCGGGAGTTATGAGGTGGATGGCGTTGATTGCACAGCATCAATATCCGGTAGTGATCCGAATCGAAATATCATCGTTACCGGCATCAAAGATACCATTACACGAGACGCCAGCCTTAGCGTGCAAGTTGACCCTGATTTTGCTATTATCAGCTGGAATGAATAACCAAATATCTCAGAACTCATATCTCATATTTGAGATCTGAAATTTAAAATAAATATGTCATTTCTTAAAAAAATATTTGGATTTGAAAAAGAGCATGCCTGCCTGGCAATCAACGATGCTTATTTGGAGGGGCTTCAATTTAAGCAAAATGGTGACAAAACTGAGTTGATTGGTATCAATAAGGTTACACTTGAAGAAGGTGTGGTTGAACATGGCTTTATTAAAAATGAATCGAAATTTCAAATTGCTGTGGCGAATCTGTTTTCTGATGCTCAACCTCAGCCCATTAAGGCCAAGCATCTGTATATCAACATTCCTTTTGAACAGATTTATCCTTTTGTTCAAACCTTTTCCACTCATTCCAAAGAGGAGCATATGCAAAACAGCTTAATGAGCTTAGTTGAAAGCCAGGCGCCCTTCCGGGTGGATGAATTGATGGTGGATTTTGATAAAAAAGTCAGTTCAAAGCGGATCAGCTATTGCGCATTGGCTTATCCGAAAAACTGGAAGCGGGCGGTCCATGAGGCTTGCACAGAAATTGGTTTTGAGGAATTCCATTTCATTCCCGAATCTGCAGCCCAGTTATCCCTTGCCCAATCTATCGGAACTGATCATTATGCGCTTCTTTCATGGCAGGAAGGGCGTGTTTTCCTCTCACTATTTTTTGACAACCTTCTTTTCGACAGCTTTGCCTTAAAATCATCATTTAACCAAAAACAAAAAGATCCCGCACCGCTCATCGACGAATGTAAAAAGGCCTTTGAGGATTTTGAGGACAACTTTAAAGAAACCATTCAGCAATATTATTTTGCTAGTTTTCCCGATTTTTTAAGAAAACCTTTAAAAAATACGGCTGAAAATGAAAAATGGAATGCTGTTTTTCTGAAGGAGTCAGAAAATAATATTTCTGAAATCATTTCAGCTGAAGATTATTCCACGACACTGGTTGGCCTGGCTTTGAAATTACTGGAAAAATAACTGGTTATACGTTGATGTTATCTGTATTTTACGGTAAACTAAATGCTGTAAAATTTAAAAACAAAAGAATGTCTAGGCAAAAAGGATTTACCCTCGTAGAACTTATTATCGTCATTGCTATTGTGGCTATTCTGGCTGGGGCGATTTTTGTGGCTATAGACCCCGCCCGCCGATTACACGAAGTTCGGAATGCGCGACGGAGCGGCGATATTGCCACTATTTTGGATGCCATTAAAAAGTACCAAGCGGACAATGAAGGTGCTCATTACATCAATGTTGAGAATATGAATTTTAATTTGTATTACCAAATTGGTACGGCCAGTACAGGTTGTAACCGTACGTGCGGCATTGAAACCACCCAAAGCGCCTGTGTTAACCTCACAGACATTGGCAGTAATTATCTGGCTGTGATTCCAAGAGATCCCAAAACCGGAGCGGCAACCCAAACCGCTTATACACTAAAAAAAGATTCCAATGGCGCGATCACTGTCGTGGCCTGCGACGCGGAAGGCGAGGGTGCAGGAGGTTCCGCCACAGCTCCTTCAATCACTATTACGCGTTAATTTATAAACTTAAAAATTTGAAAACTAATTTTTAAGTTCGTGAGTTTCTAAGATTTATTCTTCTCCCACAGCTAACCAATGAACGTCAGTGGAACTGGTAATATTTGTGGTTGATGTTAGAGTTGATTCCAAGAAGTTCCGTTGCAGAAATAAATTAAGTCAGTATTAGTGTCGTAATAAAGACGGCCTTTTGAGTTGGCATCGCATGTGGGTGCAGAGTCTAAATTTTCAATACGTGCCTCTATAAGTTGGTTGAGGTTGAAATCCGCATCAGCGCTAATCGTAATCCCTCCGGTAATGCTTAAATCATCTGAAAGCTCAAATTGATCGTTAGTATCGTTCCACCTAAAATTTTCCCATTCTGAATTATTCCTGCCAAAATTAAGAATTCCATCGCTGTCAGAGGCGTCATGGTCATCGGCTGTATATATTTCACCAATGGTTGCCAAATTACCTTCAATTCTTAATGAATTGCTTAGTTCAAAACGGGTATTGGTGATGCTCCATTGCAAAAATTTTGCTAAAGTTTCGCCAAATTCCAATTTGATCTCCGTGGCTGCGTTGTTATTTGCGTCCAGCGTGAAAGTGTTCCAATTTGTACGCGGTCCAGCTTCGAATGTGTAATAAACGGTTTTGTCATCAATTAAATAACGTGTTACGTTTTGCATTGGCGGGTCATCCACAAAGTCATATATTATATAATCCGTATTGGGCGCCCCTTGCGCTTTGTATTCCAGCTGCAGATAGGCATTGAGTGGGCTTATTATGGGAAGGTCGGGAAGATTGTTTACATCAAGATTATATAATCCATAGGTCACTGGTACAAAGTACCCATCTGCATCCGGAGTGATAGTGAAGGTGGTTTGATACCCTCCATAATGCGTCGCAGAGGCATTGATGTAATTATTGATGTCTTTGGCAACATCAATATCTTCACCTCTTATATCGTAACTGTCCCAAAGGCTGATACGTAGATCAAGAGCTGTGGTTATAGGAGCACCTTTATCGTCTTGAAAAGCCACACCGATTTTGTAATTACCTGTTAAAGCCGAGGTGATCGGAGTGGCGAAAAAGAATAACAAAAAAAGCCCTGTGAGGCGCAAAATTTTTGACTTATATCTAAACATATGGCTATTGTTATTTGAAATAGTTAAGCCATTTTTTCTAATTTATAATAATATTCATTTCATTAAAAACAATTGACATATTTTTATTGTAATTGATTGCAATATTATCTAGCTTAGTAGATTAATTTTGGTTTTAGAAAATTTGCAAACTGGGGTTATTTCTGCAAGGAGGCAGGTGGCTTCCTGCTTTTGCATCCTGATGTTCTGACTGCGTGTCGCTTTTTTTATTTTTATATATAAAAAATAGTGACCAGTGTTGATATCTGGTGGCTGGTTGTTAGTCACTATTTTTAATTTAACCGCACGATAGTTATTTTAGCGCTGGGCCGTGTGGTGGCTGTGGCGCCACCGGGTGCTATTGAAGTTGTAGCTGTGGATGAGGCGACTTGAATTTTGAGTATCTGGCTCGCTGTGGCGCTGAGAAGGAAAGAGCTGGTTATATCAAAATTGATGTTTTTAACACTCATGCCTGTTCCCATTTGGCTTCCTGCCACTTCCGCTCCATTGAAGAGCGCCCGTATTTCAAAGTCATCCGCGCCGGCGCCGGTTTTGGATGCCACTATATCAACCGTCACTAAATACAATCCTGAAATGCCGGCTGTAAAATTGGCGGTGCCGGGCGTGTGGGTCCAGCCGTTGATGAGCCCATTGGTGTTGAAGGTGACATCCTGGTAAGTATTGGCGTTTGTGATGCCCTGTGTGGTGGTGTCATATGCGTACACATAATCTCTGCCAGTGCTGGCGGTTGTACTGCTCCATGTATCGGTTGATGTACATAGCCTTATTTCATTTGAAACGGTGTTGTAATATTCCTGGCCTTCGGCGCAGGTTCCCGGGTCAGAAATGGCTTGGGGTATTCTGAAAGTGGAAGCATTTACAAAGTTAATATTTCCCGTTGAAGTGATTCCGGTGACCCCCGTCATCAAGCCGGCCGAAGAAATATCCCAGGAAGAGGAGTCGATCGTTACTGTATCCCCTCCGTCTCCAATTGTCACTATACCGTTAGCATCCAAGGTGCCATTAACTGTAAGATTGCCTGAGGCGTCCACACCCCAGTCATTGCTGGTCACAATGAAGTCATTGGTTCCTGTATTTATAGTAAAGGTACCGTTGCCAGTGGTTAAAGTGTTGTCCGCATCCGCGGCATACACCCCTTCAAAATCTTGTGCCCCCGCCGCTCCTAAAGTAATGTCTTCCCATGTACTGCCGTTATAAATGTAAGTGTTATTGTCCGTGGTGTTATGGTAAATCTGGCCGGTAACAGGCGACCCCGGCGCACTTGCAAGATTGTCGATTGCGACATCTTTGATTTGGGCTTGGCCTAAACTCAGGTTATCAGAAAGCTCAAACTGGCTGTTTGCATCAACCCAGGCAAGATTTTCCCAGGCAGAGCTGTTTCTTCCCAAATTCAGGTATCCATCGCTGTCTGATGCTGAATGATTGGCTGCCACGTACGCCTGGCCTACTACTGCCAAATTGCCTTCCGTCCTTACATCATCAGTAAGCGTGAAGCGTGTGGTGGCTGAATCCCAGAAAATTGTTTCCGCCAAACCGGTGCCGAACTGCATTATTACATTCCCGCCCGTATCGTCCGTGTCTAAAGTGAAGGTATTGGCGGTGGTGCCTGTGTCGGTATTCTGGTCATGCGCCTGGGCGCCAATGCCGGCGACATCTATCCCATCCACGGTGCCACTTGTCGTAATGTTACCGGAAGAGTCCACGCCCCAGTCATTACTGGTTACAATAAAGTCATTCGTGCCGGTATTTATGGTGAAAATGCCGTTGGATGTGGTTAACGTATTGTCGCCATCGGTAGTATAAACAGCTTCAAGATCCGGGGTACTGCCTGTGGTATCCACATCTTCCCACGTTGCCACGCCTGCTCCGCCGGTTGCGGTACAGTGCTGAAGAATTTTGTCGGTCGTATCATAAATCAGTTCGCCAACATAAGAACAAGCCGCGTTATTGGCCGGGTCGGCATTATTGCGGACGCTGAAACTGTCGGAACTCCTGAAATCAATAGTACCGGTCGAAATGATTCCTGTTAATCCGCTGGCCGCGCCAGCCCCAGAAATATCCCAAACCGATGAATCAATTGTCACGGTATCACCTCCATCACCTATTGTCACAACTCCATTGGCATCCAAAGTTCCATTAGCTGTCACATTGTTGGCTGCCAGGTTGCCAGATGCATCCACACTCCAGTCATTGCTGGTTACAATAAAATCACTTGTTCCGGTATTGATAGTGAATGCGGCGTTTGAGGTGGTTAACGTATCGTCTGCATCATCCGCATAGAGTCCTTCAAAATCAGTTATGGTAATGTCTTCCCATGCACTGCCATTATATACATAAGTCTTGTTGTCGCTTGTATTATGATAAATCTGACCAGCAACGGGTGAACCTGGCGCGGCTGCGAGGTTATCCATAGCCGCACCCCTTAATTGTGCTTGGGCTAAGTTCAGGTCATCTGAAAGGTCGAATTCGCTATTAGTGGCATCCCATGTCAAGGTTTCAGCTAAAGTGTTGCCAAATTTTATACTTGAGCCGCTATTGGTATCATCGAGATCCAATATCCAGATATTGTTAATTGTACCTGCATCCGTGTTTTGGGTGTGTTGCTGAGCCGATGCTCCTCCTGCGCCTCCCCCAGTGGTTCTGAGGTCGATCAGTTTTTCCACATCGGCTGTGCCTTGCTGTAAAATCAAGTGGGCAATCGGGAAACCAACCGTACTGAAGGCACCTGGCACACTGTTTACTGCTACATCATCAGTGTCATCTTCAGCGGAAGTGGCCGATGTGTATTCATTGGTGGAGGGTTTTTGCTGTCTTTCCATATGCAACCCCCCGTAAATATCGCCCCAAATGAACAGTTTGTGGAATTTGTTGGCCCCAATTGGATCATTTCCTCCAGAGCCATCATCATAGTTCGTGTTATCGAGCTGACCGAAAACATTGTAATAAGCATCGATCATATTATCGGTCGTCGTGTCTTTGGCTGTATATGTAATTTCTTCGTGCATATGAATCACGGTTCCCTGAGTGGTGGCGATTTCGAGGCCGGTGTTGGCGAGGTTAATCCCTGAAACGTAAATCACACCGGTGATTCTGAGACGATAATTCGTATCGCCAATAAAGTTACGAATGTAGTTGGTCAGGTTCTCTACATAGTAATAGGTTGCAGAACTGACCCCCACTGTTCCCAGTAACACTTCACCTATCGGCACATAATCAAAGGCCTGACCTTCTGGGTCATTCGTACTGGCTTCCACAATGCCGTTTCCTCCGCTTTCGCGTACGTAGATATAATTCAATACCGGGCTGGCATCCGATCCGCCGGTTAAGGCTATGCCAGTAGCAGGATTATCGTTAATGGTATATTCAACATTTTCAATATTGGCCACAAAAGTGGTGTCATCCGGATTATCGTAGGTTAAGTAGGCTACACTGCTGGTCACATATTCATCCAGGTCCAATTGTACATTAATAGTGTTGCGATTTATTTCATCGCTTTGAGTTAATACATCCCCCAGATCCTGAACATGCTGGGCAGTCATTAGCCCTTTCTGGCTGTCAGTGGCATCCTGAATGTCATCCGTGCCATCAGTGTGCGATGCGGCATGAGGCTCATGGATCACATCCTCCCAGGCAGAGCTATTCCACATATACATCTTGTCATCAACAGTATTGTAATAAAGCTGTCCAATGACGGGTGATCCGGGCGCGGTACTCAGATTATCGATCACAACATCGATTAGTTGGTTTTGACCTAAATTCAAATTATTACTAATGTCGAATTCGCTGTTAGTCGTGTCAAAAGTAATGGTTTCACCTAAACTATTTCCAAATTGCAATGTCAAATCTCCTGTTACATCATCCAGGGAATCCAAAATCCATGCATTGCCTGAATTCTCAAACAGATATTCAGTCTCCAGAATTATGCGCGCGTAGGCGGGAGTACTGCTTGTAAGAAGCAGAATCAGGATGAGGAATTTCGCGATGATGGATTTGATCAGGTTATACATTTATTATTTATAGAATTTGAAAACTTGAAAATTGGCAGGTGATAATGAGCACTTTCAGCTCCCTCTCCTGGATCCCGAGTACTCGGGATGACAAATGGGGAGAGGGAGTCAGAGTGCCAATTATCTATTAGTTCGTGTAAGCCAAACTAATCGTACCAACATCAGTGATCCCACTGTTTGTGTCATCAGTTTGCAAATGGAGTATAATTTCAATTACATCTCCAGCCGCTAATGTTTGTCCACCACAGGTGCCGATAGTGGCAGCAGAGATGGTCACGTTAGTCCAGGTGTTAGCCACGCCACTCGCATTTGTAGTGGATGTGGCACATTGGGTGTTGTCGGTGTCGTTGCGCAAGGTGATGTCGATCGCGTTGTCAGTAATCACCGGATTGGTGGTTGCCGTGCGGATTCGGGTTACCAAATCACCTACTGCTGAATAGTCATCCGGCAGAGTATAACGGAAGCGGATGTCGTAATCATGAAGCGCGTTTTTGCCAGTGGTCCAGCGATAAAAATGTTCACGATTGGTGCTGTCATACAGGGCTTCCATTTTACCGTTGTTGCTGCCTCCATCGCCCCAGAGCACATAGTTTGGGTATTCCGGTTCAAATATAATGCTGTCCACATTTGGCGCGTTGGTGCCGATCAGGGCATCAATGTCATCCAAAACGTCCTGTACGTTGGTGGAGGTAGAGTTGTCGAATTCATCGAAGACTCCTACTAAAAACGCACCGGAATCATTGGCAGCTGTGGTTTCATCTAACGATGTGGTTCCAACTACAAATGTTCCGCCAGAAGTTGTAATATCGCTGGAAGCAGTAATTGTAGTAAAACCGGAAGCCGCACCAGCTGCGGAAATATCCCATGTGTCGGTGCTGACGGAAACGTCATTAGCTGAAATGCTGATTACACCATCTCCCACACCTGCATTTGTGGCGGAAATGGTTAAGGTCTTATCCGCCCCATCATTGGCGGTGATGGTTAAGTTGCTGTCATCCGTACCATCAATAGACACTGTACTGCCATCAAGGGTGAAAGCTCCTGAATTGATATCTACAGCTCCGGTTGTGGTAACATCCACTTCAGCTGCATTACCAGCGATATTCACACCT
>Ga0114920_10001122_pt1 | contig 12186 bp, 8 predicted proteins | sample ChitaG_FD_88683 | JGI IMG/M metagenome (GOLD analysis project Ga0114920, IMG submission 88683) | Deep subsurface microbial communities from South Pacific Ocean to uncover new lineages of life (NeLLi) - Chile_00310 metaG | ecosystem: Environmental > Aquatic > Marine > Oceanic > Sediment ... | reverse complement strand
GAAAACCGGAAAGGATCGGAAACCAGGCATCGCCCATCCTGAATAGAACCAGGAGCTGTCCGCACGCTTCATCGATGACGATTTTCCGCGGGTCCTTCTTGCGGGATTCCGATTCGACTTTTGTGGACGCATAGATGCCGATAAAGAAGAGGAGAAAGAGGATCAGTAGATGCAAAGACCAGCTGAGCCGGAAGAGATAGAATTTATATGCCAGGATGACCACAAGGCTTGTGAGCGTCCCGGGAGCAACGGGAAAATAGCCCGCTCCGAAAAATGAGGAGATGATTTTTGATAATAGTTTCATCGGGCGAGTTTCCCGTATAAATCATATACATCCCACCCCGCGATTTCAACCTTTTGAATCGAGTTGACGACTTTTATCCAGTCATCCGGCCTGTCGATAAGAATCACGCCGTCCACTTCCGGTGCCTGGAATTTTGCCCTTCCGACAAGCACATTCGGATTATCCGTGGAAGTCCCTTCGATCAGAACCTCAACCTGGCGGCCGAAATACTTTTCGTTCTTTTGGAAAGATATTTCCGCCTGGATTTCCAGGATTTTGGCTTTTCTTTTATTCTTCACACTCTCCTTGACAGGATCACCGAGTGCGAATGAAGACGTGTCTTCCTCTCTGGAGTAAGTGAAAACGCCCAGGTGGTCAAACCGGGCTTCCCGAACAAAACTTTTCAGGTCTTCGAATTCCTTTTTTCCCTCTCCCGGAAAACCCACCACAAGAGATGTCCGGAGGGCTATACCCGGAATCCTGTTTCTCAGTTTCTCGATAAGCGTTAGAGCCCTTTTTCCGTCCATGGCCCTCTTCATTTTTTTGATGATATTCGGGTTTGAGTGCTGAAAAGGGACATCAAGATAGGAACAGATCCTGTCCTCCTGAAGGATCTCTACGAGGGAATCCGTGATCTCCTCGGCATAGCCATAGAGGATGCGGATCCATCCGATGCGTTTTATTTTCAGGAGCTCCTGGAGAAGTTGAGTCAGGCCTTCCTCAAGCCCCAGGTCCCGGCCGAAATAGGTAGTGTCCTGGGATATCAGGTTGATCTCTTTGACCCCCTGAAAGGAGAGAGCTTCGATTTCCTGGAATACCGAGGAGATGGAGCGGGACCTGTACGGACCCTTGATCAAAGGGATCGAACAAAAAGAGCATTCGTGAGAGCACCCTTCAGAGATTTTCACGTAGCTCCACGAGGGAGGAGTTTGCCTGAACCGTGGAGTCGTGTGGTCGTAGAGGTAGCTGTTTTGAGATTTTGTAAACTCTTTCTCCTCGATGACGGAGACGATCTTGTCGAAATCTTTCACACCCAGCCAGGCGTCGATCTCAGGGTATTCCTGGTGGAGCAAGCTTTTGTATCTTTCGACATAGCATCCGACAGCGATGATTTTTTTCTTTTTTGCCTTTTTTTTAAGGGCGACTGCGTCCTTCAAGCCGTCACGGGATTCTTTTTTGGCCGGTTCGATGAACCCGCAGGTGTTGAGGACAAGAATATCCGCTTCCTCAGGATCAGTGACGAAGGAGTATCCCGCCTTTTCCATGTGGCCGAGCATGACTTCACTGTCCACGAGGTTCTTCGCACAGCCATAACTGATGAGAGCGATCTTCTTCATACCAGTTCAATTGTAAAGGGTTGCTTGTTTTTAGTAAACCAGGATCATTGGGGGGGGTGACCCCATTTGTGTGTTATTTGACAAACAGGAAGTAAAGAATCGTGAAGATCAGGATAAGGAAAAGGAGGTGATATTTTTCGCTCGAAATGCCGATTTTGAAGTTTGACGCGACCAGCGTCCCGCCTTTGAATGGTTTCAGCCTGGGAAGGAATCTCCGCACATAAGCGCAGTATTCCGTGTGCTTCGCACCGAACTCATCCGATAAGAATTTTTCTTCGTAAGGAATAATAATGGAGTAGACCGAGATGAAGTGGAGAGCAAAAACAAGGTAGCCGTACCATTCATTGAAAGCTATGCACAGAGAAAGTCCTATGATAAAGTTCCCCAGATAAAGCGGATTTCTGATATGGGCAAAAGGACCAGATGTGCAGACATAATCTGCTTTGACAGTGGTTGTCGTGTGGTTGCCCGCAAGATAGCCTGCAGAATGGGCTCTGAACGTTATGCCGGCCAGCATCAGGATAAGACCCGCAGTCCACAGGAACAGAGTGGACGTTCCCCCCCAAAAATACTTGAACGGAATGGGCCCTACAGCGGTGGCGATGTGGATGAACCTGCGGTTTTTAAAAACGAATTTTGATATTTTCTGACTCATGCTCGGGGCTCATCGTGTTCCAGTTTGATTTGAAGTCTCAAATGATACTGTTTCCGATTCAAGAAATCAAATGATAACGGGATCAGGGATAGATCTTATAGAGAAGGCGCGGGAAAGGGATGGTCTCTCTGATATGCTTAATCTTGCATATCCATGCGAGAGTTCTTTCAATGCCGAGCCCGAATCCCGAGTGGGGGACAGACCCGTATTTTCTTAAATCCTCGTACCAAGCATAGGCTTCCCGGGACAGTTTGTGTTCCTTGATCTTCTGCTCCAGAAGTTTCAGGTCGTGAATGCGCTGTCCTCCTCCGATGATTTCTCCATATCCCTCTGAGGCGATCATGTCCATTCCCAGCACGAGATCCGAGCGCTTTGGATCCGGCTGCATGTAAAAAGCTTTGATTTTGGCCGGAAAGTGGGTCACCGAGACAGGAAGGTCGAATATCTCAGACAGGAGCGTTTCTTCCGGAGACCCGAAATCATCTCCCCATTCCATTTTTGAGCCTTTTTCGGTTACTTTTTTCACAGCCTCGTCGTATGTGATATGAGGAAAAGGCCTTTTGATTTTCTCAAGGGGCTGTGTATCCCTTTCCAGGACCTCAAGCTCGTTCTTGTTTTTCTCCAGTATCCGCTGGATGATGTAGACAACGAGGTCTTCTCCGAGTTCAATTGCGTCTTCCAGAGTTGCGAAGGCCACTTCGGGCTCGACCATCCAGAATTCGATCAAGTGTCTTCTGGTTTTGGATTTTTCCGCCCTGAATGTGGGGCCGAAACAGTAGACTTTTCCGAAGGCCATGGCGGTGGCTTCGTTGTAGAGCTGCCCGCTCTGGCTCAGGTAGGCTTTCTGGTCGAAGTATTCGGTTTCGAAAAGAGTCGTGGTGCCCTCGCAGGCGCTCGGAGTCAGGATCGGAGTGTCCATCAGGCGGAAGCCTCTTCCGTCGAAAAAGTCTCGTATGGATTTGATGAGTTCGGTTCGGATCTGGAGAATGGCGTGCTGTTTCCGCGAACGCAGCCAGAGATGGCGGTGTTCCATCAAGAAAGGCGTGCTGTGTTCCTTGGGAGTGATGGGATAGTCTTTCGCGACCTGAATGACCTCAATATCTTCGATTTCGAGCTCGAATCCTCCGGGGGCTCTCTTGTCCTCTTTGATTCGTCCCCGGATTACGATCGAGGACTCCTGGGTGAGAGAATCGAATTTTGGAAAGAGAGGATGGTCCTTCTCAGTGCTGAAGATGGTCCCCTGGAGAATTCCTGTGCCGTCCCTGATCAGGAGAAAACGGGCTTTACCGCTTGATCGCTTGTTGTAAAGCCATCCGCGGATTTCAACTTCCTTGTCTTTGAAGTCCGCGATGTCTTCAATGTAAACCCATTTCATTTCTGGAAAATTATAAGAGATTAATAGATTAAGGTCAAACCCTTATAAATCCTCACCTTTAAAAAGGGGCCAGGCCCCTTTTCTTCTCTTTATTCCAAGCTGTTTTTAGAGCCACCCGTTTTCATAGCAGGTTTCATATATTGCGACGATGTTCTCTGGAGGGGTAACTGGCTGGATGTTATGACAGGGAGCAAGGATGTAGCCGCCTCCCTCTCCCAGGATACGGAGGTTATCCACCACTTCTTCCTTGACATCGTCCACGCTGCCAAAGGGAAGGGTCTGCTGGTTATCCATCCCGCCGTGAAGGATCACGCTGTCTCCAAAGTCCCGTTTGAGCTCAGCGCGGTCCATGTTTTTACAGCGCCACTGAATGGGATTCAAGATGTCGATCCCGGCCTCGATCATTCCCGGGATGATGCGTAGGATGCTCCCGTCGTTATGATGAAAAACATACGCACCGGCCTGGTGGATGAGTTCGATGACTTTCCTCATCCTCGGGATGAGAAATTCACGGATGCTGTCAGGAGAGAAGAGAAGATCTTCCTGGCCGCCCATGTCTTCGGCCACATACGAGAGCATCACTTTTCCTGGAATCTGTTCGAGTATGCGCCGGGTATTCTCGTAGCCAAGATGGAGGAGTCTATCCAGGCAGTAATGGACGATCTCTGGATTCACTGCCATATCCATGTATGCCTGTTCCTCTCCCCGGAGCTTCTTGTAGATTAGAAAAGGCTCGTAACTTCCACCCTGGATGGGGTATCTTTCGTTTCCTTTGAGCTGCTTCCGGATCCCGCTGTAGTCCCACCAGTCCGGGTCAGGCCAGGTGTAGGAATGTTCGATTTCTTCGGCTGTTTGGAACCGGGCCAGGGGATGGAATACACATTCCTCGTACACTCCCGTTCCGTAATCGACATCCTGATACCTGCATCCGAATTCATCCTGCTGCGCAGGAACAGGTGGGCCCACGTATGCTGGCTTGACCTCTACCACAAAATCCACATGGAGTTTCTCCAGCATCTCTCTTTCGCTGCTGCACCCGAGATGCGCAATGATTTTTTCAGTGGCTTCGGGTGTGGCCCAGTAGTCCATCGGGACACGGTCGGGTTTCTGGCGGTTGAGGACGGCCAACCATCTTTCTCGAGGAGCCATCGTTTCTTTACGCATCGTCGATTATTCAAGGGGAGTCAAGTCTTAGCCTCCGGCATTTGTGTTTATCATATCATACCATTGCTCTCATTTGTTTTTTGGTCTGTCTTCGTGTTGACAGGATAAAAGTTGTATGATAAGTGCAAATGAACAACCGTTTTTTCAATCCGATAAAAGACTCAATCTCATGAAGGTTGTGTTGAGGAGGGTCAGGAATGAATGCGGAGAATATTAAAGACGCTTACACTTTTGCCAGGCAGCAATATGCCAATTTAGGTGTCGATACGGATAAAGCCATTCAAACATTAGGAAATGTCTCTCTTTCCCTTCCGTGTTGGCAGGGAGATGACGTGGGCGGGTTTGAGATATCAGATTTGCCCTCCGGAGGTGGCGGGATCCAGGCGACGGGCGGCTATCCGGGCAAAGCGAGGACGCTCGAAGAGCTCCGGATGGACCTGGAAAAAGCTCTTTCCCTCATTCCCGGAAAAAAGAGGTTGAACCTGCACGCCATGTATGGTGATTTCGGAGAAAAAACTGTCGACCGGAATGAGATAGAGCCAGAGCATTATCAGAGTTGGATGGATTGGGCCAAGCAGAATACCGTCAAGATTGATTTCAACGCGACCTGTTTCGCCCATCCTCGGGCAGAGTCCGGGTTCACCCTGAGTAGCAAGGATAAAAAGACCCGTGAGTTCTGGATCGAACACGTGAAGCGCTGCCGTGCGATTAGCGCCCATATGGGCCGCTCTTTAGAGAGTCCCTGCATCCACAACCTCTGGATTCCCGACGGCACAAAAGACACTCCGGTTGACCGCTGGACACATCGCGCGCTGCTGAAAGAGGCTCTGGATGAGATTTATGCTGAGAAATACAGTTCCTCAGAGATGAAGGATGCGGTCGAGAGTAAGCTTTTTGGCATCGGGAGCGAATCTTTTGTCGTGGGTTCTCATGAGTTTTACATGGGCTATGCGATTTCAAAGGGGATCATGCTCTGTCTCGATACGGGGCATTTTCATCCTACTGAATCGGTCGGCGATAAGATCTCTTCCATCCTCCAGTTCTCTGAAGAGATTCTCCTCCACATCAGCCGGGGTGTGCGTTGGGACAGCGACCACGTGGTCAATCTGAATGATGAGGTGAGATTCCTTGCTGAAGAGATCATCAGGTGCAGCGCGTTGGACCGCGTTCACTTTGCCCTTGATTTTTTTGACGCGAGCATGAACCGTGTCGGCGCATGGGTGGTCGGAGCCAGAGCCACTCAAAAAGGCCTGTTGATCGCTCTTTTGGAGCCGCGACAGAAGCTCAAAGAGTTTGAGGAAGCCGGGAATTACTTTGCCCGTCTTGCTCTCCTGGAAGAGCTCAAAACGATGCCTTTCGGCGCTGTCTGGGATTATTTCTGTCTGAAGATGGATGTTCTCTCTGGAGAATCCTGGATTGATGAGATAAACCGTTATGATGCAGACGTGACACGCAAGCGAGGTTAAGAAAAAAGGGGGCAGTCCCCAGTGAAAATATTCACCATTTCTTGGCTTTCTTCGGTTCCATTTTTCTAAGGTCGAGTCCTCGTTCCAGGGCGCCTATGCGGTAAATGCAGATTTCCCGGACTGAGGAGGGATGATGGAGGACCTCGGATAGGGATTGGGCTCCCACGCCCCACACTCCGCCGCCTCTGACTATCACAACTTTGTAATCATGGAGGAGTCGGAGAAACTGTTCGAAGTCATGCCGAGGGGGAAGAACAGGAATCACGAGGTAGAAAAAGCTTCCTTCCGCATCGATCGGGACGATGCGGTCGACCGGGGCGGTTTCTCCGGGATTCGTGGAATGGGAAATGGCCTCGGCTTCCGGAATGTAGCAGTGGATGATGGTTTGAAAGTTGCTCTCCGCGTAGATTCTTTTATGAATCTCCAGTTCGGGGGAGTCTGACTTTTCCGGAGAGAGGGGAACTTCCAGAAGCGGCCCGCCGATCTCCCGGGGCATGGAGGCTTTGGGAGCACAGAGCATCGTTCGGGCGCCGCGGATCGAAATCGACCCTGTGTGGAATGGAGACAGGCGAGATTCAAAAATTCTTGCCCCTGTTTTTCTGAATTCCCTGACGATCTCCTCTTCTTCAGGGAAGTCGCAGGTGTCGTCGTCTTCGACCGTATAAGCGGTCGGAGGATACGGAAAATGCGAGTCTGGACCAGATTGGATCGTTTTCCTCAGGTTTTGGATGTCCACGCCCAATTGACCGGCATGCCGGACTACGGCGCCGGAGTTGTTCGCCACACAGATCAAGAAAAAAGCTTCCTTGAGTGTTCGTCCTCTTGAGAAAGTGCCGTGTGCCTGAACCACAGTGACGGGGTGACGGGTCAGCCGTTCAGGGATTGTGTCCGCCATCTCGGATGACCCGCTCGGCACTTCAAACCAGTCCACAGGGACATAGCCTCCAAGATGATAATGCCCGAGCGGGTCGATCGGGACAAAGGGCTCGGGCTGAGCAGGTTTTTCCTCGTCATCCAGTGTGGCGATGATCAGGTCTTTGGTGTGGCAGTGCATCGAAGCCTGGGCATCCTTTTGAGCCAGGATGCGGGCATGAATATCCGTTTCGGATGAAGCCTTGTAATATCCATAGTCGGTCTCTGAAAGAGAGAGGAAACATATCTGGCTCGGTTCGAGATCTCCCTTCTGGGACCCCGTGGATGTGATGGCCAATTTCGTCTGTCCCTTCTCATCCTTCCACTGGACGGCCATGTTGCCGCTGTGGCTGTCCTGGATATCATACAGAAGTGATGCGCGTCCGACTGCCTGGAATAGACGGACGAGCTCTTCGCTGACCATCCATTTCTTCCTTGTCATTTGTTCTTCCCGTTTATTATCAAGTCATTCTCTTTTTTGTTTGGATGATTGATTGTAAGCATACTCAAAAGCAAATATCATGACAAGGCAATTGTCCTGAGCTCTCTTAGGGGATTTCCAAAATCATTTAAGTGATTGAAGAAAAAGAGATGCATGCATACGGAAATTTAAGCTGGAAATTTTCTTTCTTTAGATATATATTTCTAACCTGTTCCACTCCGATGGAAGATCAGATTTGAGGAGAAGACATCTGATGAATAAAACGCGGCGAGCGATATGGCCGGTTTTTTGCTTTTCTCTATGGAGTGGTTGTCCGAGAAAAATGCGGTCTTATAATCAGGAGGCGTGAGAAATGAGGTGCGTGAAATTGGGTTCAGTGTTTATCCTGATTTTCAGTGCGCTCATTCTTTTGTTCGCTCAGAGTCAGATGAGTGTCTATCTCGAGGAAGTGCTCGTGATCGGTGATGCGGAGGAAGATTTGATGTATCAGAGGCCGGGGCTGACAACCGATAATGACGGCAATATCTACATCACCGATTTGAAGAATAATCTGATAAGGAAGTTCGATCCAAACGGAGAATTCTTGAACGAGACAGGCCAGAAGGGCAGACGGCCTCGGGGGCTTCAAGGGCCCAGCCTGATAAAATATTTCAACAGAAAGCTTTATGTCTCAGAAGTGTACAACCCTGGAATACTCGTGTACAACAAGGATTTAGAGTTTGAGATTGAGATTCCGGTGCCGTTCACAGTGACAGACCTGTATGTTCTCTCCGATGGCCAGATTGCAGTCACAGCTTTGAAAAGAGAATACGAAGAGGGGAGAGCCATTTATTGTATATACCTCTACGATAGAGAAGGGAATGAGGTTGAGAGGATCATATATGCCCGGGGTCGAAGACTCACGATGATGAACATGGTCAGTTTCGTGGTGGACAGAAGAGGCGAATTCATTCTCGCTTATACATGGGAAGATAAGATCGAAAAATTGAACAGAGAAGTGGATGAAGAACAGGAAAACCAGGTGGAAATCCTCTGGAGCCAGAGTTTAGTGGGCAAGAAAAGAGTGAGGATGAAAGAAGAAAAAGATGAGAGGCCTGCCTTCGGCCAGTACCCCGCTGAAGCCGTTTTCAAGGGAATCTCTCTGGATAACCGGGGATATATTCTTGTTCTGGGAGGTCATCTCTCTGAAAACCCCAATCGAGACGTTTATGTGCTCAGAGGAAATGGTCAGTACCTGACCACCATCACCCTGCCCGAGCCTGCGCATGCCATTCACGTGGACAGGAATAATTTTCTGTATGCCCGGGCGACTAAGGGGACAGCCTTTAGAAAATACGCATTAAAATATTTTTATGAATAGTGAATAGGGGACTGAATAGGGGACGTTCCCCAGAGTGCCACCCTTTATCAAGTTCACTTGGTTGAGACAGGATTGAATCCGGTTTGATGCGGGCTGGCCATTCTTGAGTCAGCAATCAACGGATCCCGGGACAGAGGATCCTGTGTTGGAAGGGAAACGGTCATGACTTCAAAACAGCGGTTCTTGGCAGCTTTAACCGGAAAGATCCCAGACCGGCTTCCTGTCACAACGCATCATGTCATGCCGTATTTCCTGAAGACTCGGATGAAAGGGATTTCTTATCAGGACTTTTTCGACCGATTCGGACTGGATCCTGTCAAATGGGTTGTCGCGCACAGGCCGGATCCTGCTCGGAAGGAATATTATGACCCGAACCAGGCGGAGTTAGATTTTTTAGAAGCGCCCCGCATCTGTTCGGACAACTGGCAGGTCCAAACAGAGAACCTTCCTGACGAGGAATACGAGGCAGTCCGGTATGATTTTGTCACACCCGATAAGACTCTCTCTATGGTTTTAAAGAGCAATGAGTACACGACCTGGGTCACAGACCGGATGATCAAGGAAAAATCGGATATCGATATCTTCGCGAAATACGCCACCGTACCGCTCTGTGATGTGGAAGACGTCAACAGAGAGGTTGATTCTTTCGGTGAGAGGGGCATGGTTCGCGGTTCGATTCCCGGGTTCGATGTCTACGGCCAACCCGGCTGCTGGCAGGATGCGGCGGTCCTGCTCGGGATCGAAAAGCTCATCCTGGAGACTTACGATGATCCCGAATGGGTTCACTCTTTCTTGGGAGCCTTGCTGGACAGAAAGAGGCGCTTCGTTCAATCCATGGAAGGCGCAAAGTTCGACCTCATCGAGCACGGCGGAGGGGATGCCTCTTCCACGGTCATCTCCCCCAAGATCTTCGAGGAGTTTGTTGCCCCTTACGATGCAGAGCTGATCGAATCGGCCCATCTGGCCGGGCAGAAGATCGTCTACCATACCTGCGGAGGCATGATGCCTATCCTGGAAATGATAGCGGATATGCGCCCGGATGCCGTGGAAACCTTTACACCACAAGCCATGGGTGGAGACGTGGACCTGAGAGAGGCGAAGAAGAGGATCGGGCAGAGAGCCTGCATGATCGGTGGCTTCGACCAGTTCCATTTCTTGAAAGACTGCATTCCTGAAGAGACAAGACAGGAGGTCCGCAGGTGTTTCGAAGAGGCGGGGGAAGGGGGCGGATACATCCTGGCCCCGTCAGATCATTTTTTCGACGCGGATGTGGAACTCCTCGAAGCCTACGCGGATGAAGCCCGAAAGTGCAGATATTAGTGGCATAAAAAATCGCGTATCACAGAAGCAAACTCTTCGGGTTCTTCACGCCTATTTTATCGAAGTCATCACCCAGAGCAGCAGGATGATCAATCCTACCAGAACCCAACTCCCACCGAATCCCAAAAAATCGGTTTTGGTCGGCTTCATGATCTCCCAGTTCGACCCGGGAAAAAGCTTGTCTTTCTCGAACTTTCCCGGATTCCGGTAGGAATCTTCAAGAGCTTTTTGCTCTTCATCCGGAGTTTTCTGAACTGGCGTGTGCAGTTTGGCATAAAATCTGTCCAGATGGGATTTGGTCACTGGTCTGGTTGCGAAGGAGAAAAGAAAGAGAATAAGGAAGGGGAACAGGGCGTCAAATAAAAACCGGATGGCGACCAACTGAGCTTTCGTCCAGCCGGAGAAGTCAACACCTAACCAGCTCAACACCCAGATCTCCGCATGGAACCGTCCCAGCCCCACTTTCGGCGAATCGGGATCCGCCGGGTCGGTTCGGGCCACGTTCTCGAAGAAAACGCCGACTGGCTCGATGGTGTGTTCCTTTTGTAAAGACTGACCGACAGACTCGGCTCGGCCTTCATTCACATCATCTTTGAGGGCGCTCACGGTGATAGTCACTGTTTTGGGTTTTGTTTCGAGAAGAAAAGAGGGGTTGGTTTTGGCCCAGTCGAGAGCCTGGAATAGGTTGGGAATGATGGCATAGATCAGAAGGCAGAGCGCAACCTGTGTGAATACGGCAGATTTTGTCAGTCTTCTCCAGAGGAATCCCAACCAGATGGACGCGCCGAAGATGGCAGGAATGGAAATGATGTATTTGAACAGCTCCAGCAGGTTATTGATGTACAAAGCCACCGCAATCCCACCCAGAAGCGTCACGGCAATCGCGATTCTTCCCACCAGGAGATAATGTTTTTCGGATTTATTCGGCCTGAACGGCTCGTAGATGTTTTTGATGAAAAGCGCGGAGTAGGATACGGCGCTGGCGTCGAGAGTGGACATGTTCGCCGCCAGGATCCCGACGAGCATCAATCCGATCGCTCCGGGAAAGAGAAGGGCTTTGGACATGTATCCCCAGATCAGGTCCGGGTCGTTCAGGACTCCCGCATAGAGTCCGATCGCCAGCAGGCCTGCCAGTGCCCAGAAGATCATGATGAATCTTTTAAAGAACATGCCGCTGATCATCCCGAAACGCGCAGTCATCTCATTCTTGGCAGAGCCGGCTGTCTGCATACCAGGAGCCACGGCTACGATGGAGACGAGGTTGGCAAGGACCATTGCCAGGATCGTGTACCAGGCATACTCACTCATGGTCACAGAACCGAACAGCTCGAACATATAGTCAGGAACAGACGCATGCAGACCCGAGAAGCCTCCGATCTTATGCAACCCGATGGGGATGAGGATGATGGAGAAAGTGACGATCAAAATTCCCTGGATGGCATCGGTTATCACTGCTGCGCGGAATCCCCCCATCATCGTGTAAATTCCAACGATCACGGCATAGATGAAATAGAACAGAAGAGGATTCGTGTAGGAGATGAAGGAGTGCAGTTCGCCCCGCTTGTTTTTCTCGTTCAATTCCTCATAAACATCCCTTTCTTCCTGGCTCAATCCTTCGTCCAGTCTGGGTTTGAGCTCCATATACTTACGGAATTGTTCAACGCTCAGGCGTTCTTCATACGAGAATTTTTCCGCAGGCTTGGGCGTCATGGCCATCATCGTCTTGGCTGCTATCATGTAGCCGATACCTCCACCCAGGATGGACATCAACAGGATAAAAATTGCGTAACTTGCACCCAGGGCCTTGCTGTTGAACCGCTCCGTGAAATAATCCCCGATGGTTGTGAGGCGGATGCGGCGGAAGAAAAACGT
>Ga0114920_10001120_pt1 | contig 12192 bp, 14 predicted proteins | sample ChitaG_FD_88683 | JGI IMG/M metagenome (GOLD analysis project Ga0114920, IMG submission 88683) | Deep subsurface microbial communities from South Pacific Ocean to uncover new lineages of life (NeLLi) - Chile_00310 metaG | ecosystem: Environmental > Aquatic > Marine > Oceanic > Sediment ... | reverse complement strand
TATGTAAATAAGTAGCTGTAAGCCTGACTCATAGGGGTAAATTTGCAGATATTCTGCGGATTTGCCCTTTTTTTGTGCCCAAAAATAACAAATGGAGGTGTAATGTGAACACTCAAAAAATGACCCTGAGCATACCGGAGGTTGCGGAGACGCTAGGCATTAGCCGGAATCTTGCGTACGAGTTAGCAGCCCGGGGTGAGCTGCCCGGCTTAATCCGCTTGGGGGAAAAGCGGGTCGTCTGCTCCAAGTTGGCAATTCAAAAGCTACTTGAGGGCAATGGCAAATCGAAGGAAGACTAGGGCGAGGTGAAGGAGATGAGAGGGGAAGCGATGGCAGACCTAAAAGATAAGCAATTCATATGTAAAATCTGCGGGCACAGTTTCACCTTTGCCGTTGGAGAGCAAATCTTTTACCGTGACCGGGGCCTGGTTGAACCCCGCCGGTGTCCTGCGTGCCGCAGAGTGAAACGAGAGGAGTCGAGAAGTGAATGCACAAAAGATTAAAAGCATAGGTGACTTCTTAACCTTATTCCCAGCACAGCCGAGGCGCAAAGCTGGTAATGGCTGGCTTGTAATATGCCCGGCTCACAACGATAAAAACCCTAGCCTTTGGGTAACCCCTTCAAAAAATCCTGCTTTTATAGCCGACTGGACATGCCAAGCTGGATGTTCGCCGAAAGCTGTCTTATTAGCTATAGGGCTGACGTGGGACGATATGCGATGCAATAGCCACAAGCCAAGCGAAATGGTCCGGCGTCAGGAGCACACAATCCGTAATGCTTCAGGTGATCTTATGGCCACACACATCCGGCTAGAATATGATAATGGCGAGAAGTCATTTCTCTGGGAACGGAATGGAGTTAGCGGACTGGGCAGGCTGAAGGTGGCGGACTTACCACTTTTCAATAGCGAAAAAATATCAAAGCACCTGGGAAATGACCAGTGCGTAATCAGCGAAGGCGAGAAGCCGGCGGCAGCTCTGGAGAATTTGGGCATCTTATCCCTGGGCACTGTTACTGGCGCCAGTTCTGCACCAGGTGTCGAAGCACTGAGGCCGGTGGCAGAGCGGCCAGGCCCTGTATATCTCTGGCCGGACAATGACACCCCAGGTAAAAGTCATATGGAGAAGATAGCATCCCGGCTTCAGGCGTTGAGGAAGCCATGTCGGATAATCCACTGGGCAGAGGCACCGTCGAAAGGGGATGCGGCTGATTTCGTGGCGGCCGGCGGGACAGTGCCAGAGCTTGAACGTTTAGCAAGTGAAGCGCCGGAGTGGAAGCCAAAAGGAAATAGTATTAGCCTTGTTTGTTTAGCTGAAGTTGAGCCTGAGACGGTATCCTGGCTATGGCTTCCCTACATACCTTTAGGCAAGCTAACACTACTTGAAGGTGACCCTGGAGTAGGTAAGTCATGGGTTAGCCTGGCAATCGCAACGGCTGTGTCTCTCGGTAAGGGTTTGCCAGGGACGGAAACGATAGAATCAGCAAGTGTAGTATTAGCTTCCGCAGAGGACGGGCTAGGGGACACCATAAGACCGAGACTTGACGCTATGAGGGCTGACGTTAATAAGATTCATGCTATAAAGGGCGCTCTGGACTTTGGCAATGGGGGACTTGCCACAATGGAGGGATATATTGAGCACGTGCGGCCTTCACTTGTGATAGTTGACCCCTTAGTGGCTTACATCGGAGCCGGTGTTGACCTTCACCGAGCTAACGAGACAAGGGCAGTCATGGCAAAGCTGGCTGATATAGCGGAAAAACACGGCTGCGCAATTCTGGCAATCCGCCACCTCACCAAAGGCGGGACACTGAAGCCGATATACCGGGGCTTAGGTAGTATTGACCTAGCGGCGGCTTGCCGTTCGGTTCTTATGGCTGGTTGTGACTCTGATAATCCCCAGAAGAGGGGTATAGTGCAAATCAAGTCCAACCTGGCACCTACAGGCAAGGCTATCGGTTATGAGTTAAGGGACGCTGGTTTTTATTGGACTGGTGAAAGTGACCTAACTTGGCAACGAATCTTATCCGCAGAGGATAGCGAAAGCAAATCAGCTTTAGATGATGCTATTGATTTTCTTAAAGATGAGCTGGCAGACGGGGCGGTTGAAGCGAAGCAGGTTTTTAGTGACGCTAAGAACCTGGGTATATATGAGAGGACATTAAATCGTGCTAAGTCTAAGCTGGAGATAAAAAGCAAGCGGGAGGGTGAAAGTGGCAAAAGAGGCATTGCACGGGTTAAGTGGCAACTGCCAGAAGATTTAGAAGGCCAAAAGGATTTAGGTTGCCAAGATTGCCTAATAGAAGATATTGGCAATGTAAATATTCCTGACGTCCTGAATATGCCGGTAGAAAAGGCTATCGAACTATGGCGCTCTGAAGGGGCACCAGTGATTCACTTAGGGCTAGGTGAGAACTGCCTTGACCTTGAAAAGCTGCTATCTAACTCCGGCGTTAGTAATCACCACCTTGAGGCAGTAAGAGCGTGGCTTGAGAAACGAAACCAGAAGCCAGCGAGGCAAGGACGATGATAATCCAGTGTCCACATTGCGGTAAATCGGTAGTGGTTAATGGATTAGGTCGCAAACGACTGAATATACCACTCAAAAATGTTTGTGAGGCGTTACGGACACACTGTAACGTGGTGGCAGCAGCCCAGGAGCTTAACTGTAGCCAGGCGTATATTTTCAAAGTCCTGAAAGCCAAAGGGCTAAAGCTCAAAGATGTGGTTAAGGGGTAAAAGAAATGGACGTGAAGCAGTCAGAAAAGAAACAACATGTAGAATTCCAAAGGAAGATTAAACTCAGGAAGGGGCTAATCGAAAAGGCCGGTAAGTTAACAGGAGCATACTATGTGCCCTTTATTGGAGACGGAGATATTGCCTTCGAACTCTATCAGGGCAATAAGATATATGGCGCCGACATCGACTCGGAGAGGGTGGAAGTCGCTAAGTCCCGACTGAAAGATGCCGAGATAATAACAGCCGATTGTGATAAATTTCCCTTCAAAGGACAGGAGGCAGTATATTCACTGGCAGACTTTGATTCCTACTCCTATCCCTACGGATTCCTTTCGCAGCTTCTTTAAGGGGGCAAAAATCGGCTCTCAGTGCGTCCTAATCTTCACAGATGGCCAGCGCCAGACGATTATACGCTCCGGCAGCTACCGCACACCAGACGGCAAGAAAGTAAAAGCCAAAACAGTAACGGAACGCCGGAAGATTTATAATTTCTATTTTAACAAGGTCATAGTCCCCTGGTTTGAAGAATTTATCAAGCCCTGGAAAGTTGTCGTAATCACTAAATATCTACGTGGTGGCTCGATGTGCTACTGGGGAGCGATAATAGCCCGGGAAGACAAATCAATTAAAGTCAAAAAAGCTAAAGGGAAATCAGGTAAAGCCGGGGAAGCCCATCGCAACAAATTCGACAGCATTAAAAAGGATGCATACTTAGCATTATTAGGGCAGGGACATACCAGGGGGCTAGCAGCGTCACTTGTAGGCATCCATCGGGCGACGGTAAGCACTCACATGAAAAAGGACAGGGGGTTTGCCGAGGCAGTCTCAGAAGCCGAAAGTGATGCCATCGGTAAAGTAGAGAACGCCCTATTTGAAGCTGCCACCAGCGGCAATGTAACCGCTATACAGGTTTATCTATATAACCGAGACCCCAAGAGATGGACGGACAGAAGAAGCGTCCGCTTGGCCGGGGAAGGCGGCGGGCCAATAGAGGTAAGGGAAAGTGATGCCAAATCAAAACTCCTTCAGATGCTCAATAGGCTATCGGAACGAAGTAAAGAGGATAAAGAGGAATGCCAGAGTCAGTGAAGAAGGACGGACTAACAGAACTAGGATTATAGAAGCAGAATCACTGTGCTGAAATCAAGATAAGGGTGGAATGCAGGGCTGGCGAGGGTAAACTCTATACCTTCACTTCGAGAGCTTGCCCAGGCCACGACCCATAACCTTACCGGCTACCCGCTAGTGGCTCGCAGGATAGATAGCTAGTTGGCAGGAAGCACCGTGAAAGGTTAAAACAAGTGTGATATAATTCCTGTATGCATAAAAACCCATTATGTAAAAGTAGAATATGATGAAAGAGTGGATATTCCCAAGCACTAGATATCAGGGTAGTAAAAGAAAATTATTACCTTGGATATATGACAACGTTAGAGATATACAGTTTGAATCCTTATTAGACCTGTTTGGTGGAAGTGGAATTGTATGTTATATGTTTAAGAAGATGGGAAAGCGTGTAACATACAATGACTACCTGAAGTTTAATTGCCTTATTGGAAAAGCAATAATCGAGAATTCGAGCCTTAGACTTAGTGACGAAGACATAGGATTTATTCTTGGTAATAGGGAAGATGGTCATCAGAGGTTTATATATAACACATTTCAAGGCATATATTTTACCGATGATGAAAATTCTTGGCTTGATTTGGTGAACCACAATATAGTTAACTTGTGTAAAAAGTATTCAGGTCAAACATTAGAGTATAAGAGAGCAATTGCATACTACGCACTATTTCAAAGCTGCATGGTCAAAAGACCCTTTAATCTTTTTCATCGAAATAATCTTAGTATAAGGACCGCTGACGTAAAAAGGAGCTTCGGAAATAAGACGACCTGGGATAAACCATTTGAAATATACTTCAGGAGATTTGTTAATGAGGTGAACAGTCTGGTTTTTTCGAACGGAAAACGAAACATAGCGAAAAACGAGGATGCTTTTCTAATTAACGAAGTTGATTATGACTTGGTATATATCGATCCCCCATATTTTTCAAAAGACCGGTCACCGGTTGAGTGTGATTATGGTCGGATGTATCATTTTTTAGAGGGCATTGCAAATTATGATATGTGGAATGATTTAATAGATTACAGAAGCTTGAATCTGCATTTTAAGGAAAATGGTTATAGATGGCCAGAGAAAAATAAAGTGTTGGACAAATTTGAACAAATTATCAGCAAGTTATCTAAAAGTATAATCGTGCTATCATACAAATCGCCTGGAATACCAAAAGAGGAAGAGCTTATATCTATCATGCAGAAATATAAACAGAATGTTCAGGTTCATAGATTACCTTATCGATATGCACTTAGAAAAACAGAAGAAGAACTAAATCAGAATTTCGAACTATTGATAATCGGTCGATAAAAGTGACTGGACCCAGTAGATAAAGATGACACAAGATAATATCGCTGGTTGGCCTAAGAAAATAACAGTTGAAAGGAAGATAGTTAATCTTCTGAGTAGGTCGCTTTATGCTGATTTCCCCCGAGCGATCCGCGAAACAGTAAGTAATTCATATGACGCTGATGCAACAGTAGTAAAGATACAAGTTGACCTGAAAAATAAGGAGGTAGTGGTTGAAGATAACGGCAATGGTATGTCAGTTGAGCAGTTTGACAAGTATCTGAGGATAGCGGGTACGAAGGCGGAGGAGGGATTTAGTGAAAAGTTTAAGAGAAAAAGAATTGGGCGTTTTGGGGTGGGTTTCCTTGCTTGTTTCCCCTTCTGTGAGAATCTTGAAATAACTAGTAAAAGAGAAGGGTTAGAAGTAGGCTTTACCGCTAATATTTCGGCGAAACGGTTTGTCCAAGGTGCTGGTGTTGAAGAAGAGATTTCGAGTATCCCAATAGAAGGTTATAACGAGCCTTATCCCGGAAAAAAACACGAGCATCACACAATAATCCGCATGACTGGGTTAACTGAACTTGTTGACGATTACTTCAAGGCGAGGCGTGAAAAAAGAATTACAATGGAATCAAAGCCTGGAATGGAACGGTTGATTTGGCAGCTGTGTGAAACTCTCCCGCTTGACTTTACGGATAAAAACTCTGAAACAGCACAATATTTAGAAAATGAACCAATTGGCATGGAGGTGTGGTTGAATGGTAAAAGGTTATATAGAAACGACCCGGGTGGGCAAATATTAGCAAGCACTGAGAAAACATTCATTAAACAGGGTAATTTAGAATTCAAATACGTGGTTAAAACAGATTGGAAGATTATTCATCCAGTAGAAGCTAGAGGATTGAAAATCAGATTGAATGGGGTAGGAATTGGCCCAAGGACATATTTCGATATCGAAAAAGAAGTACGTACTTTTAGTAGATTAAATTGGCTGAGTGGCGAGGTTAAGATAATAGGAGGTCTTGATGAGTCTCTAGCATTGACTCGCGATAGTTTTATTTGGAGTCCGGATTACCAAGCTCTTAAGGATTTTTTTCATACAATATTGCTACGTGTACATAGCAAAGTAGAAAAAGTGGCATCTGTTGAGAAGGAGATATCAGAGGCTCTTTCTGCAAAAGGAACTATGAGGTTGGTTCCAATGGAGGAAATAATAAACAGAAGTATCAAGCAACTTGATAAGGCTGGTGTTCATATTGTTCACAAGAAAAGAGAGGAAATTGGAGATATGCAGTCTCCAATAGTTGTGGATAAGAAAAGAAATATAGCTACAGTGATTGATGATTATCCTGAAATTGAAGATACAACTGAAGTCTCTCAGCGTGGTGTAGTAAGGATTAGGTACAAGGCATTTGAAAGAGCGGCTGAGTTGACAGAGCCAGTAAGGTTGGCAGAAGACGGAGCCATTGAACTAAACACTTCTTATCTCATTTTCTCTGGCAAGACAAGGGGTGATGTTTTAAGGCGTATACATGTGCTGCTTTTTATGGCAAAAAGAGAATGTAAGACTGTAGATGAAATGTATAAGTATTTAGTTAAGAAGATAAAGGAACAGTTTGAGTAGTTTCTTAAAAGTGTAGCTAAATAGGAGGGGATATGATAATAAGGGAAGTGAGTGTAAAAGGATTTCGTAGCTTGTGGGATGTATCAATAACTGACCTTGGAATGGTAAATGTTTTTTTTGGCGAAAACAATTCAGGAAAATCAAATATTCTGGAAGCTTTGGAAATATTATTTAAAGTTGAACAAGAAGAACTGCCGGTAAGCGGTTTTTGTCGGGAAGAGCTATCAAATTTCGTGGATAATTTCACGGTGAAATCTGATGGTACCGTGGCGACGACTATTAATCTAAGCTGCAAAGTAGCCATTGGGAGCGAAGATACTGCAAAGATACCTGTATTCACAGAGTTTATGAAGCAAAACGGCATTCTTAAAGAACACAATCAATGGCTGCAATTAGATGTAGAGATAAAGCCCCTAACATCTCGGACTGCAAATAAGATATTGAAGAAAGCGACTATGAATGACAATGTTATGTACGATCCGTCAGTACCTCAACCAGGAAGATTTTTCCCAGAGTTGAGTGGAAGAGTAGACCAAGAAGCCAGCCAAAATGCCGCAGAAGAATTATTTTTCTACATAATTGACTCATTTAACAAGATCCATACAGGACGGTTTATGGAAACTGGAAAAGTCACTGAAAGCTCAGGAATGGACGTGTCGATGCATATGCAGCAATTTAAGGATTGGTTTCGTACTTTGGTAGAGAGTAGAGGTGAAGACTATAGGACATTCCAAAAGATTCAGGGCTGGTTTAAAGAAAAGCCATTTGCTTACGGGATGATACGCCCAATCTTATCTCAAGAAAAGACAGAATTGATAATTGAAGACATGCCAGGTCGCGAGTTAGTGCTAGAAAGGTTGGGAACAGGGGTGCAACAGATATTAATTCTATTATCGCAAATAGCTGGTAGAGTATCTGGATCGAAAACCAAAATATTTGGGATTGAGGAGCTAGAACTGAATTTATCGCCAAGGATGCAAATAGAAACGATGATTATGTTGAGGGGGTTGGTAAGTAATAGTAGGGTATCTGGATTTAGCCAGCTGTTTTTAACAAGTCATAGCCCTTACTTGTGCAAGAAAGACCTTGCGGAAATTTACGCGGTGGCAATTGACAAAAAAACCGGGACTCAAGTAAAGCATGGCACCAGAGCTGTAACTAAGATAAGAGGGCATTTCAGATATGAGTCTTTTAGTTTAGATCTGCCAAGTGAATAAAGAAAGTAATTGTAGAAAGTTGGAAAGATTGAAAGCCGGGCAAAGCCTTTTTTCTTGACTGCTGGTGTAATAGTAGATAATGAGAACCCGGGGAGCTATTACAGCTCCCCTTATTAGTATACAGAGCGGTATCGGTAAGCAAGGCGGGCGGTTCAGCCAGTTGAGAAATACCCTTGTCTTGCCTATACTCATTGACTAGGTTTTAAGAAATTGTCCAAATCCTGCCTCTTGAGACGCACAATGCGTCCATACCGGTAGTGGAGCAGCTTCCCCAGCCTGATGTACTTGCGTATGGCGGGCACACTCAGCTTGAGGTAGCTAGCAGCCTCTTTTATTGTCAGCCATTCATTGCTCTCCATGTCCCCAGCATAGCACTCAATATCGCTATATGTCAAGCAGTAACACTGAATATTAAAAAATAAGCCTGATTTGAGCCTAAAAGACTTGACAAATGGTTACGAAGTGATATATAATAATACTAGAAGATGAGGAGTGATACAGTTAAGGGGGCAAGAGAAATGCAGACACAGACCATAGAGAAGACAGAAAAGACACTCCACACTTGCGCTAACTGTGGACACACCGGGGATGACCTGGTAGGCAATTACTACTGGATAGGCGGTCAGGGTGATGTCCTAGTTTATGAGTGCCAGGATTGCCTTGACGCCCGCTGGGAAGCCTCACAGAAGGCTTGCGAAGCACTTAGAATAGCGATGGAAGGGAGCAAATAAGGGCATGGACAAAGAGATAAGGCAGATACCACTTTTAGCCATTAAGCCGGACCCGGCACAGCCCCGCAAAGAGTTCGACGAAGACGACCTGGCGGAACTGGCCAAATCGATTTACCGCAATGGATTACTGAATCCTATAACAGTCAAGACAAACGGAGATGGGGAATACATCATAATTGCCGGCGAGAGGCGATACCGGGCGCACGAAATACTGGATGCCGAGACAATAGAGTGTATCGTTTATAACGGCAGCAACGGCAAGGAACTTCAACTCGTCGAGAACATCAACCGTAAAGACCTGAATTATATGGAACTCGCAGGAGCCTACCGGTCATATCTCGACGATGGTCATAGTTTAGACGAACTCAGCCAGGTAGTCGGCAAGCCCAAAAACATAATTAGATGGATGCTCAATCTGGAAAAGTGCCGGCCCGAGGTCAAACACATGGTAAAGAGAGAGCAGATATCCCTGGTAGTAGCAATAGCACTGAGCAAGCTGACAGAGAATGGCCAGCTCCGGGCACTCCGAATGATGCAAATGACCAAGCTAAACGTGGCCGAGTGCCAGGCGCTGAGCGATAAAATCTACTCCGAAGAGAATCAGGTAGAAATGTTTACCGAAGAGCCAAAGCTGACAGAACAAGAAATGAAGGCCAGAGCCAAGATACAGAGCGCCCTAGACAGAGCTTGCCAAGCATTACATGAAGTCAACAAGATGGAACTTGATAATCCCGGCATCTCAGCTCAAGCAATAGCCGAGAAGCTGGATATTACTCAGGAAAAGATAGACCTGCTATACAAGCTGGTTGGGCAGTTCAAAAAGAACCTACAGCAACAAAGGGTGGCGGCGCTATGCTAGGAAAGCAGATTGTTAGAAAGTTCACCCTTGCAGACTGCCAAGAATACAGAGAGGCCATCAAAGCCGAGTTAGCCCTAACGGGCTTACGCCTCTCACGGCTCTTGAGCACGCAAGACAAAAATCCAAAGTGGGCAGCATACGACAAATACGCCGATGACATCGTTGGCATAGACATCCGAATTGAAGAGCAATATGCGGTGTACGAAGAACTCAACGAAGACCTTCGGCTCCTAACGGAACGAGAGGATATAATAATACAAGCGGCCGCCTACACCGGCAAAACCCCAAGGCTCGGCAAGTACGCTATCCAGCTATCATTTTTTGATAGTGCCCGAAAAAGAGAAAGGATAGGTGTACCATGCTAAAGAAAGGATTGGTTATATACGAGCCTAGAGGAAGAGCTGGCGAATACACCCCCCTAGCCGTTAATCTATATAGGGGATGCGGACACGGCTGTGTATACTGTTATGCCCCGGAAGCCACATTTATAGACCGCCAGGAATTTAAGACGCCTATACCCCGCCAGGGCATAATTGAAAAGCTGGAAAAAGACGCACCCCAGGCCGCCTTGGATGGACACAAGGGGAATGTCTTACTATGCTTTACCTGCGACCCTTACCAGCCTATAAATGCAATACACGAGCTTACACGCCAAGCTATAATCATACTCCACAAAAACGGCTTTAATGTCACCATATTGACTAAAGGGGGTAAAAGAGCGGAACGAGATTTTGACCTACTCCGGCCTGATGACGAGTTCGCTGTTACGCTAACATTCCTGGATGAGCAAAAGTCCCGGCAATGGGAACCTAAAGCAGCTATTCCAGAAGAGAGAATAGAGACACTGAGAAAAGCCCACGAACTTGGCATTAAAACCTGGGTCAGCCTTGAGCCGGTAATAGAGCCTGCCGAATCAATCGAAATAATCAGGCAGACTCATACCTTTGTGGATTTGTTCAAGGTGGGCAAATTAAACTATCACCCCAGGGAGAAAGAGATAGACTGGCACAAGTTTCTTATTGACTGCATTGCCTTGTTGGAGGAATGCGGATCGCAGTATTACATCAAGAAGGACTTGAGGCGGTATAGTCGATAAAGAGAAAGGAGACACAAAATGAGAGGTAGCATCCGTGGAAAGAGCAAAGGCTCATGGCAAATTCAAATCTACACCGGCACCGGCCCGGACGGCAAACCCCGCCGCCACTTCGAGACGGTGAGAGGCCGTAAAGGTGATGCTCAAAGGCGCTTAACCGAGCTATTGGCCAGCCTTGATAAAGGCGTCTACACCCCGCCAGGACGCCTCACAGTAGCAGAGCACCTTCGCAACTGGCTTGAAGGCTATGTTAAAACTAACTGCTCTCAGCGCACGCTTGACGGCTACCAGTCTATTATAGACACTCACTTGATACCGGCTTTAGGACAAGTCCAGCTAAAGCACCTTCACCCGCAGGCGATTCAGAGCTATTACGGGAAGGCTTGCGAGAAACTATCACCTCGGACGGTTCACCATCACCACAGGGTGTTGTCTCAGTCCTTGAAATACGCCGTTAGACAAGGCTATCTGGGTCGTAACCCTGCTGAGCTTGTTGACCCACCTTCACCACGTAAGAAAACAATGCGCACCTTAACCCCTGGTGAAGTTGGAATCCTTCTTGAGAATGCACAGGGTAACTACTATTATCCAATTATCTATACAGCTTTAAGTACCGGGTTAAGGCAAGCTGAATTACTGGGCTTAAGGTGGCGGGACATTGACCTCGATATGCTCTCAATATCGGTTTCCCAGGTGCTATACAAGCGCCGGGGTATATGCCAGTTTAAAGAGCCTAAGACAAGCCACAGCCGGCGCCGTGTTGCTATGACGCCGAAGTTAGCTTTGTTTTTAAGGGAATACAAGGCAGAGCGTGAACGGCTTTACCATGAACTGGGGAAAGAGCTTGCTCTTGATGACCTAGTATTCACCAGCTATCAGGGCGAACCTCTTAATCCGAGTGTTGCTACTCATAACTTCCACAAGTTAGCTAATCAAGTGGGGTTAGGTGCTGTGCGCTTCCACGACCTGAGGCATACCTTCGCCAGTCTTATGTTACTGCGTGGGGCAAAGCCTAAAGTTATCTCTGAAGCCCTGGGGCATAGCTCGGTTGCCTTTACAATGGATGTCTACTCTCATATAATTGAGGGGATGCAGAGCGATGCTATGGCGCTGCTGGACGAAGTGTTACCACCGGGGAAAAACGGGGTAAAAAATAAAATTAACGCCAAAATAACGCCAACAGTAGACATAATGTCCCGTCAAAACTGAAAATTAGCTTCAAGCCCCTGTAGCTCAGGTGGATAGAGCAGCGGTTTCCTAAACCGCGTGTCGGGCGTTCGAGTCGCCCCAGGGGTACTTTTTGGTTAATAATATTAAACCCAAATTAGCTAATAGTTAGCTAACTAACGGTAAGGCTGAGGAATCTATCCTCAGCCTTTTTCTTGCATTGCAAGTAACAGGTGTTTTCTGTCGTATCTATGGCACCCTATTTAACAGTAACGGTCAAGACAAATGTCCACTCTCCCTTCTCGCCACCTTCCCAAGGTCGGCTATATTCCATAGATATGATACTAGTGCCTTCCTTG
>Ga0114920_10001119_pt1 | contig 12204 bp, 8 predicted proteins | sample ChitaG_FD_88683 | JGI IMG/M metagenome (GOLD analysis project Ga0114920, IMG submission 88683) | Deep subsurface microbial communities from South Pacific Ocean to uncover new lineages of life (NeLLi) - Chile_00310 metaG | ecosystem: Environmental > Aquatic > Marine > Oceanic > Sediment ... | reverse complement strand
TCGTTTCATGAATATTTGCGAGAAAATCATCAACAAAAAAGATGAATTGACTTCCGATCTAGATTTAGATGGCAAGGGTAATCCTCTCATGAAATGTCTTAATCAGTATATGCGTTGTTATGGTAAAACTGATCCTAATGAAAGGGACGGATTTCATGTAGATCTATTCAGGGTGATTTTCAATGAAAATAAGGAGTATATTCTTAATAATGGTCACGATAATACAAATTGGCTTACCGAGAACAACATTATCTTGATATATGGGTCTAATCTAGGTCTTGGTAATACATCTAGGATCAGAATTTACCTTTCCCATATCTTTGAAATGGCTGCTATTATGAAATCTAACACTGATAATATTATCAGGGAAAATACCGACGAAGATCCGTCCGACCATGATGAACTTAATTATCCGGATGCATATTTCCTATATTTGTTTCGAGTGTTTAAATCATTTGTTCGAGACAGGTCCGAAACAGCTAAAATAACGATTATTATTTCAAATTTGGAGGATAAGCTCGGATTATCAGAGGGGGCACAAAGTAATGCTCATGGAAATGGTTTGGACGGACTTCTTCAATTTGCCACCGGTATGATGGGTCAGATCGGGCTTCCAACACCACAGGATGGGCATGATGCTCCATCTGGGGATGATGTTGGAAAAGCCCTTAAGAATGTATTTGGTAATCCCAAGACACAAGAAACCATAAGTGGAATGTTCAAAGATATGGACAAATGTGACAACATTGGTGATGTTATCGGAAAGCTTGTCAGTGGTATGAGTGATCCTCAATTTAAGGATGCCATCGGTGATTCCCTAAATGGGGTGGCAGATGTGGGATCTGGTAATAATAAGAGTTCGGATGAGAGGGGTAATGGTAAGAATGAAATAGTGGATGGTGGGACGGATGGATCCAAGGGACCGGTGGGGCTTTCGGGGAAAGAAACCGATGTTCCGGATGGGGAAATACCAATTGTGAGTGAAGATTAATTTTTATTAATTCGAGTGAATTAACGTCTGGATGAAAATCTTGTAACTGTAGTGTTACTATTCCTAGATATATTTAATTGTTGGAGAGATGGTTGTTGTTGGAGAGATGGTTGTTGTTGGAGAGATGATGATCCTTTCATCACAAGATAAGATGACCTATTATATGGTTCTGTTATAGGATTTACTGGTTGTGTATTGTGAATGTTTGGAGGGGGTATATCTTCATAGTCTTTACCACAGCCTTTAACACAAATGGAAGGTTCAGAATATAATCTCCATGCTTCAGAGAAACTAATAATAGGTTTTCCTAATCCTTTATTAGCCGAATTATGTAAATCCCATGTCCATTTAAACATACCTATTTGTTCGTCTATATCATTAGTTATATGTAAATACTTTTCAGGTGGATTTTTTTCGATAAATGTCATTGCATGTATCCTACATTTTTCACATGGAAAAGACTCTATAATCGCTTTCAAGAATTGAATAAAAAATAAACACGAATCTATGTCTTCACAAGACATAGCCATTGTATGAATAGCATACCAAACACCCGGTCCTAGTATTTTTGGATTTGTTGGAAAATCAACCCCTGTATTATTGATTGAAGACATTTAATATATATATGGTAATATTCTTTTGATAAAAGAATATTTCTTTTAATATGCAAAATTATTCTATCTTTTAAGAATACACATCGAGTTATCTTCTGGGATATTATAGACATTATCGGGTGTATATTTCGGCAAATACATATTATATGCATTTTCAAAACTAATTACCTCTTTGCCGAGTCTTTCATTAACATTATTGTGAAATTTCCATGACCATATGAACATACCGTTTTTAATACCCCTACTATTAACATAATTAATATAAGGTTCTATAGGATTCTTAGACAAATACTCAGTTGCATGTTTTACACATGTTGGACATGTCAATCTATATACCATCTTGTTAATCCATGCCATGAAAAAATCAATAGCCATATCATTAACTGAATCTATTGCTAAAATATGAATAGATAACCAAACACCTGGTCCAAATATGGTTGGTGATTTAGGGAATTCAACCAAGTCGCGTGATGAATTATCATTATTAAAATATGACATAATTTTGTGTCTGTTTTTGAACAGACACAAAAAAGTTATTGGATTACCATTCTAATTTTACATCCCATATTTGTGCATATTTCTGAAGATGTACATCAGGGAATTCGTTTTTAGAATAAACTTTCTGAGGACCAGTCCCAATATCCCTAATCTTAGGACTTCTCTGTCGATGAATATATTTCAAACAAATCTTGATAAAGCTATCGAAATAATCCCACATCGCACCTTTGTCCTCATTTGAAATAACGGGTTCACCATCTTCATCATTATCAAATAATGCCTTAAACGCATCAATATGATTCATTGGAATATCTGCGAAAACTTCAATACAGTTTTCTCTGAAGAAGATCTCTTCACGTTTGCTGATTTGATCCCAATACTTATAAGAATAATTCACGAAATTAGTCAGCAATACCTTGGAATCATATGATTCTAAGAAGGCTGAGGCAACCATGATAATATTAGGATCAATTGTGGTTTTCTTCCTCCTGTTACAATCAGCTAATAACTCTCTGATAAGAATAGTAAAATCTGAAATATTCTGAATGAATCTCACTTCTTCAGGTGGCGGAGCAGAATCGTCATTTAATGTAGACATAGCGTTTGATAGTTTTAAAAAAAGGTGTCATTCTTTAGGATGCTCTGAAGCATAATCAAATTCTGAAAAAGGAGTCAACTATACACGGATGAATAATATACTTGACCATGGTAATATAACAGGCGAGGGTATGATATTTCTACTGAGGGAAACTCCAGTTAGTAATATTGTACTGAAACTTTCAAACACTAGATACAATCTAGCCGGATTTTATTATGAAACAAATGTCAGTGGTTCTAGTCAGATAAAAGTTATCTTGACCGATTTGGGGAATATTGGATCAGGGATATGGTTGCCATCTTTAGATCTACATGATGTTTTATCAGATAGTCTTGTTTCGAGGGCCGTTTGCAGACCTTTAATAGATAATACAGTTAGCGATAATAAATCTTCTAATAAATTACCGGGGTTATTCAGAGAAATATTAGCAGGCGTTATATTTTCTGACCTAAGTAAGGACAATTTACCACAAGATTATCTGATTCAAGAATGGATGAAGTACTTATTAATGGAATCTTTCAATGATGAATATTTTGAGGGATCAACCTCTATTTCTCTCATTAACAATATAATACTTGATTTATCAGACACGATTCCAAACCACACTAAAGGTATTGATCCCGAAGATAAAGAGGATGACACTATATCAATACGTCATGATTTTAAGACAAGGTATTTATTGATAGATTTAGGATTTTTTGGTGTTCCAATAGACATATATCTACCTCAAAACAAACGAAAAATACTTGATCGATACCTGATCGATCCGTCGATTCTGATCAAGTCTATATCACTTAGTTTCGCGAAATTATATATAGAAAATAAACCTTTTTCTGAGAAATGTGTAAAAAGTTTACATATATCTGATAGCGACAACAAATTATCAAATGTCAATTCTGTGGTTATACAGAATTTAATGAGTAGCGGTCACCATTTAACCGATTTTATATCATCATCTATTAATAGAGGTGTAATTGATCCAAACAAATTAATCAACATAATGGATCAATATATACATGATTCTGACACGACCTTATCCCATTTCTCAATAGATCCACTTTTAGAATCAAATAATGGTATAGATTCGGATTTGATTAAATTAGTAAGTGTATGTCCATCCAATTATCAAGATACACCCGATGTGTCACCTATCATTATATTGACATCTCTCCGTGATAAGATAGATTCAATGGTTGAATCTATTTCTTCGGGTGAAACACCCATTCTAAATATTAATGAATTAACGGATACCGTTAATCTATTAATATCTTCATTTAGTTATAAATTAAAGAAAATACCGATATTAGAAGGTGAAACATCTGTTCCATCTGTTACTGTTATATCTTCTGGTCATAGATCAGGTGTTCCCATCAGATTATCTAATAGGAATAAAATTATCTTATCCCTGATGGATGACGATCTTGAAAGATTCGATCGAAACGATCTGATAGAGATATTGTCAATATTAGATGTAATGTCTGATGGTGATAATCGTTTCGACGATATGAGAGCAAAGATAGTGGATATTCTACATTGAAGTAATGTATCAACCAATTTTATAAAATTGGTTGATACACGGGGATTTCAAATATTTTTGACAAATAATGACATTAAATATGTTCTATTCTCTTCTATAAAAAACGAACATATTTAATCACCATGTCATATCTTCCAACATCAGTGTTTACGAGGATAAAAGAAATTTACATTCAAAATCCGGTTCGTCTTGGAGGTCCAGATCACATCGAACTGGAAATTAGATTTGGGGAATATTCCATTCCACCTAGACGTACCAAATATTTCGATAAGAGAACCCAACAACAAAAAACTAACTATGAAACCAGACGTGAGATCACCAATATCACTTATAGTAAATTCTTGGAGAATCTTAAGATCAAACCAGTTGTTACCGATGTAACCGATTATAGAGTTGGAGACATTCGCAAATCTATTAATAATACAACAGGCAAAATAACTTGGATTCGAAAAAAATCTCTTTTCAGAGAAAATATTCAACGATATAGAATTAAAGTTGATGTTAGCTCCGAAGATCCAATCAATCCCGTCATTAATTTCTTCCCCGAAGAAACACGCAGGAAACTCAGACGAACCTATTTGTTACCGACTGGATTCCAAATTGATTTGACCGAAGTTACCACAACTTATAAAAACAATTTAGTGAAAACTTATGAAGTTGAGATAGAGGCAACACGCCGGGGTTTGAGCATCGAAAATATCAACAAAAGCATAGGAATTATTCTTCAAATTATTCAAGATACTGAAATTATATATACTGAGCGAGATTATTTTGAAATCATCGATTATGTTAATACTTCATTGGATGGACGGTTAGGTAAATATTTGGATGATAAGGTTTATTATCAACCGCGCAATCTACATTTTAAGGATCTAGTTTATGGTGGAATTGTTGGTAACAAAAGTGAAGTATATAAGGTGACTTGGAAAACAGATGGACTCAGGAAATTATTGGTAATGTCACCGAAAGGTATCTGGCTAGTGTGGGCTCCATCCGAAGTTAATCTACTTGCAAAATGGACTCATCCTATGTTGATAGGTTCTATCTTAGAAGGTGAACATGTACCACTTGAACGACGGGTTTTCAAGCACCCCGAAAAAACTAGGATAAAATACACTGATTATTTCGATATACTTAGGGATGAAGACAGTGACAAAAATATGATTAAAGGATACACTTTGGATCCACCACAAAAATATTGGTTCCTAGGCTTCGATGCTCTAGCTAATCCCACATCTGGTAGACCCTCCGATAGAGGGGATAATTCTATTCAGACTAGATCTCATAGCGAGAGGATGAGATTGGTACAGTTTTTCAAAGACAAATTGTATGATGGATTGATGTCTGATCCATTAATGGAAGACTTCCGGAGAAAAATATTCTCGATGAATACCAAGGAATTTAAAGCCTTCAAGAATCCACCTGAGTTCTTCTCCGTAATGAGGTATTACGATTCATTAGCACCTACTCTTACATATGATATTGATGGTTATATTTTCATGCCCGAAAATATGCCATATAATTCGAGAAATGACAAAAAGAAATCTCTGTCTTCTCGTGTTATCACAAAAGTTGCGGACATATGTAAATATAAACCATCACATGACATGACCATTGATTTCGCCATCTCTTGGAAGGAAGGATCACATTCTTTGCCACCACTTGAATCTTCAAGTGCCCGGGGTTCAATCAACCCTACGGTGATCACTCCACTATCTGACCGTAAATTAATTTTGCAAGTATCGGGCTTCGATCAAACAACTGGGGAAACAAGGTCAGTCCAGTATTATGGATCAGATAAAAGGATACTTACCGAAGATATGATCGATATCGATAATCCTCTCACCCGAGATGTTCCATCTGAAACAGTTGTCGAATACAGGTGGAATAAAGATATCGGAAAATTAACGCCAATGCGAATTCGTTATGATAAGAAATATCCAAATCTGAAAGAAGTGGCTGATGATAATTGGAATCTCATTTTTATCCCAATTTCAATTGAAACATTGTTGGGTAATAACATTCAACTTGTTCGTAAATATCACAACAAAATAAAGGAAGGTTTGTTTACGCAATCATCTCAACGTCATATTAAGAATATTGGACAAAATCTATCTCTTTTGGATATTGGATCCGGATGGGGTGGAGATTTAACCAAATGGAAAAACTTCGGCAATATTATTGCTGTTGAACCCAATCTCGATCATATACAGAGAGGTTTAATACCCAGGATTAATGATCAACTAGGACAACTTGAAGTAGCCGTCATTTCTAAATATGAAGATATCGATATCTTCATACCGGAAGCACTTCGCCGCGGTGATAAAATTATCATCATTAATACTGGTGGAGAGAATACTGAGTTAATTACAAATACAACTTTAAGGTTTTTGGGACAAACTGGTGGCAAAGTTGATGTTGTTTCAATGATGTTGTCTTTGTCTTTTTTCTGGGAATCGTCGGAAATATTAGATGCTCTTGTCAATACCATCGGTCAGAATTTAACATCAAATGGTGAATTTATTTTCTTCACTGTTAACGGTGATACAGTCGAAGAAATGTTTAATCCTAAATTAGGTAATGGTTCGCAAATACAGGCATTGTGGATGGGTCCACCCGAACAACGTAGTATAGAGATGAGGGTGGATATACCAGATCGCAAAGTTTGGATAAATATTCCTAATACAATAGTAGAAAATCAAACTGAATGGCTTGTTAAAATAGATGATCTCCAAATTAGACTCGAAAAATACGGATTTTCCCTTAGATCTATAGAAAGAGCAGACAAGGAAGGATTTCTCACACAAACTGAACGAGTATATACTACTATGTATAGTTATGGATCATTTAGTCCGTCAAGCGAAAATCAGGCTCCTCGTATTATTGAAGAATTAATTGAAGGTATAACACCTGATGATTCTAGTATACCATCTGTTAGGGTAATGTCATTGCCAGTTTCACCTGAAGCAAAAACTTCAAGTGTTTTATCTTCACCTCCTAAAATAACTTCTATTGTTTCATCTCCGGGTTCGTCTCCCCCACCTATGTTCTCACCCACTCAAGGTAGTCCGGGTTCGTCTCCCCCACCTATGTTCTCACCCACTCAAGGTAGTCCGGGTTCGTCTCCCCCACCTATGTTCTCACCCACTCAAGGTAGTCCGGTGAGAACTGGATCGGTTGTGATAACTGAAGATACAATAAAAACTCCAGACATAGGAGTAACTTTACCGCTTTTACCTGTTAATACAAGTGTGACTGACGCTGATGGTCGCGCTAACGGGGATGATGTCAGTCAAATTATCAATTGTCAATGGTATAACCAATATCCAGTTATTAGAATTGCAACTATTGGTGATGGATCGTGTTTTATCCATTCTGTTATGAAATCATATTCAACTCCATACGCTAATAATCCTTCTGTAGAGAACAGAATTAATTTGGCACTTGGCCTTCGTCGAGATCTTGCTTACACCTTACAATTACCAGATCCACAAAATACATTGAGATTATACGATTCTTTCAACAATGGAATTTTCCCTGAATTGGCCCAGAATGATCGTAATTTTACACTCGATAATCTTCAGAAAACTATTAATTCTTCCGGCTGGCTGGGAGATGAAATTTTCGAATATGCAACACAACGTTTGGGTGTTAATGTTATAGTGATGACACCAACATCAAATAATCTGGTTCAGGAGTCTGGAGGAGATATCGATCTGTTACGTAATCCCTACAACATATTTATTGGTCATGTGGGTGGATGTCATTATGAAACTCTTGGAATATACATTAAAGGTAGGGGTATTCAGACTGTTTTTGATATGAATGATCCATTTATGATCGCATATTATAGTTGGAGAATTCTTGATTTCATCAGGAGTGATATCAATACTATAATTCGAAAGATCCAACTATATCAAACAGATATCGCCCATCAGCTTGTGGGGTTTGATCTAAATCAATATTTGAGTTCTGACCAAACCTTCACTGATATTAAAACAACATTTATTAAAGCTCAGAAATTGTTTCAAAAATCACAAGATTTACAGGGTAAGACTATTAATGGATCTGATATGAAAACATTAAAACAATTAATGAAAAACAAAAAAAGAGTTAATTCCTATCAAATTGAAATCTCTGAAGAAGTTGGATGAGAAGGTTAGATGAGGGGTTGATTAAGATATGTACTAAAATATATAATCTATATAGATTATATATTATATTTGAGTAATATACAATAGTGTTATTATAATTAATACCTTACTAGTGTACATATTTTATATAATATTTTGATAAATATTATATAAATTCTTGAGATGGTTTTTTCTTCCATCGATCAAATATTTAGTGTAATGACATTATCCAGACCAAAAAAACAGAATAACTTAACATTCCACGATCCAATACATTGCTAGAACTAACAGAATCTTCAAACTGGTTGACATTACCATTATTACCTTGAACCAATACTTCAATTCTATTCTGATAATAAAGGTCGGTAGCTGTTCCTATCAAACTAGGTTTGACATCATGACTACATGAACAATCCAATCCATTAGTACCAGGTTCAAATGAATCGGATCTCTCAATATATCCAGCATATTGTTCCGGGATCATTGACATCAACATGATATAAGTTCCATAATCAATACAAATGTATCTGTTCCCAATTGTATCGATTTTTACACATTCTTCGCAATTTTCTCCAATGTAATACTTATCACATGTGCAATTGTCAGTTCCTTGTCCATGATAATTACATTCACGAAATTGACATTCACTTCCGGTAAACCCTTCATCACAAGTACATGTTCCATTATAAGGATTGCAATGACCATGAGATCCACATTCTACATTCCAACAAAGACTTTTATCACAATAATAACCAGCCCATCCTTTCTGACAATGACATACCTTTTCGAAACTATGACACAATCCATGAGAACAATCGGAATCATCATCGCAAGTTTGAGGACAAGTTGGAGGATGGACCAACAAATCGGTTTCAATATAGAAGATCGATTCTATAGTATGACGTTCCAAATGAAACACATTGAATGTGTAACTATTACCGGGGACCATTCCAGTATCACCAGCGACTGAATCTAACAGAAGATGTTTAGATCCGTTATAATTCAGTCCGGGCTCGTTAACAATCAGGTAATTATTCAAATACAGGAGAACACCATCATCATATCGAAGATAGATATACTCACCGCCATTATAATCGACTTGCCATGAAGTTTTTGTTGAGAAATGGTAGTTATGAGCATTACCTTCATTTCCATACAATATATTGTCAATCGGAAAATAATTGAGATAATCCAGTTTATATAAATTGTTGGATATTTTGGTAAGATACACGGTTACATCAGTGACAAGATTAACACCTGAAGTGTTTTGAAAGAAATAATCGAAACGAGTTTCATTATGGAAGACAGGAAAGCCATTTGAACCAAGCTTTGAATCAACTGAAACTGGATCGGGTTCACCATTCTCAAAATCAGAGTTGTTCTTCATAAAATCAAATACCGTTGCTGTAAGATTAATTTGATCTAATGAATTGTAGGACAGAGTGTTGTCACAGACACATGCTTGTTCAATCTGGGAACATTTCATCCCGGGAGGACATTCTTGGGTTGAACATAAATCATCCCAAGAACATATATTTTGAGCGACACTAACATGTGTGATAAATAGTATCACTACAATTTGACACAACATCACGATTGTTTTTAATTACAATAAAAAGGTTATCAAAGTATAGTTTTCATCTCAATTAAATTATTCATGTATATACATGAATAATATTGTTAGATCAACCGATATTAGTTAATATATAAGTTTTACCTCGGTCTATATAAATTATCTTTAATTACATCATATAAGATAAATGTAACTATTGCTATAATAACCAATACAATAAAGAATAAATAATTCATTCTCCAAGTGGTTTCATATCCTAATTCAGCGGCATCTCTCCTACTCTGAATATAATCTAAATTTAATACTATCGATGTTACAATCGCAACTGTTAAGAAGAAGATCGAGAAATAAATATTTTTATCGAGATGTCTCAGAATCATAGCCAAGGTAATAAGGAATACCACAACAGCAAGCCATTCCAATAATGTATTCTCTATTTTGTTGATTATCGTGAATTCATCATCTATTGTTAAAGGATGTCGATCTTTTGATTTATCAGAAGGAATGAAATCATGTGGATATGGTAGAGTTGAACTGAACATGGAAATCAAAACAATTATTATAATAGTTAATATAATGAGCATTGGCCAGAATAAATTAGGTACAATATATTCATCACTGAAATTAGAAAGTATAGAACGCATTATATCTTACTTTTTCCTAAAAAGTAAGTGCCTCTTTATCACATAATACAGGATTTTTATTGAAAGTAAAAAAGACTCTTTTTTTATCTCAATAAAAATAACAAACAACATAACAAGTAAATAATATATATAAAAATTCATCTACACAAACTCCTAAAATAGTAAAAACATTTCAACCCATAACATACCAAAATGGTCGAACCTCTTTTCGACATAGAAGAGTTAAAAAATAAACATACTATACCTGATATTAGTATGACATCTATTTCATACTTGAAACCATTTCAAGTTGAAACCTTAAATTGGTCCAGTTATTCTTTCAACTTTCCCAGAATGTGCAGAGTAGGTGTGATTGCAGATGGATCATGTTTCTTTCATGCTGTGACACAATCTTATTACAAAGTATATCGAAGAGGTCGATTAAATGATGTAGTATTGGATAGGCTTAAATTTATCAGACAATTGCGGTTAGAATTGGCATCCAAATTGGGTGATCCCGTCGATGGAGATGATCCAGAATCTCCTAGTCATTATCAAATCATATCTAGAGGTGAAATGGAATCTTTTGGTGAAATCGTCCCCCAATATTCTCTCAATTCCATGAAAGCTGAATTAGCTTCAGACAGACCTGTCGACAATGCATATAATGAATTTATCTCCGATATTTTGAACAAGGATATTTATATTCTCGATGTGATGAAGAAAGATATATATGTTACTGGTAAAGATCTAGATATCCTCTACAAAGGACGAGAATCCATTGTTCTTCTTTACATTCCTGGTCATTACGAATTAGTAGGTATTCGTAATAATAATAACGATATTAAGACTTTGTTCTCCCCAGATCATCCATTCATCCAATCTATTCAAACTAGAATGATGGAACTTATATCTATGGGATCAGAGATTTGATCCTTGAATCAAAAACATACATGATGAGAATCAATAACCAGCGCGATTACTGTTAAGTGGTTTCTTATAGATAACACATATGTTATTTTTCACACCAACAAAGAAAAAAGCATCGCCATTGCATTTCTCTTCGATCGATTCAGGGTTGGTCGACAACGCACTATTGTCGACAACATCTTCGATGATATAAATACCACCTGGTTTCAACATTGGATAGAAATTGGAAAGGGTAATCAATTGATCACTTGCGACGTGGGATCCGTCATCAATGATGACATCGAGCATCAATCCATCCATCTTCTCATGCCATCGTTTGACTTCATCCGTACCAACACTATAACACAAATATGTTTCAATCCTTTCTTCGTCGCTAAATTGAGTGTCAAGTTGAATATCCAATCCAATGATTCGAGAATTTGGCATAAAATCCCTCCAAGCTCGAAGAGATGCCCCTGGTTTATAGTGTGCCGGTGCATAACCGACCATTGAGGAATGTGCACCCGGGATCATTGTTCCAATTCCAATTTCGAGAAAGTTCAATTTCATGTCCTTAATCTTATCAAAAAGGGTAAAATACACTTGACTATATCCATTTACATCTTTATCGCTACCATATTTACGAAAAAGCTCCGCCAAATCCAATTTCTGATCATCCGTGGGTGATTGTTGGTCAGACATTTTGATTGTGTTTTTGATAGGGATGA
>Ga0114920_10001116_pt1 | contig 12255 bp, 14 predicted proteins | sample ChitaG_FD_88683 | JGI IMG/M metagenome (GOLD analysis project Ga0114920, IMG submission 88683) | Deep subsurface microbial communities from South Pacific Ocean to uncover new lineages of life (NeLLi) - Chile_00310 metaG | ecosystem: Environmental > Aquatic > Marine > Oceanic > Sediment ... | reverse complement strand
GTCCTGCCGGATAGCAGGGATCGCTATCTCACTGAGAAAAAGTATACCACGTGATTCACTCTATTCTGAGCTCTCTTCTATCTTCGCCGGTAACGATATTCTGGATTACCCGTGGTGTGAGTTCTATCCTGAAATTCAGCAATCTGACTCGTTTGATGGCTCTCTTCGACGCTTCGTCGACACCCGCTTCAACCTCCACGATACCGGCCCTCTCAAGCTCCACCACTCTTTGTTGGACCGTTGTATATGGGATGCCAGTCTCCCCGGAGAGCTGGGAAATGTATTTTTGCTTCTCGAAGAGGAGGCAGATTAGTTCGAGAGAATGTCTCTTCGAGAGAACCTTGAGCTGATCCCTTATATTTTCCATGATTCAAACCTTATCTGATGTTTAAATATCGGACATTATGGTAGCAAATATTCGAATATTTAAAGAGTGATACTTACAACTGTAAAAAAATATAATTGGAAACCCCCTATTTTCTCTGTTTTTATTATAGCATTACACAATATCCGATTTTTCGATACCAAGAAAAACGATTTTACGTTCAAAAAATTCAAAATTCTAGCTCCGGTCATCTGTAAAAGGGGGCATACTTGGGGTTGAGTAAAGTCCCGAAATGACCTCACAATGTAACTAAACTGAGCGTAGTAAGAGTGACAGCATCAACTAATAATAAACGAAAGAAAAACCAACGGGTTGAGCAAATTTGACTCATTTAACAAAAACTTCCAGAGAACGAAGAACTATATACAACGAGAAAGAAGACACCGACATCGTAGACCTGCTTCTGATATGGCCAAAAATGGTAGAATACGCAGGCCTATCAGAGTACGAAGCAAAAGTGTATCTCAGCCTTTTAGGACTGGGATGTTCTGGAGCCAGGAAGCTCAGCATCACATGCAGCGTTCCCAGGACGAAGGTGTACGGAACCCTCAAGAAGCTCATAGACTACGACCTCGTCATCGAGATACCCGGGACCCCCAAGTACTTCGCCCCCGTCTCCCCAATAGACGCGTTCAGCGCAACCCTGAAGAGAGTGAAGAACAAGGCCCATGACTTCTCCGCAGTCCTTGAAACACTTACGCAGACCCACGAACTCATCACGAACGAGTCATCCCCCAAGAAAAAGATCGTCTGGTACATCGACAAAGACGACGACATCATGGGAAAATGCCACGAGATTATAAGCCAGTCGGAGGAGACCCTGGACATACTCACCAGCGCGGACGGACTCTCCCTCCTCTTCAACTCCGCCCCCAGGCTCCTCGACAAGGTAAAGGATGAAGGGGTAGAGGTAAGGCTATACTCCCCACTATGCCCCAGGAACAACCCCCTGGCCAGGGAGCTCGCATACCTGTTCGAGGTGAAGAAGGTCGAGATCTCCACGCCACTCCTCTTCATAGACTCTGACCACAGACGCTTCGTCATTGCGAAACTGCACGAGCAGGACATGACCGCAACAATAGAGTTCGCGGTGTTCTCCGACGACTCCATAATCCTCTCCCTCATGTCCCTCCTAACGGTGGACATGAAACGAAGATCAACGCTGAAGACCAGGCCTCGCCGATGATTTTCCTCGGCTAAAAGGGAGCGCACGAACGACATAGACGGTGGATCAGGGGCCTAACCCGTGGGCGCAGGGCTCCGGAGGAACGGCAAGGCCGCCCGAACCCGATCCCGCAGCGGATCCAGGAAGAAGGGCCGCCCCAACGGCAACGAAGGACGACGGCCGACACGGCAAGGCCCCCCACATCACCCCGATTCCCACCTCAGATGAAGAACTTTACGGGATAAAACAAGTCTTAGCCTAGGACATCAACTATCTCTTGGTCCGAGGCGTTCCGCGGGATCTCGATCGCCTCGTCCAGGGGCTTGAGGTGGTTCATGTTGACTCTCCTCCGCTTGACCCCCGTAACCTCGAAGGGCCCCGTCACCATCACGTAGTTCCTGTCGATCACGTCGACGATGACGCATCGCTTCCCCGCCTCCCTCCCACTCGTCTTAAGGCATATCCGCCCAACGTCCATGGCCGACACACGTCATCACCTGATCGAGTACTCTTCCACCACGCTTTTAAGGATTCGCGCCGTCCCCTCCGGCTCGTAGAGCTCGGTGTTCAGGATGACGTCGTAGATGGAGAGATCTGCTATGTCTATATTATAATAATCTAGGAACCTTTCTCTCTCGCTCTCCTCACGTACACGAGTCTCGTTCTCCGCCTCCTCAGGGGGGATGCCCTCCCTCTCGGCTATCCTGCGTATCCGAGCCTCCAGGGGGGTCTTCAGGAAAATCCTGACGTCTGGATTATCGGCCATCCAACCAGAAAGAGTCGCGTCGATCACGACACCGCCCTTCTTTGACTCCTCCTTGGCTCTCTCGTCGATCAATTGGTCTAGTTCTGGGTCTTCTTCCGTGAGTTTAGACATCTTCTCAAGATCGATTCCCCGCTCATCCGCCATCTGCCGAAAGATGGTCCCCGAGGATACATACCTGAGGCCGAATGTTTCAGCTAGCTTCTTTGCGTGGGTAGAACGACCTGAGCCGTGGAGTCCGCTCACGGTTATCACGAGACCCCTCTCAGGGGACCTCTCCGATGGGCCGTTCATCTAAGAGACCTACTTAGCGCTATCTTCAGGACCGTATTCGAAGGTGAGGCCAAGGACTCGCTGGGTGATGGTGCTTGAGGCGATGGAGCAGAGGAAGTACCAGTTGAACATCCTCATCTCGGTGCCCATGAACGGGGCTTTGAAAGGCATCGTGGCGATGATAACATCGCCGAAGAAATTCCCAAGGACAGGCCAGAGGATCATTAGAGGGATAATAAAGAAGAAGGAAGTCTTCATCCTGTCCCCCGAGATCTTCATCTGCGCCTGGGAGAGCTCCTTCTGCCGCATCTGAGCCTTCGATATCCTTCTCTGGTTGTTGCTCTTCATCGCCGCCATCAGCTCCTGCTGGGCGACCCGAGACTCGATCATGACTCTCCTGTACGCATCGATGTCCATGCTCCTCCTGCCCAAGAAGCCGGTCACTAGGCTTACGGCGACGGACAGCAAGAGGATGAGTATGGTAGCCATGGGGGGCTGTTTCAAGTTGCTGAAGTCAGCCGAGGCGAGGCTCGATAGCAGATTTATCATACGGACCCCTTCAGCCCTCCTTCGTATTAAGTGAATAAAAAGGCTGTCCTTCCTAAAGGGGGAGTTTGCAGTAGGTCCCCCAGCTTAGGCAGATAGTCTTCGGGTGGGAGGCCCTGACCTCGTCGAGCCTTCCGATGGTGGTGTTCGTGGGGGCTTTGAGGACCTCCTCGGGGTCCGAGTATGCCAGTTCAGATATCTTCTTCATGGCTTCGATGAACTCGTCGAGGGCTTCAAGGGGCTCCGTCTCCGTGGGCTCTATCATGAGGGCCTCGGGGACGATGAGGGGGAAATAGGTGGTGGGCGCGTGGATGCCGTAGTCTAGCAGCTTCTTGGAGATGTTGAGAGCCCTGACCCCCGTCTCCTCATTCATCTTGGAGGCGCTGAGCACCGCCTCGTGCATCCGCCACTTCCCCTCACCGTAGGGGAGGGAGTATCCCTTCACGTCCTTCAGCTTCTGGGCGATGTAGTTCGAGTTCAGCACCGACAGCTCAGAGGCCTCCTTGAGCCCCTCCCCCCCGAGGGTAATCATATAGATATACGCCTTCAGCATCACGTTCACGTTACCGTGATACCCGTGAATCTTGCCAACCGTCTTGGGCCTGTCCCAACTTAATCTGTAGACGCCGTCGGACTCCTCGACGGTTGGTACAGGGAGGAAGTCTGCCAGTAAGGCCTTCACGCCCACGGGCCCTGCGCCGGGGCCCCCTCCCCCGTGGGGGGTGGAGAAGGTCTTGTGGAGGTTTACGTGGACGATGTCGAAGCCCATGTCGCCGGGCCTGCACTTGCCCATGACAGCGTTGAGGTTCGCACCGTCGTAGTACATCAGGCCTCCGACCTCGTGGACGATGTCCGCGATCTTGTGGATGTTACTGTCGAAGATGCCCAGGGTGTTGGGGTTCGTCAGCATCAGACCCGCCGTCTGGGGTCCGACGACGCTCTTCAGGGCCTCTAGGTCGACGCCGCCGTCCTCGATGGAAGGTACCTCCACGGTCTTGAAGCCCGCCATCACGGCGCTCGCGGGGTTCGTGCCGTGGGCCGAGTCCGGGATGATTATCTCCCTCCTGGTTTCCAGCTCTCCCCTGTCGGCGTGGTAGGCCCTGATGAGGAGGATGCCCAGGTACTCGCCGTGGGCGCCAGCTGCTGGCTGGAGGCTGGCATCGTCCATGCCCGTCACCTCGAGGAAGCCCTCATTCAGCGTATACAGGAACTCCAGAGTGCCCTGGACCGACGCGTCGTCCTGTTCCGGGTGTATCTCCGTTATCTTGGGGTGGCCAGCTAGGACCTCGTTGATGACGGGGTTGTACTTCATGGTGCAGCTACCGAGGGGGTATATTAGCCCCGAGTTGACGCCGTAGTTTGCCTGGGATAGATGGATGTAATGGCGGAGAACCTGGATCTCTGAGACCTCCGGCAACTTGGCGGGCCTCGTCCTGAGCATGCCATCCGGGACAAGCTCTGTGATGTCGTCGACGGCGTCGACTATCTCCGGTTCGAGAGATGGGACGGCGAAACCGACTCTGCCCTCCATGCCCAGCTCGAAGATGAGGGGCTCATCCCAGTCGGCCTGCTTGTATCGCCTCAGGGTCATCCCTCCAGCACCTCCCCCAGAACCGAGACCAGCCTGTCTATGTCCCTCTTCGTATGCATCTCGGTGACGCAGTAGAGGGCGGTCTCCTCGAGCTCGGGGAACTCTTTCACCAGGGACTTCCCTCCGTGGATACGCCGATCCAGGAGTCCCAAGTGGGCCTCGTTGACGGACTTGGCCCTGAACTTGACCGTGAACTCCTTGAAGTGGAAGCTGTTGAACACCGGGGCCCTTACCCCGGGGAGCTTGCCTATCCGCCTCATGGCGTATCCCGCCCTGCTCGCCACCACCTCGGCCAGCTCCCTGATGCCCTGCGGCCCCATCAGGGACAGGTATACCGCGCTTGCCAGCGCACAGAGGGCCTGGTTCGAGCAGATGTTGGACGTGGCCTTCTCCCGCCTTATGTGTTGCTCCCTCGTCTGGAGGGTCATCGCGAAGGCTCGCTTTGAGCCCTCGAGGGTCTCGGTCAGGCCTATCATCCTTCCCGGCATCTGCCTGATCATCTTCGGCTCGTTCCTGCAGGCGAAGAGGCCCAGCAGGGGGCCGCCGTAGTTCATGTGGTTGCCGAGGGGCTGCCCCTCCCCTATCACTATGTCGGCATCATACTCTCCCGGGGGCTTTAGGAGGCCGAGGGAGATGGGGTCGACGCCGACGATGAACAGCGCCTTCGAGTCGTGGGCCACCTCCGCGATGGCCTCGACGCCTTCCTCGACGAAGCCGAGGTATGAAGGGTTCTCGATGTAGACCGCGGCGGTCTTGTCGTCCATCTTCTCTTTGAGATCCTCGAGGTCCAACTGCCCGGTGGTCTTGTTGTAGTCCACTTTGACCGTCGTTATGCCGGCGGGCTCTGTGTAGGCCTTCATGACTGAGAGCCTGTTCGGGCTGATTAGGGCGTGGACCAAGATTGTGGTCTTCCGGGTGAGCCTACTGGCCATCCGGGCCGCCTCACCCAGCCCAGTGGCCCAGTCGTACACGGAGGCGTTGGACACCTCCATGCCGAGCAGCTCGCAGACGAGGCTCTGATACTCGAATATGGATTGGAGCATGCCCTGGGTTATCTCGGGCTGGTAGGGAGTGTAGCTGGTGAGGAACTCGGCTCTGCTCACGATCTCGTCGACCACCGCGGGCACGTAGTGGGGCCAGACGCCTCCCCCCAGGAAGGGAGGGCACCTGAGTCCCCAGTTCTTCTCCAGGGTTCCTGAGACCTCGTTCTTCAACTCGGCCTCCGAGTAGGGGCCGGGGACGTCGAGTTCGCCTCGGAACTTCAGCTCGTCGGGGATGTCGGAGTAGAGCTCGTCTATGGAGCTGATGCCGATCTCCTCCATCATCCTCTCCTTGATCTCAGGGACGCTGTTCGGCAGATAGGGGTGTGGTTTACTCAATCATAGGCCCTCCAATTTAACACGCAGTTCTCCTTCATTCCCTTTTATAGCTATAGCTTTTTTGGGGAGGCCTAATAGGGTGCCCCACGTTTTAAATTTGGGATGTGTTTCTTTACTGTGTACGGTGTACCCCATGAGACGTTCCACGGCGATAATCATCGTTGCGATAATTTTCTCGACATTACCGTTTCAGGCGGTCAAGGCTGAGGTTGGCGTCGAGCCACCGGATCCCATCGTCGATGTCCAGAGAGACATCCGGATCGAGAACGCCGGGATCGTCTGGGTAACCGATGAGTTCACTTTGAGAGCGTCCTCTGAGCAAGAGATCGAGATCTCAGAATTTTGGACTGGGTTCCACCCCTTTTTCTCCAGTGAGCGGCGAAGCTTCGAGGTCTGGGAGGGTTCCGACTGGACACCGTTGACTTTCGAAGAAGAGGCAAACGAGGGCTTCGAAGGCTATAAACTGACGCTCCCCTCGCCCGTTAAGCTGGCCGAGGGCGTATACTCGAGTATGACCGGGGAGTTGTCCCTAAGGATCAGGGCTTCGTACCTTTTCGTCGACACGGTGTTCGAGGGCCAAGATACGTTCTCGGCCTGGGTGCCCGTCTACCCTGCTCTGACGTATAACGCTTCAACCTTCGTGTTTCATGCCGAGCTCCCTCTCGATGCGGAGTTCGACATGACCGTCTCGAACCTCAACTTCACAGGTTCGATGGAAAGCGGAGTCTGGACGGTGGGTTATGAGAACGTGTCCATCCCTGCCTATGCCAACGAGAACGCCACGATATCATACGCTCCGGCTCCGGGCGACGAATACATCCTCGAATGCGAGAGGCTGGAGAGGAAGATCACAGTCAAGCAGGGGAGCATGAGGGTGGAGGACAGCTACACCATAGTCAACACGGGCGCCCCGAAGAACATCATCAACCTGATCCTCCCCCTCGAGGCCTCGGACATCGAGGGCAGGGACGGTGTCGGCCCCCTGAAGGTATCCAGCGAGGAAGGGGAAGAACGCATCGATGCCCACGTCTCCACCAGGTGGTTCCTGATAAACGGGGACAGGTTGAGCTTCACCCTCTCCTACACGATGCCCAATAGCGGATATGTGACGACCTCGGGGGGAGTCTCGACTCTCTCCTACCCCAACAGCGATTTCCCCTTCTATGTGAGGGAGCTCGTTGCCGTGGTGACCCGGCCTGAGAGCGAGAGCCTGAGCCTCGAATATGGCGCCCTCTTGCCTTCGGAGCGCCCCGAGATACTAGCCGAACTACCCCCCGCTTCGATAATGCCGATCGTCCGGCCCTACGCAGGCCTGCTGATAGCGGCTGTCGCCGTCGGCGCCGTCCTGATGCTCAGGCGGCGGAAGCCTCGTGAGCGCGTCGAGATGAAGCTCATAGAGGTGGAGATGCCGAAGCTTTCCGAGTTCATTGCCCAAAACATGGAGCGCATCGCCATGTTCAGGGAGGTAGAAGACTTGGAGACTGAGCTCAAGGAGGGCAGGATAAGCCGGGATGAGTTCAACCAGAGCGCCGCGGGCATAAACCGTCGCCTGGGCGAGCTTGCCAGATCTCTGAGGCAGCTGGGGAGGACCATAGAGTCTGAGGATCCTGATCTCGCCGAGAAGCTGACGGGTATCAGGAGAGCCGAGGGGGAGCTGGAGCGCATAGAGAAGGATCTAAGGAATCTTGACGTGCGGCTCAGGGCGAGGCGGGTCTCCCGGAGGGACTACGAGCGCAGGAGGGGGGATCGCCTCAGAAGGAGGAGCGAGGCGTTGAAGAGGATCGAGCAGGCGCTGAGATCCCTCGGATCGGGGGATTGATCGCCCATCTCAAGTTTTTTATTCAGATAGCGGTAATATCAGAGGATTCCAAAAAGGTGAGATGTTATGGTTAGTGTGGTAGTTGATCAGGACACTTGCACTGCTTGCATGACGTGCGTGAACATCTGCCCCATGGGCGTCTTCGAGGACCAGGGTGGCACGGTCGTCGTCGCCATGGAGGACCAGTGCATCGTCTGCCGCGCCTGCGAGGCTTCTTGCCCCGCGGATGCTATAGTGGTTGAAGATTAATATCCAGAACTCTCACTATCGATGTGTTTCTTCTTTTCATTTCATATGACGACAGTGAACATCAGGAATAATCGTCTCTAAGATTCGGGCTCCATTGGATAACCTGACTGAATAGTTTTATCTGGTTCACGTCAAACTATTGGATGATGGCCTCCAACCTCGACGAGCTAGAAAGGCTAAGAGAACTGGATAAGGACGGGATGCTGGAGAATCTGGGAAGGTTCCCCGAAGACTGCCGGCTTGCGATAGAGAGAGCAATAGATGTACCCCTTGCAGATCTAGCTGGTAGAGTGTTCAAGGCCGTGGTCTTCGCCGGCGTGGGAGGGTCGGCGATAGGGGGCAGGCTTATCAAGGACTGGCTCTCGGCGGAGTCCGAGATCCCGATAGAGGTGTCCGGAGGGTATAGCCTCCCAAGGTTCGTCGATGATAAGACGCTGGTCCTCTCGGTGAGCTATTCTGGAAACACCGAGGAGACTCTCAACATGTTCCGAGAAGCGTTGGATGTTGGATCTCCGATCGTGTCTTTCACCTCCGGGGGGGAGCTTGAGCGCTTATCCAAGGAGAGGGGTCTGCCTGTCGCATCGATGCCCGGCGGGTTGAAGCCGAGGGCGGCGCTCCCCTACCAGTTCTTCATGCTCGCGACTGTTCTGGAGAGGCTCGGACTTGCACCTCTTTCAGGTGAGGTTGATGAGGCCATCCAGGTTCTCGGTGACATAAGGGACGAGCTGGTGCCCGAGGTCCCCGCGGAGTCAAACCCGGCGAAAAAACTGGCCCTGGACCTGTACAACATGATTCCTTTCGTCTACGGCTCGGAGCTGTTGGGCAGTGTAGCCTACAGGTTCAGGACTCAGCTCAACGAGAACAGCAAGGTCCCTGCGGGGTCGGGAGCGTTCCCCGAGCTCTTCCACAACGCCGCGCTGGTCAGCGAGTCCCCCCGAGGAGTCCTGGAGCCCCTCTGCCTGCTTTTCATCAGAGACTCGCTCGAATCGGACAAGGTGTCCAGGAAGATCGACAGGTTCAAGGCGCTGTTCGAGCCTCGGGTTGGAAGGATGCTGGAGGCGAGGACCAGAGGACGGGGAAAGCTCGCCAGGATGTTCTCAATTCTCCTCCTTGGGGATTACGTCTCGACATACCTTGCGCTCTTGTACGGTCACGATCCGAGCTCCATGGATGCCATCGACGAGCTGAAGCGGGGGTAGGAGAAGGCCTCATTTTTTATAGATGGCTCATGCCTCTTCTTTCTGCAGAGGCACATGGTCGTCGAACTGGACGATACCCGCAATAGGCGGGCGTCAATCGGGCTGGGGCGACCTGCTGGGCGGCGTCGTCATCGTGATGCGCCGGGTCGAGACGGGGGAATACCACTCGGGAGAGGTGCCACTGGAGCTTTTCCAAGGTCCAGCGTTCAAGGAACAACTCTACCGGGAAAAGGCTCTGGAGATCGCCCTCAAGGGCATAGAGCGGCTCCAGATCACGAAGGAGGAACCCCTCCACGTCTGCAGCGGGTACATACTGTCCAAGATCAGAGACGAATTGCAGGCGGAGGGATACGAGATAGTCACTGTTAAAATCACGGGCCTGACTCAGGACCTCGCGGAGCGCGAGTTCAAGAGGAGCCTCGTGAGGCGGGGGGTCGGAGACGAGTGGACTGTCTCTGAGATGCGGAGCTTCGACGCCTACCTTGGCTGGGTGATGGAGGATCTGGATGGCAGAGAAAGGTTCGTCAAGACGGGCTGGAAGGCGTGGCCCCGTCTGAAAAAAAGCAGGGATTCATGATGGCATCAAAGCATGGCAGTTTCAGGCTCTCCATCGCAATCCCATCTTCCCTGATCTCGGAAGTGCCCCATCTGAGGGAGAAGACGGGAGTCATAGGCCAGATCGCCAGAGCCGCCGCAATCTACAGAGTCAACGACATCTACATCTATCGGGATGACCCGGACGAGTCCCGGTTGATCAGAACCCTCCTGAGATACGCCGAGACCCCCCAGTATCTCAGAAAACGCTTGTTCAAGAAGATGGAAGAGCTCAGTTACGCCGGGATCCTCCCGCCGCTCCGCACCCCGCACCACCCCCTTGAGAGGAGAGCCGATCGGCTGAGAGTCGGGGAGTTCCGGGAGGGGGTCGTCCTATCTGGGGAGGCCGGAGAGTCCCTGGTTGACATCGGGGTCAAGAAGATGCTGAGAGCGACTGGGAGGGCGCCGTCTCCAGGGAGCAGAACAACGGTAAGGGTTACAGAGGTTTCACCCAACCTGAGAGGCATGTTCGTGGGGAAGAAGGATGTCGACCTCTACTGGGGATACGACGCCCATTCGGTGCGAGGCGGGTTGGATAAACTAGTTTCGGTCAGAGACTTCGACCTGAAGGTTGCCACCTCCAGACATGCCCCAACCTTTACGCAGCTGGAACCCGATATCACTGTAAAGTTGGCTGAGGCAAGGAACGTCCTCGTGGCTTTCGGCTCGCCGAGGAAGGGCCTCATGGAGATGGCCACAAAGAGGGGGCTGGAGCTGGATCGGATCTTCGACTACACGGTGAATACGATACCGGATCAAGGGACAGAGACGGTCCGGACGGAGGAGGCTATCAGCGCAACGCTGGCGCTCTTCAACGTCCTCTGGCCCTAGGTCCCCCTCCTAACTGTTTTATGTTGATTCAATTCCTAATGTTCAGAGGTCTTGCGCTTGGCCACAGACGAGGCGATCATAGAGTCGGAGCTCAAGGGGAAGACCCTCATCGTCTACATGTACATCATAAGAGTGAACCAGCCCTCCGTGGGGGTACGGGAGGTCCAGAGGGCCCTCGGGTTCAGCAGCCCCAGCGTCTCGGCATACCACCTGAACAAGCTCAAGGACCTGGGGCTAGTGGAGAGCATCCGGGGGGACTACAGCCTGATCCGTATGGTGAAGGTCGGGGTGCTCAAGCAGTTCGTCACCTTCGGAGGGATCATGCTGCCGAGATACCTCTTCTACGCCGTCCTCATGACCACGATGCTGGTCACATATGTGCTGCAGTTCCCCATGGAACCTACGAGGCAGAACATCACGACGCTCATAATGGGAGCCGTCCCAGCCATCATCCTGTGGTACGAGACGGCTCGCATCTGGAGAGATAGGCCCAGATGAGGCCTTGCTGAAGTGTTCTAAACCTAGAACAGGATACACGAATGAACTTAGGATGGATTTTTTGAAAGTAAAAACCGCTTTTCCAGTAGTTGGGCACACCGATTCCACTAAATCCAATGTAGAAGCGATTCGAAAAATGGCATTGATCAACAAGGATACGCTGAAAAACCCGTCAGAGAACGAGTTTCACTCCGCTACTGGCAGAAATGCTGTTCTAAAGTGTAGTACTATATATACCCACCACAGTAGTTTTCTTAGACATTGAAGCGAAATATGGGAAGGAGGGGTGCGTGAGTTGGAGTCCAAACTGATCGTCTATACGGTGCTGGCGATTACCCTGGGATACGTCTTCGTCTCAACGATTCCATCGCAGCTGGCTCCCCCTCTGTTCGAGGCTGTGCAGCCCGAAGGAGAGAGCATCAGAGGTCCAGGCCCCGAGGAAGCACCGCCAAGCACCGAAGATACAGGGGAAACACTCACTGATGATATTGCAGAAACCTATGATTCGGCAATTTCGGCGTCTGCAGCTGCTGCCGCCGAAAAAGCCGCAGAGGAAGATAAGACGGCGGCAAGCGGTCTGACGAGCTACTTCCCTGTGTTCGGAACCCTGATCGTGAACCTGACCATTGCGTTCGCTGTATACTGGTTAGCTAAGCGCCGTTTCGCCTAGAGCCTTGTTTAATGGATAAAATATCACTGGCACAAGACCAACTATTTTCTCCAAGATAATTATATAAAAGTGGGGTTAGAGTATGACCCTCTTCCCATCGCTCTCCAATAGCCTCTGGCGCTTCGTGTCGACCTCGCTCTGCATATACAGAATCTGGTCGTCGGTCAGGTGCCTGAACCTGTTCTGAGCCTTCAGGTAGTCCTCGATGGCCCTCCGCTTGGGCTTCAGGGTCAGCTTTAGGACGCCGCCCTCGATCTCGTAGAGGGGCCATGCCCAGGTCTGGGCGCCGAGGC
>Ga0114920_10001115_pt1 | contig 12255 bp, 7 predicted proteins | sample ChitaG_FD_88683 | JGI IMG/M metagenome (GOLD analysis project Ga0114920, IMG submission 88683) | Deep subsurface microbial communities from South Pacific Ocean to uncover new lineages of life (NeLLi) - Chile_00310 metaG | ecosystem: Environmental > Aquatic > Marine > Oceanic > Sediment ... | reverse complement strand
TGAGACGAAACGCCTTCTGATACCTGCTGTCAGTACTCACGAATATAAAAAAACCCCGGAGAAGGTTATTCTCCGGGGTTGCTGGTTTTTCCTGTAGATGTTACTCCTCGAAGCTCTCCGAATGGTAAATGAGCATCTCACGAAGGAGATCATAGAGGTACGCATCATCTGTAAGTGGCTCGTCGGTGAAGCTTCCGTATATGTGTACGTCTACGTCATAGCCGAACGTTTCGGTAAGAGTACTGATCCACGACTGCGTCATATCGTAATAATTCCACTTGGCTTCGGGATTGGTGGCAATCCAGATATCAACATCCCTGAGAGGTTTGAAATAGGGGGCCGATTCATGCAGTGAGTCAAGGTTGTTACGCATCCACAGGGGCCAGATTACTGGTGACGGCTGGAAGTAGGGGTAAGCGGTGCCGGCCGTGTCCTTGAACGGCAGATGGAAATCGAAATCGAACTCCGTATCCGCCGGATCGCCGTACTCGCGGTGCACAAGATCAGATATCAGCGTGCTCGAGTCGTCGATAGAGAATTTCTGGAAGATTTCATAACTCCCCATATAATAATATTCCCAGTCCACAAACGTGTCATGGGGTGAGAACGCAAGCGAGCCGCCAATAAAGAGGCGTGAGAGCGGAAGAGAGATATAGGCGTCACCGCTGTCGAACTTCTTATAGGTGAAGGTGTCAGCCGGGACGAAGTTGGTGTCCACGATGGTGCTCGTGTCAATGCTGGTGTCAATGTCGATGATGGTGTCGGCAATTGTGTCCAAGGTAGTGTCGTAGGTTGTGTCGAAAAGTGTGCCGATGTCAGTGAATACCGGCTCAAGGGTATTGTAGGCCGTTAGTAACTGTTGCTCAGCAACCGCCTCATCAAACAAGTCCAGAAATCCGGTGTGATCGCCGGGACCATCAAAGTCAAGGGGGCCGTCGGTAACAGTGATGGACGCGAACGCGAACGGGTGTTTCAGTGCGGCGCGAAAGGCTCCGTAGGCGCCCATTCCCACTCCACCGATGCCGTGCTTGGATGCCTGGGGATAGATGTTGGGATAACGACCTTTTAAATATTCTATCATCCGGCTGCCTATGATACTATCAGCTCTGCCTGCCGGCATGCTGTTGCCGTAAAAGAAACCGCCAAAAGCGTGAGCGTTCCTCGGACAATAGATATACATTGGCTGGATTTCACCCGAAGCGATCATCTTCTGCGCCAGATCGAACAACCCCGCCTTGAAGAAATAGTACCTGTTGCCATCCTGCGGGGGCAGAAGAATCAACACCGGTGCTTTCTTGTTTTCTCCGTGGGGTAGATCCATAGTGACGCGAGGGATGTACATTGAGCCTGACCACATCTCATCCGGGTTTCGCAACTGCAATGCGAGGTCCTTGTCGTACGAGTGGTCAGCACTTGGGTGAAGCCCCCATTCCGTATCATACGGCGCAGACGGTATCCCTGAACCTCGATCATTACAGCCGAGGGCCAGAAGCAACGCCGATGCAATTGCCAGCATTGAAAGAATCAGCACGTATCTTGGCATGATCAAGTCTCCTAAAACCGGTAGTTGAACGACAGGATGGTTTCGTACACGGCTGCTTTGTATTCGCCGGGAAAACTGTCAAAGATGTCATCATTATTGACATCGTTGAGACCGGGTTCATGATCCGGGTAATTCGTGTAGCTTGTGACTAACCCAAGGTCCCAACGATCTACGTGTGCCACGAAACCGCCGCTGAAACAGTACTTGTCGCCGGTATCGACGAATTGCGGAGAGAACTCAACGGCGTCACGTATCGCTGACTGGTCGGCGGATACGCCACCAAGGAAAGTCAGGTACTCCCTGAAATCGTAGCTGGCACCAACCATAATCTTGCCGGCATTGTTCCAGTCCGCCGGTCTGATCAGATCAGCAGAAAAGAAGTCCATGGTCGAATCTATGTACACGTTGTTGCTATACTCCTCGATACTGAAATTGCTGTACGTGAAGTCCAGCCCATCGTACCTGGACCATAGAGTGTACTCTACATCCATCGCAACAGTGAGTTTTTCCGTTACTTCATACGCAAAGCCAATCGCCAACGAGGGAGGCAGCTTGAGTTTCGTTTTCATGTCAGCCTCCAGGCTGACAACAGCCCCGGAGAGGAAAAAGTGGTCGACCGAGTTGGGATTAGCTTCATCCTTCGCCTGCTCGTTCTCGGGAAGAACAAAGCGTAACTCGGTGGTTCCGTCTATGGAAATGTCAAACGGCAGCCGCGCGGTTACTGCAACGTTCAACCTCTCGGTCGGTTTCCACAACATGCCGCCATTAAGGCCAAATCCCCAACCCATGCCGTCATTGTTGGTGAATTCCGGTATCCTGTCTCGGGGGCGGTCGGCTGCAGTGCCGGTTAGAGGGTTCTTGCGAAGGATGAGGTCATTGAATATCAGGTCACCCCGCAGTAGTTGCAGCCCAACTCCCAGGGCAAGTTTGCCGGGCACAAATTCCCGACCGGCCGTCAACTGAAACGCCACAACATCCAGGTCGGTTCGGTACTGGTCGTCCGGTAAAGCCGCCGATGCATTGTCGTTGTATGAATAGAAGCCGGCAGCATCCGGGTCGTACGCCTTCCACGATATGGCATAGTCGAACGGCTGATAGGCTGAAAGCCCGAACACTGTCTCTCCCCAGAGCGGCAGGCGCACCATGAAGCCTGCAGTAGGATTACTGAGTATCTCGTGGTGGTTGAAAAGAGTGACGTCGTTCACGATACCGCTCATATACTCGTTCCCGACGTCGTCTCGAAACCAGTAGTCGGGGGTCAGTTCATGACGGTTATGCAGCAGGCCAAGATCAGCGCCTAACTGGTTGTCCAGTGAAAAAGCATACCCTGCCGGGTTGTAGTAAGCTGCCGTCCAGTCGTTGGCGATAGCACGGAATGCTCCTCCCATTCCCCTCGCGGTTGTGCCAAGCCCAGTGTTTTCAAAACCGCTGGCCAGCAGTCCGGGGGAACAGATCGTTAAGAACAACAGACCAATGACAGTGAATCTCGCAATCCCCATTGTGATCTCCATACCAAATGTAGAAAATAACTTTCTTCCAAACCTTCAATTCTATACACAGGTTGTGCAAGGATCGTTATCCTTCTCGCACTCCGTGTCGCTTCATTTGTCCCGGCAGACACCGCAGGCCGCCAGAAAACAGACAGCAAAGTTACAATAAGCCCTATTCGATGTCAAGCGGGAAACCGCTTTTTTTGTCCCTCGTCGATGTAATAAGCACATGTCAGATCGTTACTTAGAGCCAACCACCTTATTTCTAAACGCACAGCCTGTCCAGTGTGTTGGAAACTTCTTTTAACTAACCGGGCATGATCAACTTGAGAGAACTGAACTCGCTTGATGCTGTTGAGCTTAGGGCTGAAAGGTCTGCCAAGAGCAACGAGTAGCCTCCTTTACCTGCTGGGGTGAGCGCACCGACGTGAATGGGAAATATGTTCTTGTCCACATGGAAATGAATGCCGTTTGAAGCCGGAGTGATGATTGACGCCAGCAGTGTCGATGATCTGCAACCTCTTGCGAGACATATTGCTGTGGGTGTGGACAGGGACTTGGCACTCACGTTGCTAAACCAGCCTACGACTGAGATGACCACACTATTGTGTGTGAGGAGCAACCAGCCATAGGAAGGTGAGGATGCGGAAATTACTGATTTTCTCAGCGTTGGTTATTGTACTGGTCTCTCTCAACTGGTTTCGAGAACTTATGGCACAAGACCTGAGTTCTCTCAGCGAGGCCGAACGGGCAAGCCTTCTGAAGAAATTCGGGAAATCACTGCCCGCAGGGGAGGCAAGTGACTACTATCGAACCCCTCCCATATACGACTCAACCGTTGGGGTGCGTCGGCCTGAACGAGAGTTGACTGATGACATTATACGGGGGCCTGATACCAGCGACACACAAGCGGATATACGGCCTGAGCGAGACGGCATGTTGCCATTCGATGAGTTGCGGCCGTTTGGCGTGGAGTTGTTCGCCGGCCCTCGTGAAGTCGATCCACCAAATGATATCGCCTCGGATGACAACTACATCCTCGGGCCGGGGGACAATGTAATTATTTACCTTTGGGGACGGGTGGAGAAGGAATACAATCTTACCGTGGATCGCGAAGGGAAGATCTTCATTCCCAAGGTTGGCGAACTGGTGATCTGGGGGAAGGCTCTGCGGGATTTCAAGGCACAACTCAAAAAGAAACTGTCGAAAGTATACACCGATTTCAACCTCACTGTCTCTCTGGGGAAAATCCGCTCGATACGAATATATCTCACGGGCGAGGTAAACCTTCCGGGAGCTTATACCGTTTCGTCATTGACGTCCCTGTTTAATGCCCTGTATATAGCGGGAGGTCCGAACGACAACGGTTCCATGCGCTCGGTCCGCCTGATGCGGAACGGCAAATGTGTTAACGAAGTGGACCTCTACAGGTTTCTCCTGGAAGGGGATAACTCCTCTGATGCCAGGCTGGAGTCGGGTGACGCGGTTTTTGTCCCGGTAACTGGCGCACGGGTGGCAATCAGGGGGGAAGTCAGACGTCCCTGCATCTATGAATTGAGAGGCGGTGAGACCGGTCAAATCCTGCTTGGGTTAGCCGGTGGTCCCACGCCCGAAGCACATCTTGACAGGGTGATGCTGGAGCGCATTGCCGGTCGGGATGAGTGGCAGGTGCGCGATCTTGATCTCGGCGCACACAGCGACACGCAAATGACCTTGATGGATGGTGACCGCATCACTGTTTTCTCCGTTTTCGAAGTGAAGAACAACATGGTGGCGCTTTTCGGAAAGGTCAAGCATCCCGGGTACTATGAACGGAACGACTCAACTCGCATATCTGATCTTATTGAAAGAGGTCAGCTTCAGGAATACGATGTTTATTTTGAAAGGGCGAACCTCTTCCGCCGTCACTCAGACTGGCGTACGGAGATGATTCCAGTCAACCTGCGTGCTGTCCTCTCCGGCGAAGAGGAAGACATCTTTATGCAGGATCGTGACTCGCTTCACGTCTATTCAATTGATGACGTAAACTGGGAAAAGTATGTTTATGTCGAGGGTGAGGTCAACCAGCCGGGCGAGTATCCATTCTATGACAACATGAGCGTGACCGACCTTATTTTTCTGGCCGGATCATATACGCGGGGCGCATCACGCTTTCAAGCGGAGATTGCCAGGGTAGATCAGCAGGGAGAGATATTGATCCGGCATGTCGATCTGACTGACGGATCGTCTGATTCCGCCAAGCTTCAAGAGGATGATCGTGTCTATGTGCGACGGATGCCCCTGTGGCGCAGGCAGCGGACGGTCACTATTGAAGGAGAGGTGCTGTATCCGGGTGAATATGTCATGAGCAGTCGCGACGAGACGCTCTTTCAGTTGCTTAAGCGAACCGGCGGTTTTACTGTCAATGCCTTCCCGAGCGGCACCGTCTTCCGGCGGGAGACTATTGGCGAGAGTCTTGAACGGCTGCAGATTTCAAAGCAACTGGAAAAATCGGACAAGCTTGTCGAGGACACGCTGGGACAACTGATAGAGCGGTCGTTTGTTGAATATGAAGCGACCTCAGTCAATCGAATAGTCATTGATATGGATCTGATCATGAGCACCGCCGGGGAAAAAGGTGATGTTGTACTGGAGCCGGGAGATTATGTCTTTGTGCCGTCAATACCGTCGGGTGTATCGGTACTTGGTGCGGTTGGTTCCAGCGGTGGTACAATCAGGTTTGAGGAAGGCTCCAAAGTGAAGTATTATGTACGGAGGGCAGGCAATTTCGCATCCCGCGCCGACAAGAAGGGGACCCGCCTGATAAAGGCCAGTGGCGAGGTTTTCTCGGGCGGCGGCACCCTCGGCCGGAAAGTGGACGTGGGAGATATTATTGTGGTCCCGACCAAGATCGAACGAGAACGTGACTGGGGCAAAACCCTGAGCACCATGATGACGGTAACGACCAGTGCGCTTACAGCGGTGTATCTGGTTAGCAAATTATAAAAACTCCAAGGAATATCTTCTGACAGCTCTGTTTCCTTTCTAACCTTCCTATCGCCACCGGAGAGCCTGAAAACGGTTCTCCGGTGGTTTTTCAGACGGAATATTCTTTCCTGTGAGTTGGAAAAGGATGCCTATCTTTTGGTTACCGGTAAAGTCACAGCCGTGCCCGATAGCCCCTGGGCCATCGTAACATTTTGCTACACACGGGCTTGGCGCGAGATGTGCAAAAATAGTACAGGCTGGCACTTGGTTTGCCATTACTATTGTGAGTATAGTGTTCGGACTGAGAAGCTGAACAGTGCGAGGCTTTGTGCCTTGCATCGGCCAGCCGGGGATACCGGCGAGTTGCCGGATCTGGATGCAGGAGGATATAGAAATGAAAAGCTCACTAATCACAGGTTACGAGCGCACAGGTTACGAGCAGGTGGATGAGTTGGCCAGACAGGTGGCACGCAGGGCGATGGTGAAGGAGTCCATGGCGCTTGTGTTCACAGATTTCACGGAAACTCTTGCCGAATTGTTCAGGTTCACGAACAAATGGGGTGAGGAGGTTCTGGTTGCCGGCCATGCCTCTCCGGATGTGGCAATCGCAGTCGACCGGGCCGAGCTGAGACTGACTGAAGTGTTAGGCTCTTCCCCGTTCTGCGACGATTCGGCACGGGTTCTGGCGGCCATTTCCAGAGGTGACGAGACCCTGTATCTTGCCAATCCCAATCGAGTCACCGGAGCAAACTACTCACTTTCCGACCTTGATACCATGGCCCGCGCTGTCCCGCGAGGGGCCCTGATATTGGACGAATATTACTTCGACTTTTACGGGATTACAGGAATACCACTGCTCCAGCGGTTCACGAACGTTATGATCGTACGTTCTTTTACCACAGGATTTGGAATCAGTTCCAATGAGTCAGGTTATCTTGTTGCGGAACCGGAAGTAATTGCGCATTTTCGGAAAGCGTTTGAGTGGAGCAGGGTGTCGAATACCGAAAGCAAGATCGCAATGACATCGTTGGCAAACGATATGGTTCAGACACGGAGACTGAAAGTCCTTCATGAAGAATCCCTGCGCCTCGCCATGGCGCTGACTCGACTGGGAATCCAGAACCGCATCACGCCGACGGACTTCTTGTTGTTGCGGGTTGCCGATCCCAAGCGGGTTGGAGACTGCCTGGCATCGCGACGAGTGGCTATCAAAAACCTTGACGGCTACCCGGAGTTGAAACATTATATTGCCTATGTGGTGCAATCGGAGTATTCGAACGATAACTTTCTGAACGCGTTCAGGAGAATGCCGGCTGAATACTACCGTATGAAGACCATTGACAGGCGGGCCATAGTGCTGCGTGGCCATGCTCAGGAGCGTCCAAAGCACGAGGCAGCTGGAGATCAGGTCAAGGCTTTGGAGAAAAACCGCCTGCCCCTCGAACAGGACCGTACAGTGATAGTAGACACAAGGGATCTATGATGTTATCAGTTTGGCGGCAGTTAACCTCTCATGGGATATTCGGAAGCTGCTAAACGTTGACGGCCGCAGAACTTTGGTTGGCAAGGAAGCAGACCAGGGAACATGAATACTGATGTCCGCGTAAGGAAGAAGCCATTCGAATTGCAGGTACTGGCTGTTAAAGGAAACCAGTGCCCTGCCGATACATCTCAGAAAGGATGGACCAGTGGTCAGCCGAATCGGCTTCGGTACTCTGTGTATGAACCGATGCCGGCGGGCCCAGGAGAAGTTGGGGCGGACGGTTCCTCAGTAACCGGCCAGCAAAGTAGGGGCTTGCAAGGGGGCACGGACTTCCAGTCATTGATGCCTCTGCGCGGAGCTTGGGGTGCTAAACTACAACATTTACAGAAACCTGTGAGAAGACTGCTTCTTTCCATATCCGGGCAGACTGGAGCGGGTGTCATTTCGGCTGCTGTTCTCTGGAGCGCATTGTTTCTTTGCAACTACTCTGGCTGGTGGGTGTTGGAGGCGGTGTTAGGCCTGGCCATAGTCAGGCTGATCTACAACCTGACCCGGGGGCCTGTTTCTCCCCTGGCTACGTATCGAATAAGAAAACGCATGCGGTGGGTGCTTGCTGATGAAATCCAGATAAGTGTCGCTTTTGTGGCCGTGTGTTATCTGATGGCCTGGCAGATTGATTACTTTGGCATGGCGACGTTCGTGCTTGCCAATCTGGCAGCCCAGATAGGGTTGCTTTATGGCTCAAGGCTGGTGATCAGGTGGCTTGCCGGTAGAACACATTCCATGGACGAAAAGGCGTTTGCCAAGCGTGCCGTAATCCTTGGTACCGGGTCGCATGCGCAGAGAGTGGCCGACATGGTCCTTGAGTCTCCGGACCTTGACACCAAGTTGATCGGTTTTCTCGACTATCATAAAACCGGCATGTGGCGATACCGTGATATTCCCCTGATCGGTCACCCGGAGCGGATGGGCGAGGTTATTTCCAGCGGACAGGTGGATGCCGTTTTTGTTGCAATCGAGCCGGAAGATGTCGGGAATTCGCGGGCGCTGTTTGATACTGCGGAGAAAATGGGTGTCTGTGTTTTTGTCATGCCGAACGTGTATTATCCGACAGTGTCCAAAATCCGGCCCTCGTATGTCAACGGTATGCCGGCGCTTATCTATCATTCCGTTCCGGAAGATCGAGCGGGGTTGTTCATGAAGAACCTGATGGACAAAGTGGGCGCTTTGGTAGCCCTGATTCTTGCGCTTCCCATTATGCTTGTCACCTCACTTGCAATTAAGCTGGAGAGCAGGGGACCGGTTCTGTTCATGCAGGCGCGAACAGGGGTAAACGGCAGGTCGTTCAAGCTCTGCAAGTTCAGAACAATGTGCGTCGATGCTGAAAGAAAGAAAGAGGCGCTCGAGAAGAAAAACGAGATGACCGGACCGGTTTTCAAGATACGCAATGATCCCCGTGTGACGACAGTCGGGCGGGTCCTTCGCAAGTTCTCCATAGACGAATTGCCACAGCTTGTCAATGTCCTTAAAGGGGACATGTCTCTGGTGGGACCGCGCCCACCCTTGCCGACCGAAGTCAGCAACTATGAACCCTGGCAGCACCGGAAGCTCTCGGTGAAACCGGGCGTGACCTGTCTCTGGCAGGTTAATGGAAGAAACACGATTGATTTCGACGACTGGATGCGCCTTGACCTGGAGTACATAGACAACTGGTCCATCTGGCTTGATACGAAGATCCTCCTCAAGACAATTCCGGCCGTTCTCAAAGGATCTGGTGTCTGAATTCCCCCTGACAGGGGCATCTCCTTGAATATAACTGCTGTCATCACTCAGGATATAGGAGATTCTGTATGAGACGGTTTCTTTTAAAACAACTGATTTTCTGGCTCGTTCTCCCGGCGGTGCCCGGAACGATTTACTCAATCGGAATTCTCCCCACCGGTAAGATGGAGTACGAGTTCATCTATGACCGGCTTGAGCGAGTCGATGCGCTTACTTTAGACTATTACGATTACCAACTGGGACCATATCAACTGAGAAACCGCAACTTCTCGTTTGGGCCTTTTGAGTCGTTCGGCGATATCCCCGGCGGGCGTCTGGGCCTGTTCGGTTTCGCCGGAGAAGATTTCCGCGCTGCCCGGGAAAACCGAGGCAGAGGATTCGAAAGCATTCGTGGCGGAATTGTGGGTCAACCACATGACAAGTTCTTCGTCTACGGATCATTTCTCCTCGACGAGGAAAAGGCCAGGGATGAAAATTACACGGGCAAGAAATGGCGCGGGCTGGCGGGTTATGTTCAGGATGCGTTTGTCTATTATCATTCCCGGAGATTCGAACTCATTGTCGGTCGATTCGCATCGTTCTGGGGGCCCCGCAATTCGCTCGTGCTCTGCGGTAATCAGCGAATGGACGGTTTTGGCTATACGTTTCACTGGGGCAAACTGGCGCTCTCGTATCGACTGGCCCGACTGGATGGGCTCCACCCAGACGCTGACGGTGTATTGCAGTTCGAGAACAGGTACTTTGCGGGCCACCGGGTCGATTTTCACCTCAACAAACACCTGCGTTTCGGTCTGTTCGAGACGGTCGTGTTTGGCGGTCCGGGACGCCAGATTGACCTGTTCTATCTCAATCCGCTGATCTTTTTCCATGGTTCCCAGCTCAATGAAGGAACAAACGATAACACTACTGTTGGCTTTGATTTTTCGATCAAACCAGCGGTGGGGTACAAGTTTTATGGCCAGCTCCTTGTTGATGACATTCAGGTAGATGACCAATCGCAGGATGATCAGGAACCTGCGGAAGTGGCGTTTCTGCTCGGAGGCTATGTGGTCAATCTTGCCGGGTGGTTTGATCTGAAGGCGGAATACAGCCGCGTGACCAACTGGACCTTCAACCAGATTTACCCCCGCAACCGGTATATTTTTGACAGCAGACCGATTGGCAGGGTACTCGGAAACGACTACGACCTGGCCTCCCTGTCGTTGATCCGCTGGATGGGGGATAATACCGCAGCAGTGTTTCGGTTTGACCACTATCGGCAGGGAGAGGGGCGGATTGACGCCGAGTGGACAGAACCCTGGAAGCAGGTCGAGGGAGACTACTCCGAACCATTCCCTACCGGCACGGTGCAGAAAACCACCCGGATGACGCTGGGGATCAAGAGCTTCATAGCCAACATGGCATTTGTGGATGTCGAAGCCGGGATTGACTTGGTAAAGAACCAAAACCATGTCGATGCTGATGATCGAACCCTGCCCTTCATAAATCTGAAGATATCTTCGTTCTTCCTTACGTCTGTCAAGCTGGAGTAATTGCTGTCTGCTGGCTTGGAGTAATTCCAAATCTAAAGAGCGAGTTGACGACACTCGATTATCATTTGCCAACAGTAGAGCCGAAGACTACAGCTGTTAGTTCGGCGAATTCCAGCACGTCCATTTTTTCATTGCAGGGGAACAATAGCCCTGGTACACTTGTATGCACAGGAAGCAATGCAGAACGACACGGAGATTGAATGGTTACCAAGAAGATGACATGGACAGGGGGGATAAGGTTCGCGGGCGTGGGTACATATGGCAACGGGATAGTCACTGACGGATCGAAAAAGGCCGGCGGCGGCGAGGAGGGCTATAACCCAGCCGAACTGCTCCTTTTCGGAATGGCTGGATGCGCAGGTGTGGATATTGTCCGTATTCTCGAAAAACAGCGGCAGGAGTTGACTTCACTCGAGATTGAAGTTACGGGACACCAGAATGATGATTACCCCAGGCCGTTTCATACAATAGAGGTGAAGTTTGTCGCCCGTGGAAAGGACCTGGACCCAAAGAAACTGGCTAAGGCCATCGAGTTGTCTGAAAGCAAGTATTGCGTGGTCGGTCAGACGATCCGTAACCACACTGAGGTTATCACGAGTTATGAAGTGGTGCCAGAACATCAGTTTCGGGTGCTGGCCGTACACAATGTTCAGAAGACCCTGGCTGAAAAAGGATTTGAGCATGGCCCGCTGAAAATCATCGAGGTCTGCAACGCCCGTTTTGCATACCAGGCGTTGAGCAAGCAAGTTGATGTAGCGCTGTTCATGCCCTGCCGTTATGTCGTGTACATAAAGGAGCAGAAGACGGTGGTGAAGCTGGCCCGACCGAGCTTGATTGCCCGGATGCTGCCCGTGGATGAACTGGGCGATTTGGCAACCGATGTGGAACAGGTGCTTAAGAAAATCATGCAGGAATCTGTCTGAGGTCAGTATGCTCAGGCTGCCTCGTAAGTGGAAGCGTACCCTGCTGTTCTCGCTGGTAGGCGGGGCACTTGGATTCTGTCTCTCGATTTTGTATGTTCAGTTCGGGTCGACGTGACAGGTGATGTGTTCTCCGCTATTGATGACTGTACTTGGCGGAGTGCTCGGGGCGGTCGCGTCCCGTTCGGAATAAGGAGTCAGAAAATGCCGCTGTTTGAATACAAATGTGATGACTGTGGTACCGAGTTCGAAGAGTTGACTTCCGGTCGAGATGAAAAGATGGCTTGCCCGGAATGCAAGTCGATCAACACTCGGAAACTGCTGTCGATATTTGGGACCTCCCGTGGTTCCTCCGGAGTTCCTGCGGTGTGTCGCCACCAGTCCGGGAGTTGCGACCGATTCACCTGAGGAGCATAGTAAGCGTTCACGGTCGTGAACCTGATGGTAATGTGTTGATGATCTCAAGACTCTTGTTGTTGCCGCTCGCTTTTCTGATGTTCGGATGCGGCACCCAGAAGATTGAAGACGTCGAAATGGT
>Ga0114920_10001113_pt1 | contig 12289 bp, 9 predicted proteins | sample ChitaG_FD_88683 | JGI IMG/M metagenome (GOLD analysis project Ga0114920, IMG submission 88683) | Deep subsurface microbial communities from South Pacific Ocean to uncover new lineages of life (NeLLi) - Chile_00310 metaG | ecosystem: Environmental > Aquatic > Marine > Oceanic > Sediment ... | reverse complement strand
GCGCCGGTAAAGCACCAGAGAAGCAGCCTGTGCTGTTTCGCTCAATGCAGCGTCAGGTATGAGCACTGGTTTACCGGCCCTTGTGTTTGTTCAGGGCGATCCGCATCGACCGGTGCAGGCGGCTGTTTGAAGCCAGCAGGTCTTTGTCAAAGATCGAGTACGAACGACCATCAAGCCGAGATATTGTTCCCCCTGCTTCCGTGACAATCAGCGCTGCGGCGGCTGTGTCCCAGGGGTAAAGATTCAGTTCCCAGAAGCCGTCAATCCGCCCGGAGGCCAGCCAGCAGAGGTCAATGGCTGCCGAACCGGGGCGACGCACTCCCTGCGCCTGCTTGGCCATGCGTGCGAACAGGCCAAGATTGTTTCTTCTGGTGCTGGCTATGTCGTAGGCGAAACCGGTTGCCAGAAGCGCACGCCCGAGCCTTTTCTCTGACGAGACGTGGGTTCTTCTGCCGTTGAGAAACGCTCCATTGTCTCGCGCCGCTGAGAACAACTCGTCGCGTTCCGGATCATACACCACACCGACAATCATCTTCTGTTCATACTCCAGGGCAATGGAAACACAGTAGATCGGGAAGCCGTGGGAGAAATTTACCGTGCCGTCAAGCGGATCGATAATCCATCGGTAGTTAGAACTCCTCCCGGTGGTGGTTCCTTCCTCGGCCAGAATTTCGTGGTGAGGGTAGGTTCTGGCAATACTGCTGACAATATATTTTTCCGATTTGAGGTCGTAGTCAGTGACAGGGTTTATCCGTCCTTTGAAAGTCACACGGATCGGGCGGTTGAATCCTTTCTTGAGAATCTTACCGGCGCCCGTGGCGGTCTCTCCTGCAAACGTCAGTATTTTTCTTACCTCGGATCTCGTCAGCACTTTCTTCGAAGACCTTGAGTCCTTGCCTCTCACGAGTATGTCCCTTCGGCTATGATGCTGTTGCTTTTACACAATTGTGATAGCTAATAGTTCAGGATGTTGGCGAAAAGGTGAATGGCTTCAAGGTTGAGCCTCGAGATCATCTCAGTGAGCGGCAAACCGCAGTAGATCACCTGGCCGTCGCCCAGCCGGGAAACTGACAGCAGGGCGGCCCCGGTCGGCGTAACATACACCTGCTCTGCCGGAGAGACAACAGCCGCACTGACCTGGCGTCGCATGTCGAAGGCACTGAGCAGTTTGTCCTCGGAGATTACGTGCGGTGTGCTGAGAATTCTTGCTTTCGGAATACGGTTGAGCAGTTCGGTTCGGTTGACCATCTCCTGTGCAGGGACGAGCGCTACCGGAAGAACACCTTCAGGCCAGTTGCTCGGCTGTCCGAAAACAACCAGAGAACCACCCCAGCGGATGAAATCTTCTATACGCCCCCTGACGTCTCTAAACGATGGATACTCTCTGAGTGCGCCCGACCCGATCAGAATGACATTGTAGGCATCGAGATCGCCGGTAAGAAGCGCGCGGTCGGTCAGCGGTTGAAAGGCGGCGTCGGTCATCCTCAGGATGTCCTCCAAAAGGCCGGTTGTATCCGGCAGAAAGCCGACTTTGATTGTATCGGCGATATGGCACGAGGCGATCCGGATCAAACCTGTGTCGGCGGCGACCACCCGGTTGTCAACCGACAGAGAAACCGTCTGCCGTTGTATACCCATCTCAAAGAGATTTGACACCGAGAACGGTATCCGAACAGTCTCGCGGGTACGGCCTTTTTCAAGCGCCAATTCCTTTCTGTACACGCCGGCAAAAACACCGCGCGGTGTTTCCAGGTTGAGCTTGACAGTGCCGTAGAAGTATCTCGGTTTGGTGATGACCACTTTCCAGTTCATCGAGCTGACTACCCTGTCGACATTGAGACGAGCAAACGGCTGGATAAAACAGAATCCGGGATGAATCGTGATATCGAGATCCGGGATTTCCCAGATTGGCAATGTCGATGTCACCGGCAGCGGAAAATGTCCATATACGATCTCTGCGGTGAAAACAAGTGACTCGGGCATCCGGGCTTCAAGGCGGGATTGCTCGATATCCACCAGATATTCCTGCACAAAGGTCTGGTGCGGCTGAATCATTCGTGGCACGGCATCGAGAACGACATCAACTGTGTCCCAGTACGGCTGGAACCTGATATGGGAGAGTCCCACCGCCTGCGGGCCATTCACCGACAGTGATGCCCGGAATTTCAGCTTTGGTCCGTGCGGTGAATCGCGTAAAACGATCCTGCCTGTCCAGTTCATGCCGATACCTTGCAGCACAGCTCTCTGTGCTCGATACATGAGTCGTTCGAGATAGGGCAGGAAATCACCAATGCCAGCCAGGTTGCTTTCCGATATCACCTGGAGCTTCAATGTCACCAGTTCCTTATAGCCGTTCATCAGTCTCTTGACACGTTCCTGGCCGACTGAGTTCGGCGCAGAGCCGAAGAGGGAAAGGAAATTTTCGGCTCGCCTTGCGAACGCCTGCCTCAGAGCGCCATCAGTGAGCACAGAATCAATAACGGGAACCAGGCGTGTGGTTCTTATACCTGAGAGGAAATCCGCTTCCGGGGCGTTCCCTGCCAAATCCTTCCTGATCAAGTCATAGCGTATCAACTGGACGCCCCGATCCTCACCAGCCCGCGACGCCCGGATGAGTATGGGAACCTCCAGTTCGATCCGCTCCCGGTAGCGTGCGAACAACTCATGGTGGTTCAGCGTTACCGAGGAAGTTGTGTTGTACTTGTGCGCCGTACCGTCGGACAACCGGTAGATCTTGAGAATGTTGAAAATCGATCTGCTATCCGGGGGCAACTCCACGAGGTAGTCAATCAACCCCTGATACTGCTTACTGTGGCCGGCATCACCGACAATCACAATATCCGGTCGGCGAACGGCAAACATGACGGCGGCCAGCGAGTCAAGCGCTGTCGAGTCGTCGGTATCAACATAGCAGGTGTGCAGGTAAATCTCGCGGTCAGGGACCTCTTTGGTTGTATGCCTGAAATCGCGTCCGGGGCCAAATGTCAACAGGTCGATACGGCAGCCGAACTGGTCGTTAAGGTAATAGAGAACAGGCCAGTCGACCCTCTCTTTTTCGTCAAAGACATACAGGACGCGTACATCACACAGTGCATATTGCGCCACATCCGATGCTTGCACGGGTGCTGCCATAAGAATTAGCGCAAGCAAAACAGACAGGAGACAAATAGGCGGCAGCCACAGCCGCCGAATAGCTTTTTCCCCCGTTTTCAACATACTTGATGAATATATTGCGTTTTTGGAATGGTTGTCAAAGTTGAATTTCAGATAGTAGACAACCTTATTGCTGTAATTCGGGTGGAGTTCCACACAGGGAGCCCGCGCAGTGCGGCGATACCGAAAAAAAAGCCGCCCGGAGGCGGCCTTTCGTTCAAATAACCTGGTCGTCTCGGAGTTTCTTGAACAGCTTGTCAGCCAGTTCCTCTGGAGTTTCGCCATCGAGGATTTCTCCCTTGTGGCGAGGTGGAGGCGGGGAAACTTTGATCACCCTGGTTTTCGAACTGGCGCCGATACCGGAGCCATCCAGACCAAGATCGGTCGCTGACCATTTTGTTATCACCTTTTTCTTCGCCGCCATTTTTCCCTTGAGTGACGGCAGCCTCGGTTCGTTGATCTCTTTGACAACAGAGACAATAGCCGGCAGGCTCACGTCGACAATATCGTAACCTTCCTCTGTCATGCGAAAGACGGTCGCTTTGCCGTCAGTGATGCTTTCAAATTTCTTGACGAACATCACCTGTGGCAGGTCAAGGTTGGCAGCCACTGCGCCTGGCACCTGGGCGGCGTCAGAGTCGATTGCCTGCTTGCCGGCCAGCACGAGATCACAATTACCCAGCTTTTTCAGACCAGCAGCCAGAATCCTGCCGATAGCTTGTGGATCAGAGCCGGCAAACAGATCGTCCGTCAGAAGATAGGCATCATCGACTCCCAGAGCCAGGCAGTTGCGCAGAGCGGACTCGGCCCGTTCGGTTCCGACCGTCATGACGATACATTTGCCTCCCGTTTTCTCCTTTAGCCGCAGCCCTTCTTCAACCGCAAATTCATCCAACGGATTTACCACTCCCGGCCCCTGCGGAAGAACCACTTTATTGGCTGCTTCATCTACCTTGATCAAAGCGATTTCCGGTACCTGTTTTATGAGTACTGCTACATTCATAAGGTCTCCAACTGCAGAAGACAGACTATGCATTTTTGAGCGCAAATATGGTGAATGTATCTCTGGATGTCAAGCACAGCGTGTATCAACGCGCCGGCCTCCGGCAGCAGGTCTGGTCCTGTTAATATCTTCGCAGGCATCGATTGATCTTAGGACTCCCGGTCGCGTCGTGCGACTTGCCCGATGCCAACGGTAAATAGCTGCGTTAGGTTCATACTGAGCAATTCCGGCATGGCGTACCCACATCACACGTTGGTCTCCCCGGCAGTCGGCAACAGCAGCTATTTATTGTTCCGGCGGGTTACACTCCGTGGTTATCAACTGGAAGATCAGATAAAGCAAGAATGCTATCTCTGGGGCGGTATCGGGCCCAGTACATTTTTGTCGAACGGCTGGTGCATCCCCAGGGCCTTTTCGTCCATGTATTTCTTCGTGAGCGCCACTATAACACCCGACAGGGCGATCAATGACACAAGGTTAGGTATTGCCATCAGGCCGTTGGCAGTATCCGCATATGACCAGACAGCCACCAGATCGAGTCGGGCGCCGAGCAGGGTGAAGATGATGAACACACACTTGTAAGGAAACTTGGCCGATGAGCCGAATATGTACTCGATTCCTTTCTCACCGTAGTACGACCAGCTAAGGATTGTCGAGTAGGCAAACAGCAGTATTCCGCCTACAACCATCCACCGGCCATATATTGGCAGTGCGCTGTCGAAAGCAGCCATTGTCAGAGGTGCGCCATTGATGCCGCTATCCCACACCCCGGTTGTTATAATTACCAGCGCCGTCATGCTGCAGATCACGATAGTGTCGATAAACGGGCCGAGCATCGCCACCAGCCCTTCGCGCACCGGCTCCTCGACCTTTGCCGTTGAATGCGCCATCGCCGCTGATCCCTGGCCGGCCTCGTTAGAGAACAAGCCCCGTCTCAGCCCCCACGAGATGGTCATCCAGATAGTGACACCGGCTGCCGAGCCACCGACCACGGCAGTCGGATGGAAAGCATGGTGGAAAATGAGCTGGAATGCCGGAATGATCTGGTCAACTTCGATTAGAAGAATAATCAGAGCGGAGCAGACGTAGACGACGGTCATTAATGGAACGAGGAACGAAGCAACCCGGCCAATTCTTTTAATGCCGCCGATAATGACAACACCTACTGAGCCGGAGATGATGAAGCCAATAATCCAGCGCCACAGGGCTTGATCTTCCGGGGCAATTCTGAAGGCATTGATAAGCGAATGTGCCAGAGTGTTCGATTGAACCATATTCCCTGCGCCAAAAGCTGCAATGGCGGTGCAGATGGCGAACATGTAGGCAAGTGGACGAAAATATTTATTCATCCCCAGTTCGATAAAGTACATAGGGCCGCCGCGTATATTTCCATCGGGTTCAACCTTCCGGTACCTGATGGCCAGGGTGCACTCGGTGTACTTGATTGCCATGCCAAAGAAAGCAGATACCCACATCCAGAAGATGGCCCCCGGCCCGCCGTAGTACAGCGCAATAGCCACACCGGCGATGTTGCCAATGCCGATCGTGGCGCTCAAGGCAGCCGACAGCGCCTGGAAATGGGTCAGCTGCCCTTTGTGGGCAGGATCATCGTATTTCCCGCTTGTAATACCAACGCCATGCACGAAGCCACGGATTTGAATAAATACTGTTCTCACTGTGAGTATTAACCCTGTGAGAAGCAGTATAGGAATTATTGACAGCAGGATATTTTCGCCCCCCCAGACGAAATCGGAGATAACTGACAGGATGTTATTTAGCAGTTCCACAGTTGTGGTGATAAATAAGCAATTCGATTCTGGTAGGCAAGGATAAAACAGAGCAGGCCTGCATGTCGATGCGTGGCAGCGGATACCGGGTAAAAGGAAAGGGGCCGGCTAAGCCGACCCCGGGTCAGACTCTTTTGAATCCGCTGACCCCTCACGGTAATCTTTCTCTGTAAACTCACCCTATCAAATTGTCTGCCGTTTGGGTGTTGTTGATTCTCTTGTACTTAGAGCTGGCAGAGTTAAAAAACCTGTGGGAAAATGCCAACAGTTATGGGGCGGTTCCGGCGCAAAATAACAACTTGTTCTTACATAAAGATTAGAATTATGTTAGTCGAAAATGTGGACAACAGCAGAAAGGGGTCATCACATGTCAGACTTTGAATACATCCACGCCCGGCAAATCCTCGACAGTCGCGGTACACCGACTGTCGAAGTTGATGTCTGTCTCACGGATGGGACTCTGGGGCGGGCAGCCGTGCCCTCGGGGGCTTCCACCGGTGCTCACGAGGCAGTTGAACTCCGCGACGGGGACACAAAGAAGTTCTTTGGCAAGGGAGTTCTAAGGGCAGTTGACAACGTGAACAAGAAGATCGGACCAGCCCTGATTAATGACGGTGTCGATCCGTTTAACCAGGTTGCGGTTGACAGTTATATGATCAAAATGGATGGCACCGCCAACAAAAGGAAGCTCGGCGCCAATGCTATACTGGGCGTCTCGCTCGCAACCGCCAAGGCAGCGGCGGAAAGCCGTGGACGATTCCTCTACGAGTACATCGGTGGCTGTAACACGAAAACCCTTCCCGTGCCGATGATGAATATCCTCAACGGCGGCAAGCACGCCGACAACAATGTCGATCTGCAGGAGTTCATGATAATGCCGACGGGAGCGAAGGATTTCCCTGCCGCGCTTCAAATGGGTGCAGAGGTTTTCGGGCACCTCAAGAAAGTGTTGAAAAAGAAAGGCTACAATACAGCAGTCGGCGATGAAGGCGGGTTTGCGCCGGATTTGAAGTCGAACGAGGAAGCGCTTGAAGTCATCATGGAGGCAATCGGCAAATCCGGCTACAAAGCAGGCAAAGATATCATGATTGCACTTGATCCCGCCTCGACAGAGTTCTATGATGCGAAGACGAAGAAGTACAATCTCGCCGCAGAGAAAAAAAAGCTGTCCAGCGACAAAATGATCGACTTCTATGCAAGACTCTGTGGGAAGTACCCGATAATCTCCATCGAGGACGGCCTGGCGGAGGATGACTGGACCGGCTGGAAAAACCTGACTGCAGCGCTCGGCGACAAGATACAGATTGTTGGCGATGATCTGTTCGTCACCAATCCGAAACGGCTGGCTCGCGGTATCAGGGAGAAATCAGCCAACTCCATTCTTATCAAGCTGAACCAGATCGGCACCCTGACGGAAACGCTGGACACTATCAGTATGGCGCAGAAAGCCGGTTTCACGGCAGTCGTATCACACCGTTCCGGTGAGACGGAAGACACAACCATTGCCGACGTCGTGGTGGCAACCGGAGCCGGACAGATCAAGACCGGTTCGGTGTGCCGGACTGATAGAATAGCCAAATACAACCAGCTGCTTCGGATTCAGGAGACAATCGGCCGGCACGTCGTCTATCCCGGCATGAGCGCGTTTTACAATATCAGCCGATGAGGGCTTCGCTGCCTTTCGGTGTATTGTATTGTGAGCCGGACAGGGAGGAAAGTTGAATGAACCTGTACCTTGTGCAACATGGTCAGGCGCGACCCAAAGAGGAAGACCCTCAGCGATCTTTATCGAATACAAGCAGGTCTGAGGCTGAAAACGTTGCAGCTTATGCGGCCCGGTATGCAAACATTACAGTCGTAAACATCCTGCACAGCGGGAAAACAAGAGCTGAACAGACGGCTGAAGTATTTGCAAAGCACCTAAAACCAACCGGCGGTATTTCGGCAGCCGAAGATCTGGAGCCAATGGCGGAGCCATCTATCTGGGTCACGCGTCTTGCAAAGATGAAGGAGGACGTTATGCTGATTGGCCACATGCCGCATCTTTGCAAGCTGGCCTCGCTGCTCCTCTGCGGCGATGCAGACAGAAACGTGGTTGCTTTCCAGAACGCAGGAATTGTATGCCTTAACAGGGATGGAAACGGGACATGGGTCGTGCGTTGGCTCGTGACGCCGGATATCGTGGTGCAGCGCTGAGTGCGGTTCTGCAGTCAGCTGGAGGACCATAGCGGCCGGTATTGGATCCGGCTGTCCTCTCGAACAGCAAACGGGAGATATTTCTCTGCCAGGTCTTTTCTTTCGTTTGGACTCCGGTCTGTATTCCTGGGAGAAAGAGATTGCCCGACACAGAAGTCCCCCATTGCTTATTACAATTGACCATGAAACCCCCTTGGCGAGGTTTACTATCTTTGAAACGACAAACGCTGATATATGCAGGTATTCTTGCCCTTCTTCTGGTGTGGATGGCTGGTGCCTCTGCCTTCGGTGGAAACAGCCCCGACAGCGGGAAGTCCTCGGCCACACAAGCCGGAGGAAATCCGGCGCTATCCGAGGAGTCAACAAATGATGGCCCTCACGTATTATGGCGAAGCCCTTCATCCGCCACTGTCTTCTACTTGTGCAATGGAGAAGTTGAAAAGCGCGACTTTGATAACACAGATACGATCCGGTTTCGGGGGTTCTGTTCAGATTCAATCTCCTTCTATACTGTGCTGGCAGCGGAACCTGTCATTCAGCCGCATGTTTTCACAGGCGTTTCAAAAATCTTTGCCGTTAGTGACGTTCATGGCGAATACAGAGCCCTCGTTGAGCTTTTGAAGAACAGCCGAGTTGTCGATGAAAACCTGCACTGGTTCTGGGGAGACGGTCATTTGGTCATCAACGGCGATGTCTTTGACCGGGGGAATAAGGTTACAGAGTGCCTGTGGTTGATCTACAGACTGGAACAGGAAGCAGAGCTTGTCGGTGGTCGTGTCCACTATATCCTCGGCAACCATGAATTGATGGTATTACGGGGTGATAACAGGTATGTGCATTCGAAGTATCTAAAGGGGATTGCCAGAAAGACCCGGATTAAACATGAAGACCTGTTTGGCCCGGACATGGAACTTGGCAGGTGGTTGAGAACCAGGCACACTGTTGTAAAGCTGAATGAGATTCTGTTTGTGCATGGAGGTATCTCTCCGGAAGTAATGGCACGCAACTTCCACACGGATACGATCAACGAACTGGTCAGAAGCAATCTCGACGTTCGATCATATTTCCTTGCGTTCGGTGGAGATGCAAGGTTCCTGTTTGGCGGTAAAGGACCCCTGTGGTACCGTGGCTATATCACCGATGAACTTTACCCGATGGCGACGCAGCAGGAGGTTGAGAGCATTCTTCGCTACTATGAAGCAGAAGCTGTCGTAGTGGGTCATACGGAAGTGCCGGAGGTAGAGAGCCTTTACGAAGGACGGGTCTTTGCGATTGATATTCCGGTGGAGGACAAATCATGCCTGCAGGGCCTGTTATGGGAAGACGGCACGTTTTATCGTGTCCTCGGGAGTGGCGAGACAAAGATCATGCGCTAACGCATCGAGTAATAGATCCAGTTCCGTCATCCTGTAAGGGGCAAGAACCCCGATACCTCTCCTATCCCGGATTTCCCAGATAAGTCTGTACACAGGGATTGAACTTTGTTAATCTATGGCCTATGGAAAGGATTTGATGGACTTTTGGTCATCGTAAGTGGGAGAACCCAATGGGTGAAGGATACAAGGACGCTCTGAGGCCGTTTCAAGTGAATTGGCGACGGCAAAACGCCGTTGTTCTTGTTTTCATTTGAGCGATCACCCAGGGAAACGAGAAGATTATTGCTAATTCGAGGAGATTTTGGTATTACAGAATACTGAAAGACGTGAAACGTGTCTTTTGAGTCCTTATATGGGAAATCTCGGATAATATGGGGGGAGTCTGATTGGCAAGGCCATCAAGACTCACTCGTAGAAGATAGAAGAGTTTCAGAACATAGCGGCCGTATTGTGTATGGTCAGGGCGGGGTCACTTACGGATGTATAACTACCGCTGGGTCCGTCCGCACAGTTTAACCTCATCTGAGAAATGAAAACGCAGCAATCATCCGGTCAGGCAGCAGGTTCTTGCAGTCCAATTAACAAGAGGTTTCAGGGTAAGATATGAGTCGACTACGTACTATCGTCATGTACTCGGGTGCGGCCGTGTTGGCCATTGGTTTGGGGTACATTCTGGCAATGCAGGCAAGCTCCATCATATCGGCGCGTAGACTGGAGCAACAGCCGGATAGCCACCAGCAAAGGGAGGAGGTCACCGAGGGAATCCTTCAGCATATGAATACCATTGCTGTGGGGGATACCCTCCCCGACCACCAGTTCGAGGGTCTGGATCGACGTCCGATGATATTGTCCCAGATGGTCAGCCACAAGACGGTCCTCGTGTTTTTCGACCCGGACTGTGGAAGCTGTGGCGGTGAGTTGGAATCAATCCATCAGGCTGTCACCAGGAGTTCGGACTACCGCTACTTCCTTCTGATATCGGCCGGCAATCCGCGCATGATTGAGGATATGCAGGGACAGTACGATATACGCAGTCCCATTCTATATGACCACGGAGGGAAATTCGTGTATGGCCACCAGATACTCACATATCCCTTCAATGTGATTGTGGATCGGGACCTGGTGATTGAGGACATTATCGGCGGATCCTTGGACATGGAAGAACTACGAGAGATCATTGATATCAATGCAAGAGCCGAATCAGGGAATGATGTAAACACAAAACCTTAGGGAGAATTGTCATGAGACGTTACCTTTCGTTCGGAATTGTTCTGCTTTTCTTACTTGCATTCTCATTCACGCTTACGTTAGCAATTAGCGAGCCGCCGATCGGTCCCCCACCGGACCCGCTATGGCAATGCTGCACTGTACCGGCGGGTGGAGGATGCAGTTCTCAGTCTGGCGTCTGGGATAAGTACCAACGCAAGTGCCGCTGTGATTTCGGCGTCCCGAATCCATATAACTGCCCCCTGCTTTGCAAGGTGTGCTGGTAGATTGACTGTGTGAACCCATAAACTATATATTGCTTGGTTCGGCTGAAGAGTGGCAGGAGTCCTGGACTCCTGCCACTTTTTGTTTACGAATATGTGCCGCAAACCTCCCGGTCTGCCTTAGAAGCAGTTTACAGCGTTGATTTGACCTGCCAAGCCCGTATAAAAGGGAATTTCTGGTTAATATCACAATTGGGTGTAACCCCTGCCTTCCGGCTTCTTGTCGTCAATCATGACAATGCCGAAATCGGATTCACGCCCCAAGTGGCAGCCTCACTGGGTTTGCGAGGGGCGATTTCCTTGATGACGTTAGCTTCCCTTATTTGCTTTTTCTCCATGCTTGGCATATCGTAGACTAAACCTGTGATTGAGAATGTTATTTTTTTGAAGCCCGGCCCACCTGTAACATTCGTGATTTTGAACTCATAAAGTGTAAGGAATCCGAAATTGGCTTCCAATAAACCAGTGGCGTCTTTGTGGTCGGCCAACCACGTAAGTTGACAATGCTTAGCCATTTCTTCCCAGTCTTCAGCTTTCCAGGCGGCCATGAACTCCGCAAGTGTACGCTCTGCACTGCCTTTTGGAAAATCAGACGGCTCCTGAAAGGTCTTGGGCTTCAGCTTGGCCGGCTTCGGAGCTTCCTGTTTATCACCCTTCAGTGTGTCTTTGATTGTATCCTGCGCGGTCGTGTCTGTCGGTACGGGTTCCGTTTTGTCGTCTGCATAGCCTACAACGAATGCCGCACAGATCACGAGTGCAATCAATGCAATCCAGATTTTTAAGATTCTCATAGTTGTTCCCTCCCTATTGCCAAGTTTCAATGTCAAGCAATTTCCAATATTCTGTGCTGTCGCAATATTCCAGACGACATCGGGCGGGGTGGCCCATCCGCTTGCGGTGGGGTTTGAGATGTGTTTTCCCCTCTATATACTGTCGCTCAGCAGTTGCTCGGCGTGCTCTTTGCCGTCGGGCCAGGAAGCCTCAATCACAAACATGCCGATCAACTCATCTGATTTGTAGCCGGTGGCTCTGTCCTGCGGATACATGTCCTTGAGAGCCGTCATAACGCCCGGCGCCATCGTTTGCAGGTCGCCGTGGCATTTCAGGCAGAGCGGCGCGGTGTGGATCGGCTTGAAGAATCGATATACCTTGAGGCTGTCCGAGCCCTCCCAGGTTTGGATAAAGGGCGGTGAGGTACCCGCGTCGGCAAAGCTGAGAAGTATTACAGTCTCGGTGGTACTGGCCCGGTTGTCGGGGTTGCGGCTTCTGTCACTGACGCGTCTG
>Ga0114920_10001112_pt1 | contig 12297 bp, 12 predicted proteins | sample ChitaG_FD_88683 | JGI IMG/M metagenome (GOLD analysis project Ga0114920, IMG submission 88683) | Deep subsurface microbial communities from South Pacific Ocean to uncover new lineages of life (NeLLi) - Chile_00310 metaG | ecosystem: Environmental > Aquatic > Marine > Oceanic > Sediment ... | reverse complement strand
TCCGGTTCAGGCCCCTCGCCTATAAGAAGCCAATCCAAATAAGTTTCAACGGTCAAACAGCTAATCTGGATCTGGATTGACGAACAGTCAATGATTGAAAAGGGATCAGCAAATTTGAATATTGTTAACCCCTTGATTTTACTGGTGCCGGAGGAGAGAATCGAACTCTCATGGGCGCAAGGCCCGCGGGATTTTGAGTCCCGTGCGTCTACCAATTTCACCACTCCGGCACGGATTTATTAGAACCTATCTCAAAAATAAGATTAGTGTTCAGGGCAAGGCGCGAAACGGTGAAAAAGCGGAGCATACACGTAGTATGTGAGCATTTTGAACCGTTTCGCAACACCGCCATGGGCACTTAGATTGTTTTTGAGATAGGTTCTAATATTTATATATAAAATTGTATTATGGTCTGTCAAGTGCAGCAAAAATAACCTTTGAAGAAACGGCGCCTTCTCTCAGAATTATTGGGGGGTCGACGGTAACATCGATGACCGTTGAGCCTATGCCTCCTTTGAGCGGTCCGGCGTCAAGGATAAGATCAAGTTTGTCCGCAATTAGAGGATCCAGATCTTGCACTCGTGAACACCCGCCATGGCCGGTGATATTGGCACTTGTTGCGGTTATGGGGCCTTTAACCGAATTTGTCAGCGCCAAAGCCACGGGATGTTCCGGCATACGTACACCGATTCTGTCTGTACCAGCGGTGAGATTTTCCGGTAACGAATCTTTGGCTTCAAAAACAATGGTGACTTCACCCGGCCAGAAGCGTTCCATAATGGGGGAGGCTACGGAAGGAACATTTCGTACCAGCCGGGTCAGATCTTTTAGGTTGCCTAGCAGTACCAGTAGCGGTTTGTTATAAGGCCGCTGCTTTATTTTAAAGACCCTGTCCACCGCATCGGCATTAAAGGCGTCTGCCCCCAGTCCGTAAAGGTACCGCGTGGGAAAAGAAATAACCCCGCCGCTTTTTATTATAAGGGCAGCCTCGCTGATTATGTCAGGCCGGGGGTTGGCATGGTCTATCTTTATTACCTTATCTGTAATCCTTAAGTTTTTCAGCTTTTTGATCAACCTGTTCCGCAATCTCCTTTTTATACGCTTCCAGCCTTTCTGCGAGTTTTGAATCTGAAAGAGCAAGTATCTGGGCTGCCAGGATACCCGCATTTATCGCACCCGGTTTTCCAATGGATACCGTGGCAACAGGGACACTTGGAGGCATCTGAACCGTAGAAAGAAGAGAATCTAATCCCTGGAGGCAGGAAGAATCTATTGGAACTCCGATAACAGGAAGCGAAGTAAAGGCCGCCATGGCCCCTGCCAGATGGGCTGCATGCCCGGCTCCTGCGATGATAACTTTTATTCCCCGCTTACGGGCGGAGGCTGCCAATTCAGCTGCTCTTTTGGGACTCCTGTGCGCAGATGCAACCGTCATTTCAAAGGGGATGCCGAATTTTGTCAGGATCGCAGCGGTTTCTTCCATAATTTCAAGGTCGGAATCACTTCCCATTACAATCCCCACCTCGGGAGACCGGTCAAGTTTTTTTAAAGTCTTCTTTTCAGTCTTCAAAAATACCTCCTTGTGTGTAAATCAAGACTGTTGGTTATTGAAATATCCGTGGCTGTTCGTGGCATATTTAAATATGCAGAGCAATGGAGTACTGGAGTATTGGAGTATTGGGCAAGAAAAGCTGAAAGAATTTTTTTATTAATATTTTTTTATTCCAATATTCCATTACTTCATGCACATATAACGTATCACTTTATCACTCCATCACTCCAATACTCCATGGACGATTAACAGCCTTCTTTGATAAAGAGTGAATGACTGCCGACCACCATCCGTGATTTACACCCCACCTCCAAGTATGAACGTTTTCTTCTTTCACGATATGTTTGCAAGGCTCTCAAGCAGGTTTTGCTTTTTTTGATCGAGTTCCTTTCGGCTGATACTTGCGCCTTTTAGGCCTCCGTTTAACGCTATTTCCGAAAGATAATATTTCCCATTATCAGTGTTATGGAGATCCAAGTGGGCAAATGGAAATTTGCCCCGTTCCATGGCGGCACGACAAAATTTCTCCTGGTCCTTGTCCAGGGTGTAAGGATAATTTTTGCCGCCCGATGATATATTCATCCTGAAATTGTTGGGGTTATGTCTGACATAAGCCTCGACGTAATCTCCCACAATGATGACGCGTATATCCGTAAAGTTTTCCAAAAAGGGCTGTACGACAAAAGGATATGAAGATTCAGACAGAGCCATGAAACTGTAAAGGGTTTCAATGGTATCCCACTTCCGTACGCCGTGGCCGCAATGCAGGTGATCTTCCTTTGTAACTACATGGGCAACGCCAAGTTTGTTGTATTGATTGATGGTGTCCATCAAGTCAGTTCGTCGCGTAATAACGAATGTGTGTGGCAGCATCCATGTCTTTAAAACAAGTGCCTGGGCAGCCTTGGAACTGTTTAAGGTCTGTGAAAGGGGGGATGGGAGGCAGGTGATGCCCCGTTCAAGAAGATCAATAAGCACAGATTGTTTCAGATGCTTATAGATCAACGTACTTATGAAGATATCTCCAGGACGAAGTTCATGATACAGCGCCTTGAGTTCCCTGCTGCTTCTGATGATCATTGAATCACCTGTTGATCTTTTTTTCCTCTAAGCTGAGTTCTATCAATCTGTCAAGAAGCTGACTGAAAGTAATTCCGGCAACTCCGGCAGCTTGCGGCAAAAGGCTGGTTGCAGTCATACCAGGTATGGTGTTGGTCTCAAGGACATAGATATCTTGATCTTTGAGAATCATGTCGGTTCGGCTGTATCCTCTACAGAAAAGAGCTTTATGTGCCGTTTTTGCTGATGTTTGTGCTTTTTCGGTCTGTGCTTCATCAATACGGGCCGGACATATTTCCTGGGTGACGCCTGCTGTATATTTTGCAGTATAATCAAAAAAATCATGCGACTTGTCAGGGATGATTTCTATAATGGGTAAAGCCTCTAGGTTGTCATTGCCGATAACGCCACCGGTTAGTTCAATACCATCAATATATGCTTCGATCAAAACAGTAGAATCCTGGGCAAATGCTGAATCCGCCGCATCTTTCAGAGAATCTGTTGACTTGACAATGGATATTCCGACACTTGAACCGCTTCCAACCGGCTTGACCACCAGCGGCAGGCCAAGCTCCTCTGCACACTCATCCGGATCTAAGGCGTCGATACGTTTTAAAACAATGTAAGGCGGAACCCGAAGACCGGATTTTTCATAAAGCTGCTTTGAAACAAGCTTGTTCATGCCGAGAGCACTTCCCAGAACTCCAGACCCCTGATAAGGAATTTCAAGAAGGTCGAGGAGCCCCTGGACCGTACCATCTTCACCAAAGGGGCCGTGAAGAATTATAAGAGCAGCGTCAATTTTAGGTGCATCCGCGACCAGTCGGGGAAGGTCTGTTTTTGGATCATAGCGGATGATATCGTATTTTTCATGATCCAGAGCCTCATAAACCTGGTTTCCACTGGAAATGGAGACCTCACGTTCAGAAGATATGCCACCGGAAAGAAGTGCAAGTGTTAGTTTTTTCATGGTTTTCCCTCAAAATTAATCTTTTGTGCTTGAATGAGATGATCCGAAACATTCTACCAGCTTTTCCGTATATAGCTGTGGCATTTCAAGTTTTATTGATGTGTTCCGGATTGAATTTAACTTCATGATTAAAAAGTTTATTTTTTTTAATATACGGCATTTTTCGGAAGTTTCCTGCATGCCGGCCAGCAAGTTTTCTGTCTGTTTTATTTCCTTTTTCAATTCAATTTCCGGGGGGACAAAGTCCGCATTTTTTAATATTTTATAGGCCAAGCGAAGTTCTTCAGAAACACAATAATCATTTTCAAATACAAGGGGCTTGCCGGAACCGGGCAGGTTTTTAAATTCGCCTTTTTTTTGAGCCCTTAGAATCCGTTCTTCAACAATTTTCTCGAAACCTGAAAGCATAGAGTTGAACCCTTTTTTCTCTTCGGACAGGAGTGTGTGTTAGATTGTCAAGAATCATATAATACAATACACACTATCTTTTCAAGCTATAAAACAGTAAAAAATCAAAAGGGCCCTTCTGATATTTACCAAAAGGAATGAATTTTAGGAAAGTAACCGATAAAAATCTTGCATTGGCAGTGAAAAAGCTTAATCATAGAACAAGAAAGTGCTTCGACTACCAGACACCACGAGACCTTTGCAAAACGCCCCATTTTGCCCAATTTCTGTGTCAGGCTCAAATTTTAATCCTCAAAATACTCAATGTATTCCTGTGGTTAAAACTTTCGCCTTCCCCCGCTCAAAGTCCGGGATCTTCGACTTGAACTTGAACAAAATTGAGCATTTTTCAAAGGTCTCACCACATGAAGTCTACCGCCAAGCATTACGTGGTGCACTTGCAACCTGAATTCACCTCTGTATATCGGAGTGATGGGGACACTCTTGCCTTTCGGCCTCTATCTGGAGGGCGTCAACCTGATCCGCTCCACCCGAGCCAGCATCACAGTGACCCACTTTAAAACCGGATCACCTGAATGCTTGTGGAACACGTTTTTCAAAAAGCTAAATTAATACAATTATTACAATTCTGATTCAAGTAATGATTCCGGCATCATGTAGAAACGATTCAATATCGCGCCAGAAAGTGTCCCAGCTTGGCGGGCAATCGTTGTGTCCGCTGTCGTAGGTTATCATTTTGCCTCGCCGTGCTGCCTGGTACAGGGCAGTTCCATGCTTATAGGGGATGATATCGTCAAGCTTGCCGTGAATAACAAGAACCGGTCCGGGATAGTTGCCGACGACTCCGAGATTATTGAAGGGATCTTGGATCAGAAAGCCGGGAATAAGGTATTTTGATGCAAATGAACGGGCACTGATAAATGTTGACATCAGGATGAGCGCCGAAGAAGGTCGATTAGCGGCAAGTGTGCACACCGCCCCACCGCCTACGGAACGTCCGAATAGAACGATTCTGGAAGGGTCGATATCCTTCCGTGCAACAAGAACATCGTAGGCACTATTAAATGCTTCTGTGATGCTTTTTTGTGAGGGAGCTCCATCCGACCGCCCGTATCCGGGATACTCTACAAGCAATACCCTTATTCCGAGATGATTAAACTTCGAAAGCTCATGAGGCCAAAAATCAATGAGCTCTCCGTTGCCATGTGCGAAAATAACTGTTGGCTTTAGTTCTGCAACGCGGCCGGGAGCCGGCGGCAGAAACCATGTTTCGACCTTTCCGAAACTCGTATTTATCCAAATCTTCTCCAAGCCGGAAATATCTTCATTGTTAGAAGGGGTTTTAACAAGATAGCGTGGGAAAAGAATATGTCGCTGCATCAGGAAAAGAAGGCCGCAATAGGTGATATAAAAAAAGAGCGCCAAGGCAACAATTTTAATCAGGATGTTCATAATTTTTTCACCACGAAGCACACGAAGAAACCTGCCCGACAGCCGGCAGCCTGCCCGCCGGCCGGCAGGCGGGTTCGTGGTTAGATAAAACATAACTTTTTTGGTTCCGGCTCGTCCGGTTTAGGGTAATAGGTTATGCTTTTGGACATCGCTTGTTAATGCTTGATAATTACTTTCCAGCCATCGATTCAGACGCACGCTGTGCCGGAGATATTTCAAGTATTCCCGGGGATCGGAACCGGTGCTGTAAAAATCGCTTAAGATCCAGTCAAGCACAGACAGATTGCCCATTTTGATCATTTCCGGAAGATATTCCAGCTCAAGCTGATTTAAAGGCCCAATGGCTTTGATCTCTTTGGCAGCTTCTTGATATGACACCAAAAAGTTATCAACCCGATCAAGCTGCAGATCTCCATCCCGGGTCTCATCCCAGGCAGAACAAAAATAGATTATCGCAAGCCCCACATCTAAACATCTGGCATCTATCCTTGACCAATCAAAATCAAATACTCCAGTTACTTTCCCATTCTGGAATTTAAGGTTTCCGGGGTGATAATCTCCATGAATGGTGAGGCGGGGCATTGCATCGTAAGCGCTTTTTGAGGGTATTTTACTTAATGTCCTGAGCAGATAGTCAAATTGTTTTAAAAAATAAACATCAAAGGGTGATTTGCCGGCATTTTGAGCATACCCTTTCCATTGTTTGGCCAACAGTTTAATCTCATCGATAATGCTCGGTTCCTTCCAACTTATGATACATTTCCAATCAAATATGGTGTTGTGGTACAAAGCGAGCATCTTTGCTGCATTGATTAGTTCCTCATCAGAGCATAATGGAGTGTCCCATCTGTATTTATCTTTTCCTGGCAAGTAGCTAAAAATAGCAACATAGTTTTCTTGGGCTTGATCTATCAAGTGCCGGCCGGTTTTAACGTAGGTTGTGCCGTCTTTTGTCGCAATGACAAGTGGGGAAAATTTGAACTTTCTTTTTTGCAGTTCATTCAACAGAGCATGTTCAAACCTGATTTTTTCTTCATGGATTCCTGTTCTGTAACGTCTCAACAGATACCGGCTTTTTTTCCTATCCCGAAGCACTTCGATTTCAAAGCTGTCATTGATATAACCTCGAGTGATCCGTTTTTTACGGATTAACTCGCCAAGATCGTAGTGTTCAGAAAGAATTTTCCTATTGTTTCTAACGATATCATTTTGTATTGTAATTGAATTTTTATTTTCAGAGGTTGATTGCCGTATCATGATATTACACTCCAAAATATCTTTTTTCAGGGCTTTTTAATCAATAATTGATCTGCAATATTTTTTCAAACTTTCTTTTAATAAGCTTTCAAGGGGTTAGCCTTCTTTTACAGAAAAATGGCAGATATTGTGTTTTTTTCCCCTTGACATACAATATATAGTGTGCGAGAAAGAATCTCGCACTTTCTGGCAGGTCTGTTCTCAGAATATAGAGTGTCTCTGGCAGGTCTGTTTTTGAGAACTTGTCGTATTTTTTGTATAAATGTTGATGGCTTCGTAAAAAGTCCTTTTTGCATGGATTAAGGAATTTAGGGATTAAGGAATTGCGAATTATTTAAAGACATTATGAATGCGTAAAATTGAACAATTCAGCCCCGCCTGCCTGCCGGCGGGCAGGAAGTTTTGACTTCTTACGAAACCATTAATGTTACTGATCAAGATAAATTTCCTGAAACTTTGATAATAACCATACAGGAGAAGGGGAATGGGTTCAAAAAGAAAAATTTTAGTTACGGAAGAGGGGCATTTCGACTTAACCACCTACAAATGGGATGATCAACTATTTTCGGATATCCTTGCAAAAGACAACCCCATTGAAACCGACCAGGCCATGGATATCAGCCGGTTTCTGAGAGAAGAAATCGACAATATGGAAAATCATACTATCACCATGCCTATTGTCGATAAAATTATCCGGAGCAAGTTTCTGGAATACGGATTAACTCAAGCTTCACCCATTCGGCTCGATAAATCCATCTTTATAAAGAACGGACTGCATCTTTCTGATAATGCTAAAAATGTTTTGAAAAGAAGATACCTTAAGAAGAACAGCGCTGGCAAAGTTGTTGAAACCCCGGAGAAAATGTTCAGAAGGGTGGCCCTGCACATCGCAAAGGCTGAGAAAAAGGATGAAGACAAAGCCAGTGTGAAAAAGATGGAAAATATTTTTTACAATATGATGACGGAGCTAAAATTTTTGCCCAATTCACCCACCCTGATGAATGCAGGGCGCAGACTGGGTCAATTGGCGGCCTGCTTTGTCCTTCCAGTTGAAGATAGCATGGAAGCGATTTTTGATTCTTTGAAAAATGCCGCAATTATCCACAAATCAGGCGGCGGCACCGGTTTTTCTTTTTCACGTCTTCGACCCAAAGACAGCAGGGTAGGGACAACCGGCGGTATCGCTTCCGGGCCGATTTCGTTTATGAAAATCTTTAACACGGCAACCGAACAGGTCAAACAGGGAGGTACTCGTCGAGGGGCTAACATGGCCATTTTAAGGGTAGATCATCCGGATATCATGGATTTCATCTACAGTAAAAAGAATGATAATGAACTTAATAACTTTAATATCTCGGTCGGTGTTACGAATGCGTTCATGGAGTCGGTTAAAAATGAGAGCAACTATGACTTGATAGACCCCCGCGACAAGAAAAAAGCCGGGGAGTTAAATGCCGCCGAAGTCTACCAGACTTTGGTGCAACAGGCATGGGAAAACGGGGATCCCGGCATCATATTTTTAGACAGGCTTAACCGGGATAATCCAACCCCTGCCTTAGGTGAAATCGAGAGCACCAATCCTTGTGGAGAACAGCCTTTGCTTCCTATGGAATCCTGTAACCTTGGGTCCATCAATCTGTCTAAATTTGTGACGTATAATAATGAATCACCAGCAATCGACTACGAGGGCTTAAAGGAAGTCATCTGGTGGAGTGTCTGCTTTTTGGACAATACTATTGATATGTCCAAATACCCTCTCCCGGAAATCGATAAAATGGTGAAAGGTAATCGCAAAATCGGTCTTGGGGTTATGGGGTTTGCTGATTTGCTTTATCAGTTGAAAATTCCCTATAACTCAGAGAGTGCCCTTGGGTTAGCCGAGGAGGTGATGGGTTTCATTCAAAAAGAGTCCCATGAAGCCTCAAAATGTCTGGCTGAGGAGAGAGGTGTTTTTAAAAATTTCGATCAAAGCGTTTTTAAAGATCAGCAAGGCTGTATTTATCGAAATGCCACCATTACCACCATTGCACCCACCGGCACATTGAGCATCATTGCAGACTGTTCCAGCGGGGTAGAGCCGTTGTTTGCCCTCAGTTTTGTAAGAAATGTCATGGATGATGATAAACTGATGGAGGTGAATCCACACTTTGAAAGAGTAGCTAAAGAAAGAGGCTTTTATAGTTCAGAGTTGATGGACACCATTGCCCTTGAAGGGAGCATTCAGCATATAGATGAAATACCCGAGGATGTTCGCAAGGCCTTTGTAACGGCCCATGATATATCCCCTGAATGGCACATCCGTATGCAGGCCGCCTTTCAGAAGCACACCGACAACGCGGTTTCAAAGACGGTCAACCTGTCCCGGGATGCCACGGTGGAGGATGTATTAAAGATTTATAATTTGGCTTATGAACTCGATTGCAAAGGTGTTACTATTTACAGGGACGGTAGCAAGGAAAACCAGGTCCTTTCGTTCTCTGAAAAGAGTAAGTATGGCGATACTCTGGCTGCCGTGATTAAAGATCGGCCGGAAACACTGGAAGGTTTTACCTCCAGGATGAAAACAGGTATGGGCCAGCTTTACGTCACTGTGACCGAGCATGAGGGGCAACCATTTGAGGTGTTTGCCACAATCGGCAAATCGGGACGATCCACAACTGCCAAGACCGAAGCCATTGGCAGGCTTGTTTCACTTGCCTTAAGATCCGGGGTGAAAGTGGAAAATATTGTAAAACAATTAAAAGGTATCGGTGGCGAGCATCCTGTATTTCAAGAGGGTGGTCTGGTTCTGTCAATACCGGATGCGATTGGCAGGTTACTTGAGAAAAGGTATCTGAGTGACGGCTCATATATGAAGAGTAGATATGGTAACAGCCTTCTCGGAGAAATCTGCCCGGAATGCGGTCAGACCATCAGCTTTGAAGAAGGATGTATGATTTGCCACTTCTGCGGTTTTACCAAATGTGGTTAGCCCGAATTTCTATTCACCTTTTTCGTGCTTTTTGCTAAACCGGCGGATCCTTTTTTTATGTTTTTGGTTTACCTGTGTCACCCAGATATAATCGGCAAATGAAAGTTCGGCTTCGCTTCCTGCCGGGGCCAGCATAATGGTTTTAAAGGAGGCGCCTGTCCGGCTGAAGGCCCTGTCCGGTATTCCGAATTTGTGGATAATATGGCCATTGCCCGCCAAAACGATCATTTGATCATCTTCGAGATTCAGCGCTACAGACTCTGCCATGGTATCTTCCCACACGCATTGAGCCGTATAGAAAAATTCGAAATTCTCCATTCCCTTGACATGGTGCTGTTTGAAGACCTGCTCCACATATGCCCTGTGGTCGGCGTTTGAGGTGTTTATTTTTTTCGGCAGGTGTTTTTTTTCATCATTTGACAGGCTCTCGATGCCGCCGATGGCTATTTTGCGGGGGATATGGGGAGGCAAATTCAGTCCAACAAGCCTGATGTTGCTTTTCTTTATAAAATCAATGATATCTTTGTATAATACGAAATCGAATTTCCAGTTGGCATACCAGTGCACCTTTTTTAAAAACTCTGCCTGATCCAGTTCGCCTGCAGACCATAAACTTAGTACTTGCTGGTATGTGTGATCAAACATCTCCATACCGACGGCAATATTTTGATTCGCTTTGAAAAGCGCTCTTATCACCCTGAGCTGAATTTCGTGGTGGGCCGGGTCATTGTGTTTTTCGCCTAAATATATTATCTGTACCCGGGACAGGTCAGTCATCATGTCCTCAAAAGATACAGGCTTTTCTGTTTTTGTAGAGATGATGGTACATTCGTCAAACGATGCTGAAATATCTTTAATAAAAAGTTTCCTTGGCGCCACAGCACACCCCCACATGATGCTTATCAAGGCGGTACAGATAAACACACAGCACAACCATTTTTTTAAAAACGTTTTTTGTTTTGACATCCAGCCTGTTCCATCTCTCCCTTGATTCTGTTGAGGCTTGCGTGTTACATGTAGATTGTTGGAAGAAAAAAATAAATTTCACCCGCAACCCGGAACTTTGTTATGCTTATCGAAAGAAAACCTTTTTTTAGAAAAGTTATCGTTCCCTGGTATGACTCTGAAACAGCATGTCTGGTTGTGATTGTCTTCATGTCCCTTGTTTGTCTGTTCGGTTTTGCAGGGATCTCGGTAGCGCGTGAAAATGTAGAATATCATAAGCACATATGGATCGCTGTTCTGATTGTGGTATTGAGCGGAGTGGTCGTCGTTTCCACCACAATCCGTCTGATCAAAAGATTTACCTCCCGACATTCGAAATAGTTGCCAGAATATATAGCTTGTTGGTTGCCAGAAACAGCCCCACAACAATTAGCAGGACACCAGCCACCGCGTTAACGTATTTTATAGCCCAGGAGGCCTTTTTAATAAATATTAGAAGGAAATTGACAAAAATCGACATGATAACAAAAGGCATGGCCAGTCCGGCAGAGTAAATACTAAGAAGCACAATTCCCTGCCAGACAGTATCCTGGCTGCCGGCAATAATAAGTATCGATCCTAACAAGGGGCCTATACAGGGGCTCCACCCGGCAGCAAAGGCCATACCTACAATAAATGTTCCCAAAAAATGTAAGGGCTTCTTTTCCATGTGAAACCGTTTTTCAGAATCAAGACCGCGGATACGGATCACACCGGTTAAATGGACACCAAGTAGAACAATCAATATCCCGCCTATAATTCTGATAAATTCTCTGTATTCGTAAATTAAGCCGCCAAAGTAAGAGGCTGAGGCGCCCAAAAGGATGAAAACCAAGGAAAACCCAAGAACAAATAATGTGGTTGAAAGAACAACTTTTTTCCTTATTTTTGCATTATAGTCTTCGGTCAGCTGTTCTAAGGAAAAACCTGTGATAAAGGTAAAGTATGCAGGTATCAGCGGCAGTATGCACGGTGAAAAGAAAGAGAGAAGCCCTGCCAGAAAGGCTGTTGGAAATGACATGGTTTCGGAGAACATGATTCTTTTTATTACCCTCCAACAATCATAGGCATCAGAAACACCTCTGAATTATCAGGGATCAGGGTTTTTGCAAAAAAAGGCCTGGAGACGTGCTTATCATTGATGCGTACAACCACATAGTGATGGGAATCGTTCAAGTCCTTGAGCAGATCTGCAACCGTCATCCCCTCGCGCCAGGGGAACTTTTTTTTATTGACCCGGATCATTATTCGGCTCCGTGGGCCTTGAGTAATTCCAGAACCTCGGGAAAGTCAATCCCAAGTCGCTTTACGGTTTCGACCGTCGGGATGCCGTTGCTGGTCCATCCTCGGCGTTTATATACCGCATCCTTAAGTTTTTCGTAAAGTTCCTCGCGGAAATTACGCAGTAGCGCAGATTTTTCTTCAGTAGATTTGTCCGTAATATTGACTTTGTGTTTTTCAGCAAGCTGTTTGTCGTAACGCTCTTGTCGTGATTCATATTCAACGACTTTGACCGGACCGACTGCGCGGTAGGGGATATTGTCATGCTCGCGTTGCCCAAAGCCCATTTTCACGTTGAAAACGCGCTGGAAATTGTATACGGCTTCACTCATCCGAATAAGGCCGTCAGGAGTTGTCTGTTTT
>Ga0114920_10001111_pt1 | contig 12302 bp, 8 predicted proteins | sample ChitaG_FD_88683 | JGI IMG/M metagenome (GOLD analysis project Ga0114920, IMG submission 88683) | Deep subsurface microbial communities from South Pacific Ocean to uncover new lineages of life (NeLLi) - Chile_00310 metaG | ecosystem: Environmental > Aquatic > Marine > Oceanic > Sediment ... | reverse complement strand
GCACGCCTGAAGTGCAGTAAGTGTTTTTCTGAGTATGGAAGCCTCCTGCCTCGTCTTGTGCCTCTCACCAGACCTAGGCGACCGGTGCGGCCGCGGCCAGGAATGACTTCCAGAGCTCCGGGATGCGCGCAATCTCGTGTTCGGTGACGGACCGGATTCTGTCCTCGATGTCGGGAGGCAGGGTCATTTTGTCGTACTTGACGCGGAGGTGCACGAAGCGAGGTCGGTCGATCGGCGTTCCGATCTGGCTCACGAGGAGACACTCAGCCTCGCTCACTTGCGGCACTTCTGCGACAAGCGTACTGGCCATGTAGTTTGCAGCGGTGCTGTAAAGCTTTCCAACATGTGTGATGGGATTCTTCCCGGCCACGGCTTCAAGCGTCATCGGCCGGTAGGGCGTTATGAGGCCATTAGAACGGTTGCCGCGACCCGTTTCTCCATCATCGCCAGCCTCGGCCGATGTCCCCGTGACCGTCAAGTAGACCTCGCCAGCGCTCATATCGTCGGCGGTATTCACGTCCACCACGACTTCGCGTGCAGTGATCCGCCGCGCTATCTGGAGTGCGGCAGCGCGAAGCTGCTCCTTGGCATCCCGGTAGGTGCCGATGTCCTTCAGGAAGCGGCCGATGAAGGCGCAGGCAACGGTGAGCGTGATGTGGTCATGCTCACGCAAGCCCATGACCTTGATATCCTCCCCCGTTTCTGGAAAGCGCTGCTTGAATTGAGCCCCATTCAAAGTCTGCTCGACCGCGAGCACGATGCGTTCGAGCTCGGTCATGGGAGCAAACCCGACACCGATTGAAGTGTCATTGGCGAGGAAGACGCCACGCTCGCGCTGGCGCAAGAATAGGTTGACGAGGTCTGATGATCCCGGTTGGACGAGGCAGTGCAAACGGATGCCCGCGGCGCAGTCGAATGCATGCATGTGCTGCCCGAACCACGTGGCAACCACTTTCTCGGCGAGCTCGCGCGCAGGGACGCACGCTCCTCTTACTTCGACGGCGGCGCGGCCTGAGAGATAAAGATCAATCGGCTTCAGGATACGCCCACCGCCGAAAGCAGGCTCCGTTTGGCCGGCCGAGAGTAGCGCTTTGTCGACGTTGTGATGCAGGACGAGGCCAAAGCGGTCGAGATAATGCTTGGATAACGCCACGCTGAACTTTTCACTCAGCATGTCGCAGATCGTGTCCGGATGACCGAGCCCTTTGCGCTCGACAATCTCCACTGGCAGATCGTCGAGGGCGGGGCCGCGTCGCCGTTCAATATGGATGGGCATCGTCCGAGTGCCGATTTTGGTTCCGACCTGGATTGTGGTCCGAGACTGTGCGCAGAGAGAAGGGACCACTGAGTCAATGATAGACGGGTTTCGGTCGAATCCGTTGGATGGCGCGCTCGCGTGGTCTCATCACCAAACCAGACGCAATGTGCTATCGGTGTCAATCGCAACGCGCGTGCCGAACCGCTGTCCTTCCCCGTTGAGCGTGTCTGCTAGCCAGCGCACCCCTTGTTCGGAAGCACGGCCAACACGGAATTGGCGTATCTGGGTTGGCGTCATAACGAAACGCTCCAGCTCTCCGGTAGCCGGATCCAGCGTGGGAAAGTACATCAGCGTAAGGTCCGCGCGGAATTCCTCGTAGCCGGTGATGCCTTCGTAGTCATTGAGGAAGTCCCCGCACCCGTAAAGGATCGGCCGGTCACGAAAGACTTCAATCCCTTTGACGTGGTGCGAGGAGTGGCCGTGCACCACGTCCACGCCAGCGGTTTCAATCAACCGGTGCGCAAAATCGCGCTCCCCGCGGAATATGCTGAAGTTCCAGTTGTCGCCCCAATGGATCGAGGCCACCACGATATCCCGCGGCCGCCGGACCGCACGCACTTGGCGCGCGATAGCCTTTACTGTCTCCCGCGAGAGATCGGGGAGCACATTCACGCCGCCGCGGTCCTTTCCGGCGCCCAAGTCTCGCGTCACGCCACTGCTTGCCATCCCCCAGGCGAAGACCAAAACGCGCCCCTTGCCCGGCACCTCTATGATCGCGGGAGCCGCGGCCTCCAGTGCGTTACGACCGGCCCCAGCCGTGCGGATGCCTCCCCGGTGTAGCGTCTCTAGTGTCTGCACCAGCCCAGTGCTTCCGAAGTCCATCGCGTGGTTATTGGCGAGCACGAGGCAGTCGAAGCCGGCTTCGGTAAGACACGGCAGATTTTCCGGATGCATGCGGTAGTGAAGGACATTGTTCGGTGCCGCATTCCCGCTCGACGTGACGGTCGTTTCAAGGTTGGCGATCCGCACATCTGGACGCACACGCTCCCACTCGTTCAACGCGTCTCCCCAAACGTAGCCAAACTCCACGGGCCGCAGGATACGCCCTGACTTTCGCTCCGCCAGCTTCACGTATTCAACCGCGGAACGCAGATACGGTTCGTACAGATGCGGCTCACCCGGATGGGGCAGGATCTGGTCGATGCCGCGACCAGTCATCACGTCGCCGCATAGAGAAAGTGTGATTTTGCGCGATGCTGTTGCGGCTGTCACACGGGGCTTGCCCATGCGCCCTGCCTTCGCATGTGCGAGACCGGTCAACAGGGCGCCTCCGGCTGAGAATAAGAAACGGCGGCGGTTCATATTTTGCGCTTTGCCTGCACCATCTTTCGGACAGTCGATCATCCTAACGTATCACTGAACAGACCGACCAGCCCGTTAGACGGGTGTGGGCAGGCGCAACAAGAAGAGAGGTCGGCCCTGACTCAAGATGTCCGCTTATGGTACTTAGCGGACATCTAAGCCGCCTCGGAGAATGACCGCTTTTGGGGGTAAAGCGGACATCAACGTCGCATGCTTCATTGTCTGCTTCTGACCCAAAGCGGTCATTGGGCATTCTCCCAATGGGCGTCGGATTCTAACCTCGATAATGGTACTGCTTCGTCGGGCAGGGCAATGGGGACCTCGTCCTCGGGAAACTATCGCATACCTCAAGGGGAAAGGTTTCCGCTAATGACCCTCGACAAGAATACAGGCGTCAATAAGGACGAGGAGGCTCTCGGTCTGCATCGGTCTTACCGGGGCAAGATCCAGGTGATGCCGAAGTGTCCCATGCGGTCCTTCAACGATTTTGCGGTCTGGTATACACCAGGTGTAGCGGCTCCTTCACGCGCGATCGCTGCGCGAAAAGAACTCGTCCTCGACTATACGAACCGGGGAAATACAATTGCTATTGTCTCAGACGGCAGTCGGGTGCTTGGCCTCGGTGACATCGGCCCTGAAGCAGCGATGCCGGTGATGGAAGGCAAGTCCCTTCTCTTCAAATATCTGGGCGGTGTCGATGCAGTTCCTCTTTGTCTGGATTGCCACGCCCCCGACGAAATCACGGCCGTGGTGCGCGCACTCACCCCCACTTTCGGCGGCATCAATCTCGAAGATATAGCGACGCCTAAGTGCTTCCGCGTTCTTGAGACGCTGAGAACGACGCTGCCAATACCAGTTTGGCATGACGATCAGCAGGGGACCGCGACCGTTGTTTTGGCAGGTCTGCTGAACGCTCTCGCGATTGTTGGCAAGACGCTGCCCAAAGTTAGAATTGCGCTTATTGGCATTGGCGCAGCCAATACGGCGGTCTACCGGCTGCTGGTGGCCGAGGGTGCAGATCCTGGCGCCATTGTCGCATGTGATCGCCAAGGGACCCTCCACAAGCACCGGGGTGATATTGAAGCCCAGGCAGTAACACTGCGGGAAAAGTGGGAAATATGCCGACAGACGAATGGCGAAGATATCATCGGAGGCGTCAAAGAAGCGCTTCGTGGAGCCGACGTATGCCTTGCATTCTCCCGGTCGGGGCCGGGCGTTATCACTACTGACGCCATAAAAGCGATGGCAAGAAACGCGATCGTCTTCGCCTGCGCCAATCCCGTTCCTGAGATCCTCCCTCACATGGCTCGAGCCGCCGGAGCCCGCATTGTGGCGACAGGCCGAAGTGACCTCCCCAACCAGGTCAATAACTCGCTAGCATTTCCGGGCGTGTTTCGTGGAGTGCTTGATGTCCGCGCGACGTCAATAACCGACAGTATCGCGCGGGCCGCGGCACACGCTTTAGCTGCCTACGGGCGCACCTTGAAGTTCTCGGACGACGCCATACTGCCACGCACCGACGATATGACAGCCGCGGCGACCGTTGCTGCAGCTGTGGGCATGGAAGCCCAGCACCATGGCCTTGCAGGTATCGCGCGCACGCGACAAGAACTATTCGAAGGAGCAATGCAGCGGATCGTGTCTAGTCGGCGCGCGCATGATATGTTGCTTGCTGAGGGTTGCCTTACGGCAGATGACCCTCACCCCGCAAACGTCGCCGATCTAAGCTAGAGTCCGTCCACCGAAGAGGAGACGGCTGTCATGCGTAAGAGCAAGTTTTCGGAACAGCAGATCAACGCGATCCTGCGTGAGCTGGCCCGCTCGCCTGAACTGGCACCAAGCTGAGCGATCGGATCTGGCTATTTCCAAGTTCTGAAGAGGAGACAAGGGAATGGCACGGAAGCGATACACAACGGAGCAGCAATGTCTGGTTTTGGCACTTAGCGGACATCTAAGCTGTCTCTGAGAATATCCGCTCTCGGGGATAAAGCGGACATCTCTCATGCAAGTCCGAGTATCTGCTTCCGCCTCAACGCACGCGTCATACTCCCAACGCCAGAGAGCTTCGATTTTCTGTTCCCTCGAAGCTCTCTGCGCTCGAGCACCTCCTCGGGCGTGGCAAAGAACGAGGCCGGATCACGCGTGGCTTTCCCGACATCCGCAGGCGCGATCGGTTTTACCTTAGCTATCACGAACAGCTCCTATGAGAACGATCACGACCGTCTCAGTCGGCGCGGACCAAATGGCGCTGGCATTCTGCCTGAGGCCCTCCACAAAGAATTGACGCAAGTCAAACCCGCCTCCCTCAAAGGCAGGCAGCATCTCCAGGGCGCGGCATCGGTGCCATAATCAGCAAGACGTTGGCCAAGAGGGCGCATGGCGCCCTTGTCCTGGAGAACGCATGGGCCTGTTGCACTCGGCTCTCTCGCAAGCCCCACCGGCGATGAATGATGAGTTCGTCGTACAGATGAGCAACATCAGCTTGCTCGAAGCGGAGCTTGCGGCTGAATTCGTCAAGAGCCGGGCGGGGCTGTCGAGCTGACGCTCAAGGAACTTCGGCCTTACCCATTTCTCAGGATTAACTAAGGCGGGCTAAGCACTGGGCAGCTTTCCGCATTTCTAAGCGTTACGTTTCAAGGATCAAAACGGGCACCCGTCGAGATTCGGCGATGTCGATGCCGGTTAGACCGCCATCCACATAGAATCCCTCGCGCGTAAACACGATAAGGCTCTCGTTTAGAATTCCGATCAGTTTCGAAAGATGCCGCACATCGGCCAGGGATACTCCAGTTGCTGGAATTCTCTGCATGAGCGATCGGCCATTCATGACCGCGACGCGAGCGGTACTGGTCATCCGCTCATAGGCTTCAACCACAATCATTTCCTCTTGCGCTGCAGTGGCAATGGCCGAGCCCACTTCGATTGCCGTATCATTAGGCGCGCCCGCTATCACCACTATGGGACCGCTTCGCCGCAGCACCGAGCGCGGAATGAGAAGCACGGCGGCCGTTGAACGCATGGCAGCGTCGACGAGTAGAGAGAAGGAATGTGTGACACAGGCAGAGGCCGCACGCGGCTCTGCGATGATCAGAATATCTGACGCGCCGGAGACCGAAGCGAACGTCCGAGCTGCGGGACCGGGCACGATCTCAAACGTGCTTGGCACGTGTACCGCCTTCGCTACCTGGGTGAACATACGCTGCGCTGCCCGGGCGGCTAGGTCCTGCTCGCGAAGGAGCCGTTCGAGGTCGATCGGCTGCCAGTCACGCGCGGTCAGGACAAACTCACGCGCACTCGGATAATCAGCGAGCTCGCGGAGCGTATCATCCAGAACAAAGAGACCATGGAGGTCGAGCTCAAGACGCTCGGCCAGTTGGGCTGCAACCTCAACGGCCTTTCGATCAAACACATCAAGTTGTAGCCCAAGCACCGCGCGCTTGAATTGGGATCGCACAGACATCATGCCCTCTTCCCTTCATTCGGCACACCGTCCGTGCCGGAAAACTTGCGGCGCACGCTAGCAAAGCCCCGCAGGCGTGCCTCCACCAGACCATTGATGGTGCCGTCAGGATATTTCCCGGCACCGTCACGCTCTCCCGGCGCCAGCCCGGTCAACAGGTCGATGCCCTCATCAATCGTTCCAATCGCATAGACCGCAAAGCGGCCGGCTGCGCAGGCGTCGATCAAATCGCGACGCAGCATCAAGTGCTGGATGTTTCCCTTTGGAATGACGACGCCTTGTGTTCCGGTCAGCCCGCGCTCGCTACAGATATCGAAGAAACCTTCGATCTTCTCATTGACGCCGCCGATCGCCTGAACCTCGCCGTGCTGGTTAACTGAGCCCGTCACGGCCAGGTCTTGGCGCAGGGGGATCTCCGCCAAGGACGAGAGCACCGCGAGGAGCTCTGCGCAGGACGCGCTATCACCCTCAACACCAGCGTACGACTGCTCAAACACGAGACTAGCAAGCAGCGACATTGGCGTGTCGAGCGCATAGCGGCCCGCAAGGAAGCCTGAGAGGATCAGCACACCCTTCGAGTGGGTGGGACCACCAAGCTCGACCTCGCGCTCGATGTCCACGACCTTGCCGCTGCCGGGCCTCACCCGGCAGGTAATCCGCGTCGGACGGCCGAAAGCGAAGCCGCCGAGCTCGATGATGCTGAGCCCATTAATCTGGCCCACATGTTCGCCCGAAGTAGCGACGAGTGTGATCTCCCGAAGAATGCTTTCGTGCACACGGTCACGGAGCCGCGCGTTTCGGTCTATCCTCTGATCGATTGCGTTTTGCACGTCCGCGGCCGCGATAGTGGCCCGATCAGCGTCCGCGGCGCAATGGTCCGCTTCTGCTAGAAGATCTCGCACTTGCTCGACGAGGAGGGTCAACTTTTCCGCGTGCCCTGCCAGTCGTGCGCAATGCTCGATGACGAGCCCCACTCCCGCCCGCTCCATCGGCTTCATTGCTTCACGCGCGAGGATGGATGCAATGACCCGGGCCTGTGTGAACTCGCTTTCCGGCGATCTGGCGACGTCATCCTCGAAATCAGCAAGCACCTTGAAATGCTCGGCAAGCTCCGGGTCGAACGCCGCAAGCAGGAAATAGAGCAGCGGTTCCCCAAACAGTATGACCTTCATCTTGAGCGGGATCGGATCCGGCTCGAGCGACACGGTGCTGGCAAAGCCAAGAAGCAGCGCAATGTCCTCGATTACGATCTTCTTTCGCCGCAGGGCGCGCTTCAAAGCCGACCAGCTGAAGGGCTCCATCAGCACGTTGCGGGCATCTAAGAGAAGAAAGCCGCCGTTGGCGCGGTGCATAGCCCCTGCCTTGATGAGCCGGAAGTTGGTAATAAGTACGCCCTGTCGCGAGACGTGCTCGATGCGGCCCATCAAGTTGCTCAACGTAGGATGAAGCTCTTCAATAATTGGTGCCGCATCGCTGAGATCTGCCTGGGTAACGAGAACGTTGACCTCGTAGCGATCAAGTGCGCCGCCTGGGAGCGCCTCGTTGGCCAGTCCTGCGCCTTCATCGTCCTTTATTCTGAACATGTCGACGTTCTCTACGAGGTCGTTCTGTACGGATTGAAGGTGGTTAATAATGCGCGGAAGATCAGAGAACCGTGACTTGGTCTCCTCGATTAATTGTTCGACGGCCACTTGCGTCGTATCGCTGTTCAAGCGGCGGATTTCATCGCGTCGTTCCCGTTCCCATTGCGGGACTTGGCGAACGATCTGCTCGAGGTCTTTTTCCAGCGCCTCAGTCATTTGCTTGATCTCACGCCTTTTCGCCTCCGGCCACGCATTGAACTCATCAGGAGGGACCACCTCTCCATCCCGGCCAGGCGCAAGGGCAAATCCCGAGGGTGTGCGCAGAATCAGTATTCCTTTTGCAGCAGCTTTGTCGCGCAAATGCGCGAACTCATCGGCCTGCTTCTTTTCATACGCCTCATCGATGGTGCCGCGCCTCGTATGGTAGTCCTCGCTGTCGAAAACGGCAGGTAGCGCCGCTTTGAGATCGTCGATCAGCTCGTGCATTGCGTTGTGAAAGTCCGGCGCACGGCCAGGCGGCAGATCGATTGCCGTGGGTCTTTGTGGTTCCTTGAAGTTGTTGACGTAGACCCAATCTGGCGGCGGCTGACAGTCTTTAATCTTTTCCTTCAAGACCGCCTCGATGGACGGGCGCATGCGCGCGGCCGGTGGGCCAATGACGAAAAGATTGAAGCCGGACTTCTCGATTTGGGTGCCAAAACGGACCGCATCCATGGCACGCCGCTGGCCGACGAGACCATCAATCGGCTCAATATCTGCTGTCGTGGCGAACGACAGAGCAGCCAAATCGGCCCTCCGGTAGAGTCGCTCGATCTCAAGGGGCGGCACCGAGCTCTTTTTGGGCCTCGTCGTGAGAGAACTATTAGGCGGCGGCATCAGATCGAAACCTTCAGCTTGAGGACGGTTCGTCGGCCGCGTCAAGCGATACCGTTACCCAGGTGGTATTGAGAGCATTTGTCAAGCGCTGCTGTTGCATCCGTGATTTCCCTAAAGGCAAGCCTTTCGTGCGCCGCTTTCAAGCCACCCGACATGACTACCTCCAGCGGCGCGTCAGTGTAGCCGCCTGCTCGCGCGGCTCCGCGAGAAAGAAGGTAGCCGTGCGCGAAGGCGCGCCGACAGTTTCAAAGCGTGCCTAAAAGAGAGCCTGATCTCTATTCTGCTCTCGTCCATCTTGGGCAACTCGGCCGTGTCTTCGCAGGCCTTGTCCTTCTCGACGATATCCACGCTACGTGTTGTGGTCCAGGTCATCTCGCGCCGCCAGAGCGGCCCAATGTTAAAATAGAGCGAGGGAGGGGAAGCACCAAAGACACCGATCGGAAACGTCTGGCGTGTTGACTGAAATCAAAGTGGGACCGAGCAAGCTCGTTATTATTTGAGGCGTTGTTGGCGCTAATCTTGGGCTTCCCATCACCTCATGGCCCTCGTCCTGGGAGCCTAGCAGCCGGCCACGGTCGTGATCGGGGCTTTCTCCTTGTGAAGGCTGGCACGAGGACGTGAGGGTCCAGCACATTATCATGGCAACGACTGAGCTGCCTTGAGCCGATTTGATCCCACCTTGGGGTGCGTTCATTCACGCAATGTCTCTACTTCTAAACGGAGGAAAGAATAAGCTCAGAGCACGATGCCTGGAATTTCTAAAAGCTACGTTCACCGAACTGGGCCCAATCCATTGTTGGGCTTAACGGTCGGTGATGTGCTTGACGAAGCAGCCCGTCACTGGCCGGAATGCGAGGCGTTGATTGTCCCACATCAAAGTCTCCGCTGGAGCTGGGCCGAGCTCCAGCGTGAAGCAAAGGTGCTGGCGGCCGGGCTCATTGCGTTGGGTCTCGAACCAGGAGACCGCATCGGCATCCTGGCACACAACCGCGCAGAGTGGGTTACGGTGCAGTTCGGCACGGCCTATGCCGGCCTGATCCTCGTTAACATAAATCCCGCCTATCGGCTGCCGGAGCTGGAATATGCGCTGAAGAAGGTGGGTTGCCGGGCGCTGATCACCGAAGTCGCGTTCAAGACCAGTGACTATATCGGCATGCTCAGGGAAGTGGCGCCGGAACTGGACGGCACCGAGCCGGGAAAGCTCAACGCCCGGCGGCTCCCCGACCTCCAGTTTGTCATTCGCTTAGGCGCGGAGAAGAGCGCCGGCTTTTTGAACTATCCCGATATCGCAGGCCTGGCCTCAAAGGAACATGAGGGAATGGTCGAGAAGATCGCAGCGAACCTGGATTTCGACGAGCCGATCAATATCCAGTTCACCAGCGGGACGACTGGTACGCCGAAGGCGGCCACCCTGACCCATCACAACATCGTCAACAACGCCCATCTTTCGGCCGAGGTGATGAAGTTATCTCCGACCGATAGGTTGTGCATCCCTGTGCCAATGTATCACTGCTTCGGCATGGTTCTAGGCACACTGCAATGCGCAACCTGCGGTGCGACCATGGTGTTTCCGTCGGCCGGATTCGATGCCGAAGCGGTCCTTGATGCAGTGCAGGCTGAGCGCTGCACCTCCTTGCATGGTGTGCCCACAATGTTCATCGCGGAACTCGACGAGCCAGACTTCGCCAAATACGACGTGAGTTCGCTTCGCACCGGGATTATGGCCGGCGCACCGTGTCCAGTTGAGCTAATGCAGCGGGTGATTAAGGACATGCATCTGAGCGAGATCACCATTGGCTATGGCATGACGGAGACAGGGCCACTGTCGACCCAAACGTCGGTCGACAACCCGGTAGAACTTCGGGTCGGCACCGTCGGTCGCGTGTTGCCCCACACCGAGGTCAAGATCGTCGATGAGGAAGGCCGCATCGTTCCCCCCGGCACCCCCGGCGAGCTTTGCACTCGGGGCTATTGCGTCATGCGCGCTTATTGGGACGATCCGGAACGTACCGCGAAGGAAATCGACGCAGCGCACTGGATCAAGAGCGGAGACATCGCGACGATGGACGAGGACGGATATCTGCGAATCGTCGGGCGCATCAAAGACATGATCATTCGCGGCGGTGAGAACATCTACCCCACAGAGATAGAAAAGTTCCTCTACGGCAATCCCAAGATCGAGGAAGTGGAGGTGTTTGGCGTGCCCGATGCGAAATATGGCGAAGAAGTTGCCGCATGGATCAAGCTGGGCGAGGGCGAAACTGCCAGCGCCGAAGACATTCGCAAGTTCTGCGAAGGCAAGCTTTCCCATTTCAAGATCCCGCGATACATAAAGTTCGTCCACGAGTTCCCGATGACGGTTACCGGTAAGGTGCAAAAATTCGTCATGCGTGAACGTATGGCGGCAGAGCTGGGCCTTGCACCGAAGGAACCCGCTTGAGAGCTGCACCGACCCCGGTGCCCCGCCGGTTATTCAAGTGTGATGTGCTCGACGATCTCCCGCGCTCCAACCAATTTCTCAGCTGTGCCAGCGCTGGAAGGTCATCGCCCGCTCGACACGCGCCTTGGCAAGCGCCACGGCCGCTTGCCGCGGCATGATGCGGTTCTTCTTCGCCTCATCAAGCACCGCCCGCACATTGGCGGATATCTTCTCGGCGATCGTATCGAACGATGCCTTCTCGGTTCCCCCCTGATACTCTACGGCCGCCGCGATTACGCCGCCCGCATTGGCGATGAAATCGGGTACGGCTAGGATGCCGCGCTCGTGCATGATCTTTTCGGCTTCGACCGTTACCGGAATGTTGGCACCTTGGAGCACCAGCTTCGCCTTGAGCCTGTCGACGTTGCCGGCGCGAATTGCATCGGGGCGCGCCGCGGGAATCCAGATGTCGCAATCGACACCGATGAGGGCATCTCCCTCGATCGTCTTGGCGCCCTTCAGATCGACGACGCTCTTGCGCGCGGCCTTGAGCGCGCAAAGCTTATCGATGTCCAGCCCCTTCGGATTGACGATGGCGCCCCGCGAGTCCGCGGCGGCGACGAGATTGGCGCCCTCTTTTGCAAGGAAACGCGCGACGTGACGCCCGACGGCGCCAAAGCCTTGTACGGCAAGGCGCGCGCCCTTGAGCCTCACGTCTGAAAACTCCTCAGTGACCCGCGCGGCAACTGTAAGTCCGAACCCTGTGGACCCGATCTCGTCCAAGGGGATGCCTCCGACCTCCCTCGGCAGCCCAACTGCACGGGCGGTCTCGTCCTTAATCCAGGCCATCGCGGCCTCGTCGGTGCCCATGTCGGGCCCGGGGATATAGTCTTTAAGATCACGTATGGCCGTAGCGAAGGCGCGGATGATTGTCTCCTTCTGCCGCGGTGGCATGGTGGGATCACCAAAGATCACGGACTTTGCGCCACCATGTGGAATTCCTGCTGTCGCGTTCTTGAAAGTCATGGCGCGGGCAAGCGCAACGCACTCCGCAAGGCTCACGTCGGGCGCCATTCGGGTCCCGCCGATTGCCGGTCCAGCTGCCACGTTGTCGATGGTAACGATCGCCTTTAGCCCGGCACCGGGTTCCAAAATGTGCACGAACTTAGCCGGTCCAATGTCGTCGACAAAGCGGAAGATGTCCTCCATGTCGCGATTCTCCCTCTAACCTCAGAAGCCGGCGATCTGCGAGCGTTCCATGATGCCGATCACATTGTCTTCGGTGTCTTTGCAGGCGGCGATGTAGCCCACCCCTGGAATGACGGTCTTGGGTTGGACGATTCT
>Ga0114920_10001110_pt1 | contig 12306 bp, 10 predicted proteins | sample ChitaG_FD_88683 | JGI IMG/M metagenome (GOLD analysis project Ga0114920, IMG submission 88683) | Deep subsurface microbial communities from South Pacific Ocean to uncover new lineages of life (NeLLi) - Chile_00310 metaG | ecosystem: Environmental > Aquatic > Marine > Oceanic > Sediment ... | reverse complement strand
CTTCCCTTCTTATAGTGGTCTTCGGCCTTTTCGGATTGCTCACTCTCTTATGGATGCCTCGGTCTTTTAAATATCTCAAAGAGAAAAAAGAACACAGCAAAATCCATAAAAGATATTACATCCAGCGTTTCACCACCAGCCAGCGAATCACACACATATTTGTGATCTTGAGTTTTGTGGGATTGGCTCTGACGGGAATGATGCTCAAATTTGCCAGTATGCCCTGGGCCAAGTTCCTTGCCGACCTGCTCGGAGGAGTCGAAGCCGCAGGACGCATCCATCGCATAGCGGCTGTGATCACCTTCGGGTACTTTATTGCTCATCTGTCTTCATTGATAAAACTGAAATCCAAAACTAAAACCACCTGGAAACAAATTGTGATGGGCAAACGTTCCCTCTGGTTCAATAAAAAGGACGCCAAAGATTTCGTAGGCACCTTAAAATGGTTTTTTGGCCTGGGTCCTCGACCGGAATACGGCCGCTGGACCTACTGGGAAAAATTTGATTACATGGCAGTTTTCTGGGGAGTGGGCGTCATCGGATTATCTGGGCTAATCCTCTGGTTCCCTGAACTTTTCACTAAAATCTTACCTGGCTGGTTCATCAATGTGGCCATGATCATTCATAGCGACGAAGCACTGCTCGCGGTTGGATTTATCTTTACGATCCATTTCTTCAACACTCACCTCCGTCCGGAATCCTTCCCGTTAGACCCAGTCATCTTCACAGGATTGGTGCCTCTGGATGAATACAAAGTAGATCGTCCTGAAGAGTACAAATATCTCAAGGACTCCGGTAAGTTGAAAAAATCGGTCGTGCTCAAGGAACTCGATCCGAAAAAGCTTCTTGCCGTTAGAATCTTCGGATACACCTTTCTTGCCACTGGCATCATTCTGATTATTTTGATCATCTACAGCATGCTGTTTGGTTATAAATAGCTCTTGGATAGTCATTCAAATAAAGTTTTATGTAAGGGATTATTATGAGTCAAAAATTTTGGGGAAGAGTAATCAAATGAAAAAAAATTGGATTATAGTCGTTCTTTTCCTGGTTTTATGCGTTCCAGTTTCTTCTCAAACCGATGAAGACTGCATGATCTGTCATGAGGACCCGGACCTTAAAACGAGTGATCAGAAATCACTTTATGTCGACTACACAAAATACGTCTCCTCCATACACGGAGAAGCAGGCTTCTCATGCACAGACTGCCATGCGGATCTATCGGGATTTGAAGATTTCCCCCACCCTGAAAAGTTAGAGCCTGTAACCTGTAGAACGTGCCATGAAAAGGCTTATGAAGAATTCCAGAAGAGCATTCACAGCCAAGCCGCTCCAGAAGAAGACTGCTGTGTTGTGAGCTGCAAAGACTGCCACGGAAAGCATGACATAAAAAGCAAGGATGACTACGATTCTCGGGTCTTTCCTCTCAATCTCCCCCGCACTTGTGAAGCATGCCACCTGGAAAAGGTCCAGACTGAAAGAGGCGGAGAATTCATCAAGCGATATGAAGAGACCATCCATTATAAAGGACTGGAAAAAGCAGGCCTGGCGACCTCTTCAAACTGCAGCAACTGCCACGGTGCCCACGACGTGCGGCATGTCCACGACCCGGACTCCCAGGTTTCCAGAAAAAACATCATCCGGACCTGTGGCACATGCCATGTGGGGATCGAAAGAGATTACTTGGAAGGTGTCCACGGGAAAGATTTCGTCAAAGGACTTAACGAGATCCCGGTCTGTACCGACTGCCACAGTGAGCACGACATCACATCTCCCAAGGACCTGAGCTCCACAGTTTACGCAACAAAGGTTGCCGAAGTGTGCTCACGCTGTCACGACAACGAGGCCTTATCTCGCCAGTATGGCTTTATCACAGCCCGGTTAAAAACATATGTCAACTCCTTTCACGGGACCGCTTCCAAGTTCGGAGAAACCCGAGTGGCGAACTGTGCAAGTTGTCATGGTTTCCATGATATCCGTCCGTCCACGGACCCCAAATCCATGATCCACCCGGACAATCTGCCAGAAACTTGCGGAAATTGTCACCCAGGAGCTGGCTCGAATTTCGCGAAAGGAAAAATTCATGTCGTATCTGAAAAGGCAACAAATAAATGGGCTTACTTTGTGAAGACTTTCTATATCATCATGATCGTTGGTATCGTCTTCGTGTTTATCGCTTTCATCAGCGTAGATATATTGTACAGAGTGGTTCTGAGGAGGAAGAAAACATGAATAAGGAAAAGACAGCCTTAATCACAGACGATGAAATTTTTTTACGCATGAACCTGGCTGAGCGGATCCAGCATTTTCTCCTCATCGGTACTTTTTTCATTTTGATAGTCACCGGGCTCCCAGTCTTTTTGCACAACATCAAATTCCTGAAACCACTCTTCTCGCTAGAACAGAGCTTTTATATCAGGGGAATTGTCCACCGCGTGGCCGCTGTCGTAATGATTCTCAACCTCATCTGGCATATACTCTATTCTATCTTCTCAAAGCGAGGAAGAGATAATTTCAAAGAAATGATCCCGAAATATAAAGATATTCGCGATGCTTTTGAAATATTCTGGCATCATGCGGGATTGACACGATTTCTGAACAGGATGGGAATCTTTAAAAACTTTTTTACCAAGCATCCCTATTGGCTTTTCGAAAGTTCCCCCCGGTACGGCCGCTACAATTTCATTGAAAAATTCGAATACTGGGCCGTAGGCTGGGGATCGTTTGTGATGATTGTCAGCGGATTTTTCATGTGGAATGTCGAACTCAGCCTCTCTCTCTTTCCCTTGTGGGTTCATGACATATTCATCATCCTCCACGGTTATGAAGCCATACTCGCCTTTCTGGCCGTGATTATCTGGCACATGTACAATGTTCATCTGAATTCCGAAGTCTTCCCGATGAGCAAAATCTGGCTGAATGGAAAAATCACAGGAAAAGAGCTTCGTGTGCTCCACCCGCTGGAATACCAAAAAGTCTTGGAAGAGAGGAAGAACGCCCGAGAATCTTCCTAATCCAGTAATTTTTCTTTAGGTATAAAAATTCAATTCTTTCTATCTGATTCGTTTGTCTCCTTCCTTCTTTATCTTAAAGACTCGCTGGCTGCAAGATTTTAAATAGCACGCGGCTAAGAGATTCAGTCCTCACAGCATTTTCAGATTCGTTCATTCTCTATGTATTATTGGATTTTGACACCAAATTCCTGCTGTGCTATAAGTCTTTAAGTTGGAAATCAATACAAAGTGTCCCAAATCCACGTAAGGAAGAATATCCAAAAAAAATATTCCAGATTCAAAAATGAAAAAAATCGGTCGATTGCATGTACTCACAGATACGGAGCTGCAGTCCCGTTTCTCACATGTTGAACTCGCCAAGTTGGCGATTAGAGGAGGCGCAGATACCGTCCAGTTCCGTCAGAAAATCGGAGCGACTCGGGAAATGATCGAGATATGCCGAGAAATCAAACGATTGTGTGAAGATTCTGATGTGATGTTCATCGTGAATGACCGAGTCGATGTAGCGATTGCTTCAGAGGCAGATGGCGTGCATCTGGGACAGGAAGACTTCCCGATTCCCCTGGCAAGAAAGCTCCTGGGAGAAACCCGTATCATTGGTGGATCTGCCGTAACTCTTGAGGAAGCCCAGGAATGTCTTTCTGAAGGGGCAGATTACATCGGATTCGGCCCTGTTTATCCGACTACCTCCAAAAATGATGCGGGACCTGTCACCGGTATTGAGCTTCTTAAAGAAGCGGTGAACGCGATTTCCATTCCAATCATTGCTATAGGTGGTGTGACTGTAGAGAACACACCTGAAGTGATCCGTGCGGGAGCACAAGGGATTGCTGTGATCTCTGCAGTCTGCTGTCAGGAGAATCCCGAGCAGGCCACAAGAGATCTCTCCCAAGCTCTGCAATCGGAGAAATAAAGAGAACACTATGCCTAAAACTCTTGCAGATATCGGAGAATTCGGATTGATCCATCGAATTCACGAACTCATAAAAAAAGAAGGTGTCCAAGCGCCAGAAGTGACATTGGGAATCGGGGACGATACCGCATCTTTCCGACCTCGCCAAGGATACGAACAATTGGTCACCTGTGACTGCCTTGTCGAAGGTCGACATTACCTGCCCGATTTCATTACTCCACAGGAGCTGGGACGGCGTGCGATGGCAATGAATCTCAGCGATATCGGAGCCATGGGAGGCCAGCCCCTGTATGCTCTCGTGTCTTTAGGTTTAAAAGCAGACATGCCTGTTTCAGATGTGGAAGATATTTATCATGGATTCATGATGGAGCTCAATCCGTTCAGGGCCTCTATTATCGGCGGCAACATCACCAAGACAATGGACGCGACTTTCATCGACATCACTCTGATCGGTGAAGTCGAACAGGATAAGCTCATGCGCCGTTCGACTGCTCGAGTCGGGGATAAGATTCTTGTGACCGGGTATCCCGGTCAGGCGGCTGCCGGACTGAAACTGATGCTTCGCTCCAAACCGACTAAAGATATTCAGAGCCATCCTCTGGTTCGTGCCTTTAATTCTCCCTCGCACCGTGTAAAGGAGGGACAGGCCGTGGCGAATTCCAAGCTTGCCTCAGCAATGATTGATACCAGCGACGGATTCCTGGGAGATCTGGGACACATCTGTCAGGAAAGTGGTGTGGGTGCATTGCTGATCCAAGAAAAATTTCCCATCAGTGAGGACCTGAAGCAGACTGCTTTGCAGCTTAAGCTGGATCCATACGAACTGTTCCTGCAGGATAGCGATGATTACGAACTGATCATCACCTGTTCTCTTGAACATGCAGATCAGATTCGATCCGCCATCAACTCGGTCAGCGATGTGCCTGTAACTGAGGTCGGAAGCATCACGGATGCAGTCGGGGAGTTCCGACTGATTCTCCCTGATGGCAGTCAACATCGTGTCACACCTGCTGGATGGGACCACTTTGCGAAATAAGGAGAAGAGTATGTTTGACCAAGATCTTGCAAAAAAAGCAGGAGAAAACCTAAAGAACCTTCGGGCGAAAAAACCTCTGATCCACAACATCACGAACTTCGTGGTCATGAATTACACTGCCAATGCTCTGCTCGCATGCGGCGCTTCTCCCGTGATGGCGCATGCCGTAGAGGAGGTCGAAGAAATGGTTTCCTTTGCAGGCGCATTGGTTCTCAACATCGGAACCCTCACACCTTACTGGGTCGATTCGATGCTCAAAGCAGGAAAACGAGCAAATAACCTGAAAGTGCCGATTATCCTGGATCCAGTGGGTTCAGGAGCCACAAAGCTGCGAACTGACTCCGCAAAACGTTTGATTGATGAGCTCTCTATTCAAGTAGTTCGGGGAAACGCTTCGGAAGTGCTTTCTCTGGCTCATGAGGGCAGCCGGACAAAAGGAGTGGACTCTATCCACAGCGTGGATGATGCTGCGGATGCCGCTCTCATACTCGCAAAAGAACTGAATACCACCCTGGCAATTACTGGGAAGGTGGATTTGATTACAGACGGAGAACGTATCTATCGAGTTTCCAACGGACATGAGCTGATGGGTTATGTCACAGGAACAGGATGTACTGCAACAGTCATTATCGGAGCATTCTTGGCAGTGGATCCTGACCCTGTCGAAGCGACCACTACTGGACTTGCCTACTTCGGCCTTTCAGGTGAAAAGGCGGCTGCTAAAGCTCAGGCTCCTGGCAGTTTTATGATCGCTATGCTCGATGCCCTGTACACAATAGATGAAAAGCAGATGGAGGAGGGAGCAAAGATCCATTCTCAATAGGCAACAGCATAAAGAATTCCTATCCTCAGTAAATTTTAAAAAATCTTCAAATCCATCCAAAACGAATGAGTGTTCTATTTGCCTTCCAGGCAAAAAGAGCGCCCATTCCCATAAGAATGATGGTTAAAACCGGGTTGAAAGTTCCGAAAACTTGCAGTCCTAAAATAATGGCAGCAATTACTAAAAACATGCAGAAAGTTGCCAATCGCTTTCTTTTTACTCGATAAGGTTTCAGTTGAGCCGCAAAGCCATCAGGCACAGTATCTTCGGGACCTATCTTAGTCATAAAGGATTCAATTTTTGGCTGAAGGCTGAAATGGACATAAGACAATAATCCCATCATAGTGAAAAGGATGAGCGTTTTAACGAGTACAACCCAGCTTGTCCAGAGGGCTTCAATACCCAATGGGCTAAAGATGAGCAGTAATACCCCAGAGACCAGTACGGTCCACTGGAATACATAACATCTGATCGCACCATGCCGGATTATATTCTCCATGTAGCGGTCAGCATAATAATTAAAAGAAGATCCCAATAAAGCTCGTTCATTGACAACAATAAGATTAAACAAAGGCGTGGACATGAACACAAAGCCTATCACATGGATGAATTTCAAAACATTGTAAAAGACTTCCATAATACCCTCCTAAGAGAACCTCTCATTCTTTGAATTTAAAAGTATTTCTTACGAGAGGTGTTCTTTCATACTCCTAAAACATATCCTGTCCAACAGAATCTTTATCCTTTAGCACCAAGCATGTCTTTTTTCCTCTCTTGATACTTTTTTTATAACTATTATACTCTTATTATTTCTATAGTTTCAATAGAAACTATAGTATAATAAGGTCTGTGAAAGAGGATCTAGTACTCAAAGACGGCTCTAAAATCGCCATCATAGGAGGAGGACCGGCCGGTTCTTTCTTTGCTCATTTCGCTCAAAAATGGATTGCAAAAAAAGGAATTGACGTCTCCACGACGATTTTTGACGGTAAAGATTTCTTGCAGCGTGGTCCCCGTGGCTGCAACCTCTGCGCCGGTGTGATTGCTGAAAGCCTAAACGAAAAGCTGAAAGAGGAAGGCATATTTCTTCCCGAAGAAAGAATAATCAACAGAGTGGAAGGATACTGTCTTCATGTAAATAATAATAACCTTCTTCTTTCCTGTGCGGAAAATGATAAAAATTCTATCGCAACTGTTTTTAGGGGAAACGGCCCGAGATATTCAACATTCCCTGAAATCATTAGCTTTGACGATTTTCTCCTGACCTGGGTACAGGATAGAGGGACAAAGGTCATTCCCCAACCAGTATGGGAAATTCAATTACCCAAGAAAAAAAATAACCCTGTACGCTTACTTCATGGAAAGAAAGAGAGTCCTAATGAATTTGAAGCCGATTTGGTCGTTGGAGCCTTTGGTGTAAATACTTATCTGATGAAAAAAATTCAAGATCTCGGCTTTGGTTACAGTCCACCTTCAACCCTCATGATCTATCAAGCGGAGATCAAACTGGATCGAGAAAAAGTGCTTGAAAATTTCGGAAATACAATTCATGTATATATGCCAAAGTCAAAAGCCATCAGGTACGCTACAGTCATTCCTAAAGGCGACTACATTACTATTACGTTAATCGGACATAAAGACGCGACAAAAGACTTTCTTCAAGAATTCCTTAATCTCGAGGAGATTAAAAAAAAGATTCCGCTCTTCAAGCCTCAATGTTTTTGTTACCCGAGAATAGTTGTCTCTCCCTCTAAAAAACCCTTTACGGATCGATTGATAATGATCGGAGACGCCAGTTTCTCGCGCCATTACAAGAACGGGATTGAATCGGCCTTTATCACTGCACAATTGGCGGCAGAAACCGCATTTGGCATGGGGATCGGTGTATTTTCATTCTCTCATTCTTACTATAAACAGGCGAAAAAGCTTATCATTAAGGACAATTACTACGGTCAGTTTCTTTTCTCAATAAACGATATGATCTCCTCAATCCCTTTGCTCACTCAATCTCATTTATTGCTGGCAAAAAGAAAGACCAATAAAGGCTCCTCAAGAAAACTGAGATTAATTCTCTGGAATATGTTTACTGGCAATATCCCTTATAAAGACATATTCAAAATAGCTCTGGATATCCGATTGCAAACCTCGATCCTATTCAATACAATAAGCCTGCTTTTCCAGAAGTTTAAATACGCTATCGAAAGATTTGACTTAAGTTCCACTGATGCCCGATCGACTTGGCCCTCTAAAAAATAAGGAAAGATAAGAGCTCTCTAATTTTTCCTATCTACAATGCAAGCAGTATAAACAACGGAAATTTTGTGATCTTAAGTCTTGCGCCACCGGGGATGACTTCAGTATGCGGAGAAACTCATTATTCTTCAAAAAAACCTGTCTTGATGGCAGGAAGGAGAACTGATAGAATTCTCAACAGAAATCCACGGAGAGAAAAACCATGATTATAGCCAATTTTGCCATTTTTCCTACGAGTGAAGGAGCATCTGTCAGCCAATACGTCAAGGAAGCCATCAACATCATCGAGGATTCTGGATTGAAGAATGAAACTGGCGGAATGTCCACAGTGATCGAAGCTCCGGACCTGGCCACCCTCTTCAAGGTCATAGAAAAAGCACATGAGGCCATAGTGAAAATGGGAGCTGGAAGAATTCATATCGACCTGAACGTCGACCACCGCCTGGATAAGGATGCCACCATCGACTCCAAACTCAATTCTATCGGTAAAAGATAAACGACTGCCCCTTCCTGTTTTGTCCTTTAATCAGCCATTATCTCTGCCAAATCTTCAATTTCGACTGCAAGAGTCGTATGGACAATCCAGAAAAGAAAAAAATTTCTGAGAACACTGTCAAAAAAGAGAGGTGAAAGCAGGTTTAGCTACTGTATCCGAGTCGGGTCTATTCCCGAAGGAGCGGCCGGGTGAGGCAGGTCGGGCCCCCGGCTCCTTTTCTTGATATTTCTTCCCCTTTATACTCCAAGACTTCAATGCCTTCTGCTTCAAGCATCTGCTTTGTCCTGGGATTCCCCTCGATTATGAGGCACATTCCCGGCCTGACCGCAAGGATATTGCAGGCCATGGTCTCGAATTCAGAATCCGGCACTTCAATAAGCTGAATGCCTCGCTTTATAAGCCAATCCCTGAAAGGGACTGGAAGAAGTCTGGGATACACAACTGCCAGATCGTGACGGACAGGGCTGATCAGGGACATCAAATGCATCACATCTTCAGGTCCCTTCCAGTGCGGCAAAGGGACAACGATAAACTCATCCACAAGGCCTTCTGTTAATTCTTTTAACTGGCGGATTCCTTCCTGATTCGTGCGGTAACCCGATCCCACAGCAACAGTGTGCTCATCCATCCAGACTAAATCACCGCCTTCCAGCTTTCCTTCACCTTTGATCGTACCGAATATGGGAATCCCCAGTTCCTCTATGAATTCTCCCACAGCAGAAGGCTCTGCGCGACGCTTCTCCTTTCCCATACTACAGAGGACAACGCCTTTTTCCGTGATGATGAGCTGGTCATGGACATAGATGGAATCCAGTCCGGCTTGTTCATGTTGAGGTAGAAAATGTATTTCTGGAACATAGGCTCTCAAGATCTCCACTAAATCATCATATTCCTCGAGCGATTTCTTGTAATCCGGAGGCTCGGAATAATTCAATTCTTTCCATTGAGCCTGGATGTTTTTCTGGCTTATGAACGCATCTCTCGGATGTTTGAGCAGGAGACTTCTTATCTGATTCACTTCGGATTGGGAACCAAATTTCATGGGCTTAACCTCAAAGCTTATTATAGGTAGAAAATTCGATCTTTTGTAGGGAAAATCCTTTTTCTCAGAGTCTTCCTTGACACCTCATTCTTCCATCTTTAGAATAAAGGACTATTTTTTTAATTGAATAAGGAATAAATAGAATGCTCGAAGAGAGGAAAATCGAGTTATGAAAAAAGAGCTCCTGCCTGGATGGGCACTGATGCTCGCTGTTGGAACAGCAGCCTTGCTCCTCTCAAAACTGGTTGTGATCGGAGGAAGAAACCCGCTAGAGGCAGCAGCTCTCGCCATTCTGTTCGGCATTCTTTTGAGAAATATCGGTCTGGTACCTAAGATTTGTCATCCGGGTATAAAGGCTTTTGAGAAGATTCTTATACTTGGTATCGTCCTCATCGGCGCTTCTTTCGATTTTAAGACAATCGGATCTCAGGGAATCAAAATGCTGGTTATTATTCTCACGACAATGTCCGTGAGTTTTTTTGTGATATATTTTCTTGGCAAGATGTTCAAGCTCCCGATTCCCCTTGCAATGCTTCTCTCTGTGGGAACGACTATCTGTGGAGGATCGGCCATAGCTGTTACGGCTCCTCTTATCAAAGCCAAAGAAGAAGAGACTTCCTACGCCATCGGGACCATTGCACTCTGGGGACTGATTGCCATCTTGTTCTACCCCAAAATGGCTCAAGTCATTGGTGTCGCAGACATCAACTTCGGTATATTCGCGGGTACAGCCATTCACTCCACTCCTCAAGTCGTGGGCGCAGGCTTCATCTTCTCAGATATTGCGGGTCAAACTGCGACAGCCGTCAAACTCGTCCGCAACTGTTTCATGGCTCCATTGGCCTTCTTGATAGCCGTTTGGTACGCAAGGAACATCCTGATGGACAAAAAAGGAGTAAAGACCCATGTGAATGTCGCGAGAGCCTTCCCCTGGTTCCTGTTTGGTTATTTCATTATGGCAGGGCTCAATACTCAAGGTTTCTTTTCAGAAGCTGGGGTGAACGCCTTCAACACAGCAGGTAAGTTCCTCATTTTGTTGGGATTAGCAGGAATCGGCTTGAATACGGTGTTCGCCTCCTTCAAAAAGATGGGCTTAAGGCCTTTGATCGTGGGGTTTATCGGATCAATCGTAGTCGCTGGATGCAGCATTGGGATGATTATCCTGATCCTTTAGCGTGCCGCACTATCTTATAATCCATAGTAAAATCATCTAGCCTTTTTTTTCATCTCTCGGTAAGATGTCAAAAAAGGAAGGAAAAAAATGAAAAACAAAATAGAAGCCGTACGAAAACTGATGAAAGATTCCGCGGTAGACGCCTATTTGGTTCCAAGCTCAGACCCTCATCAGAGTGAATACGTACCTGAATTCTTGCAGCGAAGAAAATTCATCTGCGATTTCACTGGCTCTGCGGGCGATGTAGTAATCACACAAAAGAAGGCTGCTCTATGGACAGACTCGCGTTACTTCATTCAAGCGGAGCAACAGCTGGATGAAAAAGTCTTCACTCTTTTCAAGACGGGAATGCCCGATGTCCCCAATTTCGACGACTGGCTGATCCTGGAGCTCCGCAAAGGAGAATCCGTCGGTCTCGATTCTCAAGTGATTTTCCGTAAAAATTTCATGGGTCTCAAAAAGAAATTGGAAGAAAAAGGAATCCGATTGAAATGCGTAGAAAAAAATCTGGTGGATGCTGTTTGGGAAGAAAGACCCGGGGCTCCCAAAGGAAAAATCGAAGTCCACGACGAGAAATATTCTGGGGAGTTAACAGCAAACAAGCTGAAAAGACTGCGCGAAAAAATGGCAGACGCCGATGCCTTTGTGGTTACGATGCTGGATTCGATCGCCTGGCTCTTCAACATCAGAGGTTCCGATGTGAAATACAATCCGGTCGTCATATCTTATGCCCTTATCACCTCGGAGGAGGCATTATTCTTTGTGGACCAGGAGAAATTAACCGAGACAGTCCGGGAAGCGCTGAGAGGTGTTGTGGAAGTTCGAAGTTACGAAGATTTCGGCTCTAAGCTTCAAAGCCTGGCTCAAAAGAAAATCCGTATCTGGCTGGATGAGGACAGCGTGAGTCAGTGGATCGTGGATATTCTCGACAACGGCACAAAGCTGATCTTCAAACCGAGCCCGATCAAAATGTTTAAAGCCATAAAGAACAAGACAGAAATTGCCGGATTCAAGAATGCACACATCCGGGATGGCGCAGCTATGGTCAAGTTCCTCTGCTGGCTCGAAAAGAATATCGGAACAACCGATATCACAGAAGTCTCGGCCGCCGAAAAAGTAGCTGAATTCCGGAATCAGATTGATCTTTTCAAGGGAATGAGTTTTGAGACGATCTCCTCCTACGGTGCTCACGGCGCAGTGGTTCATTACGCTCCCAGTGCAGAGACCGATATCCCGTTGAAGCCTGAAGGGATCTATCTGATCGATTCGGGTGGGCAGTATCTGGATGGGACAACCGATATCACCCGAACAGTCTGCCTGGGCAATCCTACAGATGGGCAAAAGGAACACTTCACCAGAGTCCTGAAAGGCATGATCGACCTCCTGACGACTTCCTTTCCTCAAGGCACCGTGGGCAAGCAGCTCGATACGATCGCCCGGATTCCGCTGTGGGAGAAGGGCTTGAACTACGGACATGGAACCGGGCACGGCGTAGGGACGTTTCTCAACGTCCACGAAGGTCCGCAGGCCATATCCTATTACCGCTGCACTGGTG
>Ga0114920_10001109_pt1 | contig 12314 bp, 16 predicted proteins | sample ChitaG_FD_88683 | JGI IMG/M metagenome (GOLD analysis project Ga0114920, IMG submission 88683) | Deep subsurface microbial communities from South Pacific Ocean to uncover new lineages of life (NeLLi) - Chile_00310 metaG | ecosystem: Environmental > Aquatic > Marine > Oceanic > Sediment ... | reverse complement strand
GTTTTCTGGGGGCTCCAGGGACCACTTTCTACCTCTGAGCTTAACCACATTGTCCGCCAGCTCTTTGCCCGGGCGGGTATCACCGGCAAAAAGACCTCAGCCCATACACTCAGGCACACCCTCGGCGCACTGTGGGCGGCCAGCGGCGGTGACACTGCCTCCAGCAGGCGCCTCCTCAGGCACCGCACCACTCAAATGACCGATCTCTACTCGCAACTCAACTTCACCGAGCTACGGGCTAAGGAGGAGAGGTATAACCCGCTACGCACCCTGGCCGAGCCAGATAGGGGGTTAGAAGACACCAGTAGTGTTCAACAATATTTATTCGTGGCTCTTTCTGGATGTCATCACAAATAGAAAAGTCCAGCTCACCAATGGTGACCACGGTGGAGTCCTGACGCGGCTTAAGACGTGTTAAAGTTACCTCCTCTTCAGTCTCACCGGCGAGGTCAATCCCAGCCACATAAATTTTACCCGGGTCGGGCTGATGTTTTCTCTGGTGTTTCCCCTGAAGCTGAGCCCTCTGTTGCAGGCTCAAATAACCCCCACCGCCATGTATCGGCTGAAGAGAGTATTGGGTTAAAAACAGGGGGTGATCTGAGCCCAATCTCTCCCTTTCCGCCTCAACATAAGCTAGATAGCTGGGGTTGTACTTGGACACTTCCTGCCAGTCATAGCGGAAGTGACGCTTGATATCATCCTTCCTTTCTAACTCAAGATTGGTCTGTTTTACCTCTTCTAGTAGGCTTGAGTCGTCCCAGGTGGTGCCGTAGTGAACGGTGGTTACATTAGTTGTTGCCCCCATCGGCTTAAATTCCTTGGTATACTTTTCTTTATCCACATCCTGAGACTCATCTATTTCCAGAAGTAGGTGAGCCGTGTTACCGACGACATTGGCTGACTTATCTGCGGAGAGGAAGATAGCTCTGGCGTGACCCAGACGGATGATATAACCCAGTTCCACAGCCCAGATGTCACTAAAGCCAACATCGTTTAGCCTGTCTTTTAGCCGCATCATTGAGATGACCGTCTGTGGCTTGAAGGTGGGTGAACATTTGATTAGGTTCTGCGGTTCAGCCATATACAGTGTCAGCAGCAGGAGTTCAAGTTGGGCTGATAGCTCATTTTTGCCCCCTTGCCGGGCAATCTCAACCGAAAAGGTAAGCCCCTTCCTGCCGAAAACACTGCCCAGTATGGCTTTAGCTACTTCCCGTTGATAAGGGCGTAGCCTACTTATTGATGGTGGTTCCAAGGCTGATTCCGAGCGGGATGGCGATATCCCTGAGGACATTGCCGATTGCCTCCTTTAGTCCTTTCTTCTGTTCTTTAGTGATGTTATACCTAGTCTTAATCAGTTTGGCTAAAGTATTGGTTGCCTGCATAATGAGCTTGATATTCTCTGGGTCCTTGGAAAGGATAGATTTTATCTTCACCCGCAAAAGGGCAATCTCATCATCAATGCCTTCAACACCGGTAGCCAGCATAAAATCAAGCTGTTCTGCCTCATCAAGCACCTTGGAGTAGAAACCGTGCTTCCTAGCGTTCTGGTTGCCCTTTGGGGCACCTCTTTTTGGCACCACTTTTTCTGGCATGTGGTTTTGCTCCTTTTTCAAGGACCTTGGCAGTAGCTAAAATAATAGTGTGGGCTGCTAGGTTCCATCTCTGGGTTTCTACGGCTAATTTAAGTAGCCTCATCTCGCCCCTTTTTGGTTTTTCTCACTCTAGATAGTAGCACAAATGTTCTAATATGGCTATAAGTCTTTGTCACAATCTAAAATTGATATTATATCCACAGCGTTATAAAATGAACTGAAAATGATGGTTACCAAACAGCTTTATCAGTTGCAGGAAGTTGACCAGGCACTTAATGCCAGTATCAAGACCCTGGAGAGAATCACAAGTCAGATTGGTGAAAGCCAAGGGGTGCTCAAGGTTAAGGGGGAGCTTGCCTTGGAGCACCAGTGTCTGGAAAAGCTAAAGAGGGAACAGCATGCCGGGGAGTGGGGGATAGATGACCTTAGGGTAAAAATTACTGCCGCTGAGGAGTCTCTTTATAGCGGACGTATAACAAACCCGAAGGAGTTATCCAACCTCCAGCATGAGGTTGAGGGGCTCAAGCTCAGGCGTAATCAGTTAGAGGACAGGACTCTGGGGCTAATGGAACAGGTTGATAGGGCGGAGGCTAATGTATCAAGTCTTAAGATTAGACTTAACACTTTGGAGGCAGAGTGGAGCCAGAGGCAAGAAAAGCTATCTAGCGAAGCAGAAAAGCTAAGAGCTAGTATCTCTGAGCTTGAGCACAAGCGTGAGCTACTTTTAGCCGATATTGACTCTGAAGCAGTCTCTATCTACCAGGAACTGAAAAAACAGAGAGGGCAGGCAGTAGCTAAAATAGCGCAGGGGATATGTGGTGGTTGCCGGATATCACTGCCGATGACTTTGTTGCAACGGGCAAGAAGTGGCAATCTGATTAAGTGCAGTAGTTGCGGACGTATCCTATTTCTGGACTGAAGATGAAACCGTTGAAGATAAGCAGAGTGACCATAGTGGCTGATGGTGCCTCGCTTTCAAACCCAGGACCAGCAGCTATCGGCGCCATAGTAAAGAGTGGACAGGGTGAAAATCTTGTCCAGATTTCGCGGCGTATTGGTAGAGCTACCAATAACCAGGCAGAGTATCAAGCCCTTATTGCCGCCCTGGAGGAGGCAGTAAAATTAGGTGCCAGTGAAGTTGACATAAAGTTAGATTCGGAGCTACTGGTGAAGCAACTCAGTGGCCAATACCGGGTCAAAGCTAAAGGTCTTAAGCCGTTGTATCAAAAGGTAAGGATATTACTTGGCAGGTTAAGTGGCTTCACCATCAATCATATATCCAGTCGGCGAAATAGTGAAGCGCACCGCCTTGCCCACATGGCGTTAAGATAACCCAGGACTTCAGATTGACTTAAAACGCCCTACATACTATAGTGGAACTAGGTCAAGTAAACCGGGTGACCGCCCCGATTTATCGGGGAGGAAAGTCCGAGCTCCACCGGGCAGGATGCTGGGTAACACCCAGGAGGGGTGACCCTACGGAAAGTGCCACAGAAACATACCGCTCCCCTTAAAGGAGAGCAAGGGTGAAATGGTGGGGTAAGAGCCTACCAGCGGCTGGGTGACCAGTCGGCTGGGTAAACCCCATCTGGAGCAAGACCAAATAGAGGGACAAAAGGATGCCCGGCCTGTCCCCGGGTTGGTCGCTTGACCCTGTTGGTAACAGCAGGGCTAGACAGATGGTCACCGCTCTGAATATTTCAGAGTACAGAACTCGGCTTACAGGTTTACTTGACCTATAATCTTTCTAGCACCTCTTTTATCTCAGGTACTTCTTTTATCAGCTCCTCTAAGCTTACTTCTTCACCGGTTATTCTAAACGCCTTCGTTGCTCTCGGAGAGACTACGGTGATGGCAATCGGTTCTTTGCTGGCGAAAAAAGAAAGGCCATTTTTACTATGCCAGTGGTTGATTGAAACCCTCACTATTGGAATTAGAGTAATCCCAGCAACTGATATTGGGTTTTCGGCTTCTATTTTCTTCTTTTCCATTTGTTTAGAATGAACACCTTCACCAATCTCATTGCAGCTGGTGAGAAGATAAACCTTATTAGGGGCGTGACCAAACAGATTGGCTTTAGTCCGACTGAGCCTTGTAAATAACCTTCAAAGACTGGTTCTTCATCAAAGCTGGGTTTAAGATTGAACTGCTGACGAAGATAAGGATTCAAAATTTGAATAGGCTCAATGAAGGCGAAAAGTAGTCCGGTATCAGCTGGATTATCAAGCCCGATCTTGAATTCCCCTTTGAGGTCCTTAATCCTAAGGCAACTGAGGATATCCTTAACTAGCCGCTTGAACTGTTTTACTAATCCTTTGGTTCGTAGTATTTTGAGAAAATCCCTGGGCCTTCCCTTCCTCTTTTTGGGCTTTCGCTTCTCTGGAACTTCCTTCTTTTCTTCTCGTTTCTTCTTTCTTCTCTTTATCTCCTTACTGACTAGACCCCAAAGCCATACTAGCCGCATCCTGAATTTCAGCTTGCCATGCACGTCAAGGTGTAGCACCATATCGAGCGGTATAGAGAGGGCAAGAATGGCAAGCCCGGCTAAACTAGCTAGAGCAATAATGGCCCACAACTACCGCTATCCTTTCTTTTTCTCCGCCTCTTTCCGTTCTCCCCATTTACCCATACATTTTTCCATGCATTTTTCCAGCATCGGAGGTATTGTCTCGCCAAATTTTTCGATAGCACTCGCCAAGCCACCCTTTATTGTCTCTATCCTTACACCTTGCTTATCCACCACGATGATAGCCACTGGCTTTACTCCAGCACCACCTCCGCTACCACCTCCAGTGCCTTCGCCTTCGCCTTTTCCTTTATCTTCACCTTTACCTTTACCTGAACCACCTCCAGCACCAAAGCCAAAGCCAATACTTATCAGTGGAATTATAGTCGCACCCTCGATGGTCATTGGCTCACCGACTACCGTTCTGGTGGTAAGTACCTTCTCGATTTCCTCAAGAGTTACTTTAACCAAATTTTCTACTTCTGCCATCAGCCTTTCCCTCCTCTATTTGTAAAATTTTGAAACGACCCTAATTTGATAGTAGCATTACAGACGGTGACAGTCAATAAATGACAATCAAGTTGGAAAGACCTTTGACAAATCTGTTAAACTTATGGTGATAAATACTCCCTGTATATTTCCAAAAAGTCGGCTATAGTAAAAATGCTTTTAAAGGAGGTGACTAGTGAATAAAGATGAAATCATTGCTTTACTGAATAAGGATTTAGAGGATGAGCACGGTGCCATCATTCAGTATCTAAATCATGCTTACGGTATGGGTGAGGGTGAGATGGCTTGTGAGGTTGAGGCTATTGCCCGGGATGAGATGCGGCATCTTGACTGGCTGGCGGAGACGATAGTTGGACTGGGTGGCACCCCCAGCCTTAAGCGGGGTACGATGCGTATGGTGGGCAAGACGGTACCGGATTGGATGAGGGATGATGTATCGCTTGAGGAGGATGCCATAAAGCAGTACCAGGAGCACATTAAGACCATAGATGACCCCAAGATAAAGCGGTTACTTAAGCGCATCCTCTCTGATGAGGAGTCACACCGTGGCAGTTTTGAGCACTTTGTGGGGAAGGCGCAACGGGAAGGGGCTGAGGATGTGAGGGGCACCCGAGAGGATAAGGTGGCTAAAGTCCTTAACTGGGGCGTTGAGCACGAGTATACGGTTATCCTCCAGTACCTGTTACATTCATATATGACAAAGAACGAAGAGGCTAAGGAGGAGCTACAAGACCAGGCAATTAATGAGATGCAGCATCTGGGCTGGCTGGCAGAGGAGCTGGCTGGTATGAAGGGCAGTCCAAGAATTGAGCACACTGAGGTTGATAAGTCAACCAAGACTGCTAGAATGCTTCAAGCGGACATCAATATTGAAAAAGAGGTGGCGGCTGAGTATGACCGTGCCGCCAAGGAAATTGAAGACCCTGACCTTAAAAAACTTCTGCTTCGGATAAGGGATAACGAGATATATCATATTGATGTCTTCAGTGACCTACTTAAGGAGGAGCAAGACTAGAGAAGGGAGGAAAACGATGGCTTACGAGGCAAAGGATTATAGCAGTTTGATCGGGATGAACGGCTTTAGTGAGACGTTACTTAAGAACCACTTCACCCTGTATCAGGGCTATGTGACCAATATCAATAAACTTTTGGATCTGCTTAGCTTGATGCTCAAGGAAGGCAAGGTTGGCACCCCTGAATATGCTGAGCTAAAGCGTAGAGCGGGCTTTGAGTTTAATGGCATGCGGCTGCATGAATACTACTTTGAAAACCTTGGTGGTAAAAAAGCTCTGGAGAGGTCGGGTAAGCTAGAAAGGAAACTAGCTGAGGACTTTGGTAGCTATGAGGATTGGGAAAGGGATTTTAAGGCTACCGGGACCATGCGTGGCATTGGCTGGGCTATTCTTTATCAGGATAATTTAACCGGAAGACTTATAAATCAGTGGATTAATGAGCATGAGACCGGTCATCTGGCTGGTTGCCACCCCATTTTGGTGATGGATGTTTTTGAGCATGCCTTCATTACTGATTATGGCTTAAAACGGGCTGATTACATAGAAGTCTTCTTTAGCAACCTTAACTGGGAGGTGGTTGAAGGTCGGCTAAAGTAGAGAGTAAATCATTTTCTTGGCACTATATTTAGCAAGGGGGTAATGGATAAACTTCTTTAAAAGAGAGTGCTGAAAGATGGAAGATATAATCGCCTTGATTGATGAGCTGTTAAAGGAACATCAGCAGATTCTGCAAAATATAAAAACTCTGGAGCAGGCAACTGATGACTTGGGTGCCGCCTTAAAGCTTGAGGAGGTTAAGCAGACTCTTATGCCGGGAAGGTTAGAGCAACAGCAACAAGATTTACCCAAACTGGAGGAAATACTGGCAGCACTTGAGCTCAGGCTTCAGGGGCATTTTAATCGTGAAGAGACAGGACTGCTCACCGCTTTTGAACGGCACGGGAACCGGATGCTCGCCTCAGCACTGAATACCCTGCTCCTTGAGCACCAACCGCTGCGGCAGCGCTTGAATAATTTGAAGGTAGAAATAGCTGAGCTTGAGTCGGCGGGATTGAGCCAGGAGGTATGGGACGGCAAGGTATGGGGTCTTCGGGCCTATATCACCCACACTCGAAAACTGCTTGAGGAGCACGCTCACTCCGAGTATTCCCTTCTTGAGAGAGCCCGGGAAGAGATAGCCGGAGGATAGGGAAAAGAGCTGTTCTTGATTATCAGACCTAGCTAGGGGCATAAAGTTCTCTAAAATTCCTCTATTATTAAAAAGATCGGGCTATCACTCAGATTAAGAGTGGTGACATCGACTATTCTTTCCTCCCCCGAGATTTCAATTACTTTTAGCTTGCCACTAATCTCAGGTGGCAGCGGGCCAGTTCCCCAAAGGGCATAAACTACCTTGCCACTGATGTCGAATCTATATTGGCCTTCGTCTATGCTCCAATCAGCTACCTTTTCCTTAATCTTTTCAACCTTATCACTCTGGCTCAATTCTCCAAGCACGCTAGCCACTGAGAGGTGAGCGTAAAAAATTGGTGATTTATCCCCACTATCTTCGATTAAAGCTGACCTTTCATCAAAGGGCACCCCCCCTCTTACTGGCGGCAGTTTAATGTTGACATAGAAAAGTTTTTCCACCCCGTTAGCCAGAGCAAAGATGTAGCTCCTAGCTAAGATTTTGGCAAAGTCAGCGGCGGAGTAATTTTGGGTCTGGTGGGCTTGCTGGTACTGCACCTCAGTTATCCAGATAGGCTTATCCTGAATTTCGCTTTCAGCCAGGAATTTCTTAAAAGAAGGGATATTCAAATGCTCACCATGCCCGATGGAATGCATATTGGTAATGTCAAAGTAGTCGGCTCCACCCAGGTCAAAGACAGCCTGCCAGAAGCTGGTACATACTTGCATCATCCCAGCCATGCCTCCCTGTACCACCAGGGCTTCCGGGTCTGCTTTCTTAACCGCTTCGTAGGTAGCCTTCAAAATTTCAAAATAGTCTTGAGGGGAGCCCTGGAAGAAGACGAGTGGTTCTTGTTGGAACTCAGGTTCGTTTAAAACTTCCCAGTGCTTTATCGGGATACGAAGCCCTGGCATATCATCAACGCCATCACCGTCGTATCGCTCCACTAACTTAGTGACAAAATTCTTATACTGCCCCATATCACAGGGTTTGCCCTTGGTGGATTGAAGTCTGGGGTCGGCGGGATTCTGTACCGCTGGCAAGTCCTGGTGGCATTTAATCTGGTCCCAGTAAGCAAAAGGCTGGATGTTGGCTAGAATATGGAACCCCTCTGCTTGAACCATTAAGATATAGCTGTCGGTCTGGGAGAAGTCAAATACCCCCGGCCCTATTTCTATCATTCCCCACTCAAATAACTCAAAGAAGGGCCTATCATAGGCACCCCCAGCTTGGCGGGCACCATTAAAATCCCAGCTTGCCGGCATAAAGCCAAAGTGACATTTGAAGGTTTGCTCAAATTCATCTGTGGTGGGTGGTGTTGGGGCTGGAGGTTTGGGTGTTGGAGCAGGGGCAGGTGTTGTTGGTGGGGTAAGTGCCGGTTCGGGTGTTGGTTGGGGAGCAGCAGGGCTACAAGATACTGACAGCATCACGAGGACAAGAAGCACACCTATTAGCGCCTTAAGTCCCTTTCTAGCCACCATCTCGCCTTTATCACAGTACCAAAGATGAACTAATGGTAATCCGTTTTGGTGTCTGGTGTCAAGTTTATGTATACAAATTGCCAGGAGGCTTCTTATCGGGTATGCATTTAACTAGGATTAGCCATCTTTCCCCAGCATCTCTAGAAAAAAATATCAACCAGTTTTTGTTTCCAGCTTTGGGACTAAGAAAAGAGGAAAAAGATTCTAAAAATGAGACTGCCGAAGCTTGATTAGGGTTGAAAAAATATTACCAGCAACCCCTAGTGGACTTGCTAACCTCATCTTTTAAGGCGTATATTTGATGCTGATGACTGAGCTCAGCAAAATATCCTCGGCAGAAACGATTAACCCCGTGGCTCGTGACTTTATTCTCTACTGTATTGAGCGCCACGGTAAGGAATGGCCAACTCTATATGATAAGATGTGTTGGGTAGCAGGGCATCACCTCTTTAGGGGAATGGGATATGAGGGGTTAAGAGGGGTGGGACTATCCTTTAGCCTGTCTGGTGTGGAAGATACCTGTAAGATGGTGGATACTGTCGTCGCTCAGATGCAAAGCAGAAAGAGCGATTAAAAAGCTGCTTGGCTCTATTCCCAATTTTAAGATTCACTTCGTTCATCGGCTTTAAGACCTTTAAGTGCAGTCCCCTTTGTTTTACTTTTTAATTTGTATTATCCTTTAATAGAAGATGGGGTTAGCCAGGTAGAGCTTTCAAACTTTTCCAGAAGTGGTAATCAATTTTGACAATGATAATTTAGAGGGAGTGGTTCAATGTCAAAAGCAAAAGTCATTCTGATAGTACTGGCGGTGTTAAGCCTCATCCTGTCTTTTGGGGCTGGCTGTGCTCTAGGTGCCAAGACCCCTGAAGAGGCAGGTTTGGGCAAGGTTGAAGAAGTCTGGAACATAGTCTTTCAGGATTATGTAGAAAGGGATAAGCTTGATGCCAATGCTTTAAGAGAGGGAGCTATTGAAGGCATGCTCGAGGCACTTAATGACCCGTATTCTACTTACCTTGATGCTGAGACCTACCAGTTGAGCCTGAGTAATTTGGAGGGGAAATTTGAGGGTATTGGGGCCCGGGTAACGGTCAAAGAAGAGCAGCTAATAGTGGTGGCTCCTATTGAGGACACACCTGCCGAGAAGGCAGGAATTAAAGCCGGTGACATAATCTTGGAAATCAGCGGTGAGTCTGCCCGGGGGTTAACCCTTGAGGAAGCAGTACTTAAAATCCGCGGTCCCAAGGGGACCCCGGTCAGGCTTTTGGTGCTTCACCAGGGCGAGACTGAGGCTGAGGAGATTGAGATAATCAGAGGCGAGATTGAGGTACCCAGTATTCATTTTGAGATGAAGGGGGACATCGCCTATATCAGGATTGGCGAATTCTCTCGGCGTACCAGTGAGGAGCTAGCGCCGTTTGTGGAGAGCATAATTGAGGAAGCAGCCACGGGCATTATCCTTGACCTCAGGAGTAATCTGGGCGGCGTGCTGCAAGAAACGGTTGATGTTGCCGGCTACTTCCTGCGGGAGGGGGTGGTGGTCAGGATGGTGGATAATAGGGGGCAGGAGACCCACTCTGTGGTTGGGGCAAGCCAGCTTACCATTGACCTACCGATGGTTGTTTTGGTGGATAGCTTTACTGCCAGCGGTGGTGAGGTTTTAGCCGGGGCCTTGCAGGATTATGACCGGGCTATTGTTGCCGGCAGCAAAACCTTTGGCAAGGGTAGTGTTAATATCCTTCGCCAGCTTGGGGATGGTTCGGGGCTTTATATTACCACCGCCCGCTGGCTTACCCCCAAAGGTCGTCCTATAGAGGGTGAAGGAATAACCCCAGACTATGAACTTGAGCTTAGTGGGGAGGATGCCATTAAGTGGGCTCTGGACTACTTAGGGAATAACGAATAAAAAGCAGGTAGCCTAAGGGAGATAATCTTATTGTGTAGTGTTTCTAGTTGCGGTAGAATAATGGTCACCGGTGGAAGGAAGGGTTGCGATGTCTAGGCTGGAACGAGTTAAAAAGTTTACACTACGCTTATTTAGCTCTATCTCCTTCTTAGCTTTATTCAGCCTGGTCTTGGGGGGCTTGATTTCTATACCGTTAATCCCTAGGCCGAATATCGCTACCATAACTATCTCTGGCCTAATTTTAGAACAAGCCTACACTGACGATATCCTGGAAATGCTGGGGTATGCTAGGGATAGTGCTAACATAAAGGCAGTTGTTCTTAAAATAGACAGTCCTGGGGGATATGCCAGTACCATTGAGCAAATATATATGGAGGTGCTTCAGCTGAAACAGCACAAGCCGGTGGTGGCTTTGATTGGGGCGAGGGGAGCCAGCGGAGGCTATTACATCGCCGTAGCATCGAACTTTATCTATGCCCAGCCAAGCTCTCAACTTGGTAATATTGGCGCTTGGTCTAGCTTACCTACCCCTGAAGAATTAGATGAAGATATTATTACCACCGGACCGTTCAAGAGCACTGGAGGCTCAAGACGCAAAGCTATAAGTGGACTGGAAACACTTAGACAGCAATTTGTTGAAGCAGTCGTCTTACAAAGAGGAGACAGGTTAAAGTTATCTGAAGAGGAGCTCTCCCGGGCTGAGGTATATAGCGGTGTTGAAAGTTTAAGATACGGTCTTATTGATGACATCGGAACAGCTACTATTGCTGTGGAAAAGGCAGCCGACTTGGCGCACATTAGGAATTATAAAGTAGTAGACCTCTATATACCAGAGCCAACTTTCTGGCTCTTTGGGTCAGTAGATATGGAAGCCCTGAAATCACGAACTGGATTGATGCCTGTTTATTACTATCTGTACTTTGAATCTCGGTGATGTGATGATAAAAAGGATTGTTATTGTCCTTATTGCGATACTGGTTGTCTTCCTGGGAAGAGGACTTTTCTTCTACAGTGGGTTCTATAGCGCCCCTCCCAGTGAGATGCCCAGTTATGAGCATATCGTTATTCCAGCGGCATCCTCATCCGACTTTTATGATGTCTATGAACCGGGAGAAGGTAGTATTCTATTTGATTTATCCCATAATAATGCCTTTGATATTGAGGAGCTTGATGTGCTGATGTCACGGCTTATTGCCCGAGGCCTATCCATCGATTTCTTAAGTGAGGAGGACAACCTGAAGGAGAAGCTTTTAGGGATAAAGGAGGAGGAAGAGGAGGGTGACGAAGAGGAGGGTGACGAAGAGGAGGCTTCAGATGGGGAGATTGAAACAGCAGATGCCTATATTATAGTTTGTCCGCAGGAGGAGTTCTCCACGAAAGAAAGGGAGACTGTAGACCAATTTATCAGCAATGGAGGCAAGCTGCTACTGATTGCTGACCCAACCAGAAGCAGCAAAATAAACAGCATATCCATTAAATTTGGCCTGGTATTTGAACCCGGCTATCTATATAACATGAAGGAAAACGATGCCAACTACAGGAATATATTCGTTGCCGAGTTTAAAGGGGGTAAGATAACAGAGGAGCTGGAGAAGATAGCCCTTTATACCGCCGGTGCTATCACCTCTGCCGATGGCGGTATTGCCTTTGTTGACCAGAACACCTTTTCTTCAGTGATAGAGACAAGACAAAGGCTGTCACCGATAGCACTAACTCGGGGCTCTAAAGTTCTGGCAGTTTATGACCTTACCTTTATGACTGAGCCCTATAACGGCATTCTTGGTAATAACCAACTTATATCCAACATAGCCGATTGGCTAAGCAGTCCGACCGAAGAGGAAAAAGAGGAACAGGAAGAGGGGGTGAAATCCACTGACGAGGGTTAGGATATGAGAAACCAACATCCCTTTTCAAAATTGCCTCAAGTCACTACTAATCAATTGACGACTCTTTCGTTATAATCATAAAAGAGTGCGACGTCTTCAGATGCAAGCCCGAGCTACTTTAAGAATAGTTGCTGTAACACTTTCGTAATATATTCGTTTAATTTAAAGTCAGGGTAGTGCACGAAGATGAGCATACCGAGACAGAAGCCGCGGAAGGCCTGCTAGTCCAGAGGGCAGTCAGTCGTGACCCTG
>Ga0114920_10001107_pt1 | contig 12336 bp, 7 predicted proteins | sample ChitaG_FD_88683 | JGI IMG/M metagenome (GOLD analysis project Ga0114920, IMG submission 88683) | Deep subsurface microbial communities from South Pacific Ocean to uncover new lineages of life (NeLLi) - Chile_00310 metaG | ecosystem: Environmental > Aquatic > Marine > Oceanic > Sediment ... | reverse complement strand
CAGGCAGGGAGCACACCAATTTGCCCAGAAATCTACCAAAGTCGGTAATTTCGATTGTACTACAGCCTTTTGAAAGTTGTCCTCACCAACTATTGATTGTATCATCACTCCTACCTCCTGTAGCTTAAATCGTTGCATCTAAAGAGAAGAGATTAATAGCATTCCCTGTTGTCAGTTCAGCAATTGCAGCCTCGTCAATCTCCTTAAGTTGAGCTACAGCTTTTAAACTCCTCACTACATCAGCAGGTTTAGATTTGTACTTTACCTCTCTGCCATAGGTAACAGGGCAATCTGTTTCCAAAAGTAAACTATTGAGAGGCGTTTCCTTAACTGCCCTCCTATGCTCCTCATGATACTCGGTGGCTGGCGTGGCAGAAACAAAATAGCCAGCGGTAGTTATATCCCTGAGAACGCTGGAGAAACCGGTAAACCAATGGAAAACAGCCTTATCTACTCCAGCATCTTGGACTAATTGGAATGAATCCCTCCAGGCATATCTACTATGGATTATCGCTGGTTTGGCATATTTCTTAGCTAAATCTAGAAGATGCCTCAAAACGTCCTTCTGTAATTCCTTTGACGCAGCTTTCACTACCCTTTTATCATAGTCCAAGCCTATTTCACCGATAGCAACCGCTGTGGCGATATTCTGCTCAATAAACTGTAAATTGTCATCGAACTGAGAAGCCCCAAGACTAGCTAGCTGCCAAGGATGCAAGCCTAAAGCCGGATAGACGAAGGAGCAATATAGTTGAGAAATTTCCAATATTTTCACATTTGATTGATAGTCCGAGCCCACAGCCACTATAGCAATAACGCCATTTTCCTTAGCTTCTTTAAGCATTAAATCGAAATTTTCTACTTCATCCAGATGAGCATGAGTATCGATGAGCCTATACAACTTATTATAACTTATAATCAGCTATCTAAATTCTCTTCTCAGCGAGCATACTTTTATAGTACTTGAGCCCCGTTTCCGTAGGCCTATAGCCATAAAGGGAAAACCTATCTTCTGGCTCCTTGGTAACTAGGTTTGCTGATAGGAGGGCTCTCAGCATTGCCTCGCTGAAATATCCAGCTAAATGAAGATGGTGGTCAGGAACCGCTTTATTGGTGCTCTCGTATTCCTTACAAATAGCACTTAAGAGCTTTGCAGGTTCCCTCTCTAAGCTCTCAAGAAGAGCCTGCATAGTTTGTGTTTTCCTGATTTCTGCCACAAAATCTTCAAAGGCACTCATAGCTGCTAATTTCTGATTCTGACGACAACATAGAGGTCGCCAGGACTAACTCCTTTCAATCCCATTTCCTTCAACCTTATCTTTGTTCCTTCTGTAACTCCTGGTGATAGGTTGACTATAAGTTTTTTCTTTTCCTTGCCTCTCTTATATTTAATCCTTTTCTCACTTCCAGCAGCAGCTTCCTTTTGAGAAAGAACAATTTCATGATATAAATCTGCTCCTTGGTGGGGAAAGCTCTCAGCACCTAGCATTTTTTCGAGGGCAAATTTCGCTACCTTGCCCATGAGTCGCAATAAGAATGGCGGTTTATATTCTATAGGAGGAAACTGTTGCCCTCTTCCATTTGGCTGAGCAGGGAAAACAAAAGTAAATCCTCTAGCATCAAAGAATACACTATCTACAAACCCCTTATCAAACCTCAGACCAGCGTCTTGAAACATTCTTACCAGTTCCTGAAACAAAAATGGGTTGGTAAATGCATCCCGGAAAATTTGTTCTTGGTTATAATACTCCCAGTTACAGTATGAAGCGCCATAACCATCACCGACGAATCTTGCCTGCCTCATCCTGTGGTATTCCTGCCTCTTCCTTTCATCACTCAATACGGCATAGGCTTCATTGACCTCCTTAAATTTTCCCCCAGCCCACCTCTCATTTCCCAGGTTTCTATCGGGATGGTATTTCATGGCAAGCCTTCTAAAAGTATGCTTTACCTCCTCCTGGCTTGCCCCTTCAGGTACACCCAAAATGGAGTAATAATCCTTCATATCAGAAATGATATGTTAACGGTTGAAGGTCACTATTAGCAAACGGAGCAAAGTCTATCACAGTCCATTAACGGCAGAAGAATCCTGTGCTACGGTAAAAGAGATTCAGAATATAGTTGGGGTGCTAACGATGGATTATGGACGTGAGTTGCTCAAAGGTAATACTGACTGCCTGCTTCTTTGCCTAATTAACAGTCAACCCACATACGGTTACCAAATCGTAAAGGAATTGGAAAGAAGGAGCAACGGATATTTCCGTTTCAAAGAGGGAACTTTGTATCTGCCCTTCACCGGATGGAGAAAGACAAGCTTATTAAAGGGAAATGGCAAAAGCTACCTAATGGGCAGCAAGTTCTAGCTAAAAAATTAGCTATGTGGCAAGATTTTCCCACAGCAGTTAGATTGGTTACACAAGCAGAAACAAGTTAGCGCCACGATGGCAAACAAATTAAGCCGTTACTTGGATAGCTTCAACTCTGACCTGAAGATTGATTCGGCTGTTAAGGAGAGCGTAGCTGGGGAAATCTACACCCATCTCGAGAACAAAAGCCAAGAGTTAAAGGAGAAAGGACTTAGTGAGGAAGAGGCAAACAACATTGCCACAGAATCTTTTGGCCCCCAGAGTTAATTGCCCGGCAAATCTATGAGATCCATAGCCAAGGCACTTGCCAAGAGGCATTTTTCGCTGCTTTACCTCATTTATTGGTTGCTTTACTCTTTGCTTCGTACTACTGGCAAAGCGTTGTCTGCCTATCAAGTATATTAATAACGGTCACTGGTGTAGTAGTTTATGGCTGGTGTCATAACAAGCTAATATGGTTCTTCCCCTGGCTGGGGTATTATCTGCTCCCGGTGATAGTTACTGGCGTCTTATTAATTTGCCTGCCGCAGGGCTGGGTTTGGTTAGCAACGCTTGCCTACATTTCCTTAGCTTTATTTGCAATTATTTACATACTGAGGGAAACTGCAAGCCGTGATTGGTTTTATATATCGTTAATGCTAACCTCCCTTCCTGTAGTGTTCAGTTAGTTATTTGTCCTAGGCACAGGAAAGGAATTCTTAGTGGACAACATATCATTGGCAAAATTGCAAGTGCATATCCCTGGATAGTTGTTAGCTTTCTTGTCTTAGCTATGGCAACCTTCATATTCACTCGTGTGAGGCAACGCTGGTGCAAAACCGCTGCTTTGTTAATTCCGCCAAGTGTAATCTTAATTTTAGTAATTGTGGCAAATAGTGGCAGCGTTAATTTGTGGGGTTGGTTGATATTAAGCTTCTCTTTATTCGCTCTCGCTAGCCCAGCCTGGCTGCAAGCTAGGTCATAGCAAGGTGCATAAAGTGGAGGCTTCTAGAATTAGGAATTTCAATCTTGTTCTTGGTTCCATAAACCTGTTTGAGGTCGATAGTTTCTTTTACAAGGCAACCCCAGATGTTCATAAGCAAGCCTGGTAGCAACTCTACCGCGTGGAGTACGTTCTAGAAAGCCTAACTGAAGAAGATAGGGCTCATAAACATCCATAATAGTATCAGCATCCTCGCTAATAGAGGCACCGATAGTATCTAGTCCTACAGGGCCACCATCAAATTTACTAATTATTGTATGGAGTATCCTGTGGTCTATCTCATCCAAGCCTGCAGAGTCTACTTCGAGCTTTGAAAGTCCCTCTAGAGCTACCTCTTCGGTGATTACCCCGTTTGCCTTAACCTGAGCATAATCTCGCAGTCGTTTTAGGAGTCGATTAGCTACCCGCGGTGTACCTCTAGCACGCTGAGCAATTTGAACAAGCCCTCCCTCCCCCACCGGCACCCTAAGGATAGCTGAAGAGCGCTTTAGAATCTTCTCTATCGCTAACTCGTCATAAAAATCAAGATGATATATTGCTCCAAACCTATCGCGAAGCGGAGGACTCAACAAAGCGACTCTTGTAGTAGCCCCAATTAAAGTGAAATGAGGCAAATTCAACCGCAAGCTTCTAGCTGCTGGACCTTTACCCAGAAAGATATCAAAAACGAAGTCCTCCATCGCCGGATAGAGTTTCTCTTCCACTATATGGCTAAGCCGATGAACCTCATCAATGAAAAGAATATCTCCCTGGCGTAGGTTAGTGAGAATAGCTGCTAAATCTCCAGGACGTTCTATTGCCGGCCCTGAGCTAACTTTAATGTTGACACCCATCTCAGCAGCAATGATATAAGCAAGGGTAGTCTTTCCCAAACCGGGAGGCCCGTGAAGAAGAATATGGTCTAAAGGTTCTTGTCTTTTTTGAGTAGCCAGGATAGCTATTTTTAAGTTGTCCTTAACTTTTTCTTGACCTATAAATTCATTGAGGTGCTTGGGACGAAGGTTTAAGTCAACAGAAATATCCTCAATGGCTGATTTGCTTGAAACCACACGCACCTCACCAGATAGAGAGTGGAGGGTGGAGGGCATCCCTTGGGTATCTGACATTGCTCTTATCCTTTATCGTTAAAGGGAGTATTTAAGCCTCTAGCTGCAAGTTTGTCGCTTCTGCCTCCTCACCAGCCAATACTCGAGCTGGGATAAGCTTGCCAAGAATAACATTTTCCTTAAGTCCATAAAGTTTATCTGTTTTGCCTTTGATCGCTGCATCAACAAGCACACGGCCAGTCTCTTGGAAAGAAGCAGAAGCTAACCAACTATCCTTGTTTAAGCTAGCTCTGGTTATTCCTGAAAGAACAGCTTGTGCCGTCGCTGGTTCACCTCCCTCAGCTAGCACACTGGCATTCACATCCTCATAATTAAAGCGATCGATTAACTCGCCCGGCAAGAGTCCTGTATCGCCAGAAGAAATAATTTCCACTTTTCTCAACATCTGGCGAACAATGATAGCAATATGCTTATCATGTATGTTTACCCCTTGAGAGCGATATACCTTTTGTACTTCATCGATTAAATACTGCTGCACTGCTTCTTTTCCCACAATGTGTAATATGTCTTGTGGATCAATGATCCCTTCGGTGAGCTGTTCACCTGCTTTAACCCTGTCTCCTGTTTTGACGAGCAACCTTGTGCCATGTGGGATGACGTATTCTCTCTCCTCTCTCTCCTCATGTTTGACATAAAAATGGTTATCTTCAATAGCAAATTGACCAGCAGCTCTAGCTACTATAGGTTGTTGTTCAGCTATTGCTGGCAACTGCTCCTCAGTTTCCTCTGAAGAAGAAATGGGACAAAACAGAACAGTACCAACATCGATTAATTGTCCATTATTCACAGCAGCTTTCATTCCCAGCGGCAATTCATATTCATTCAGATAAAATTCAGAGCTAGTAACCTTGACCATGTTTCCTTCATCTACATCAATCACTTCAATAGTGCCATCAATCTCAGAGATGATAGCCCTACTCTTTGGTGTTCTAGCTTCAAAAAGTTCTTCCACACGAGGCAATCCGCTAGTGATATCAGTGCCAACTACGCCACCTGTATGGAAGGTGCGCAGAGTGAGCTGAGTGCCTGGTTCACCAATGCTCTGGGCTGCAATAATGCCTACGGCAGTACCAAGATTTACTAACCGTCTTCTAGCTAGATCTCTACCATAACAATGCTGGCAAACACCGCGTCGAGAGTGACAGCTGAGGAATGACCTCGCATATACTTGAGTGATGCCGGCCTCGATAATTCGTTTGGCTCTTTCCTCATCAATTTCTTCATTGAGGTCAACAATGACCTCCCCTGTACGTGGGTTAACAATTTGGCTTGCTGCTAGATAGCCAATAATCCGTTCCCTCAGTGAAGGCAAAGAGCCTCCAGCATTCTCCTCTGCTATCCAAACTCCTTCAGTGGTGCCGCAATCCCTCTCAGTTACAATAACATCTTGGGCCACATCTATAAGACGTCGAGTAAGATAACCACTGCCCGAAGTTCTCAAAGCAGTATCAGCTAATCCTTTGCGCGCACCATGAGTAGAAATGAAATATTCCATAGGTGATAGCCCATCTCGGAAGCTTGACCTAATAGGAAAGTCTATTATCTTCCCTGATGGATCAGTCATCAGTCCACGCATCCCTGCCATCTGCCTGATCTGGGAGATATTACCCTTTGCTCCTGATGTAGCCATCATGTAGATCCCACCATAATGGTCTAGGGATTGGGATATATCCTCAGCAATTTTGTCTGCGGTCTCCATCCATATTTGAACTGCATTCTCATAACGTTCATCCTCGGTGATAAAGCCACGGTTAAATTGATCTTCAGTAACACTGACTAACCTGTCAGCCTCCTTAAGAAGCTTAGTTTTTCCCGGGGGTTCTTCAATATCGTTCATGGCGATAGAAATTCCTGACTTTGTAGCATAGTCAAAACCTAATTGCTTAAGGTTATCAAGGACAGTAGCAGTAGCTTCGTTACCTAATAAGCGAGCACAATCAGATACCAGTGATTTTAAGGCAGCTTTATCTGTCACTTCGTTGTAAAAACGAAGCTGTGGAGGCAAGACCTCATTGAATAGAATTCTTCCCATAGTGGTCTTTATCCGCCTTCCGCTACCATCCCTATCTCGCACCTCAATATCAGCACCAAGGTCAATTAGGCCCAATTCATAAGCTAGTTTGGCCTCTTCAAAATTGCTGAAAACTTCCCCCTCCCCCTTAGCCCCGGGCTTAACGAGGGTGAGATAATAGCAACCAAAGACAATGTCAAGGCTAGGTGCTGTTACTGGCTCACCACAACTTGGTAGCAACATATTATAAACACTAAGCATATACTTTCTAGCTTCCCTCACCGCTGCCTTAGACAACGGTACATGAACTGCCATCTGATCGCCATCAAAATCGGCGTTAAAGGCAGCACAAACCAAAGGATGAAGCTGGAAAGCATTCCCGTCAATTAAAACAGGTTCAAAGGCTTGAATACTTAAGCGATGTAATGTAGGGGCACGATTAAGCAATACTGGACGTTCTTTAACCACTTCACTAAGTAAATCCCAAACCTCAGGTCTGGCTCTCTCCACTTGGCGTTTAGCAATCTTTACACTATTGGCATAACCTTTCTCCATAAGCTTATGCATAACAAAGGGTTTAAATAGCTCTAAAGCTACATGCCGTGGCAAACCACATTGATGAAGCTTAAGCTGGGGACCAACAACGATGACTGAGCGCCCACTGTAGTCTACTCGCTTACCTAAAAGATTTTGCCGAAAGCGTCCCTGCTTTCCCCTCAACATAGCTGAAAGTGATTTCAGGGTATGGTTATTGCCAGTAGTAACTGCACGTCCCCTTCGCCCATTATCGATGAGGGCATCAACAGCTTCTTGCAGCATACGTTTTTCATTTCGAATAATGACTTCAGGCGCACGCAGCTCTATAAGGCGTCGGAGACGATTGTTGCGATTAATAACACGCCGATAAAGGTCGTTAAGGTCGCTAATGACGAAACGACCACCATCTAGCTGGACTACAGGACGAAGTGCTGGTGGCAATACAGGAAGCACAGTTAAAATCATCCATTCAGGTTTGTTTCCACTAGACCTGAGAGCGTCGGCCAATTGTAATCGCTTGCTGAGCTTTTTGCGATGTTGCCCAGAGGTGTTACGCATTTCTTCAAGAAGCTCCTGACGCAATCTCTCTACATCAATTTTTTTCAGAACCTCTAGAATAGCTTCAGCACCTATGCCGGCTTCAAAAATATCACCATATTTATCCTTAAGCCCTTGATATCGCTCCCCATTAAGCAACTTTAGTGGTTTAAGATCTTCTATCTCTCCTTTCTTTGCCTTCAGATCTTCTTCAAGCTCTGACCTTTTCTGTATAAATCTAGCACGTAGCTGATTCACTTCCTCCATTATAGCCCCCTCACCTTCTCCCAACTCAGCTTTAGCTTGCAATTCTTCAACCTTCCTGTTTACCCACTCTTCCTGCTCGCTAATCTGCCGAGCCATCTCTTGCTCAAGTTGATGGACCCTTTCCTGGCTAGCCTTTTCATTGACTGAAATAATGATATATTGAGCAAAATAAATAACCGACTCTAAATTTCGTGGAGAGAGGTTAAGGAGAAGCCCAAGCCGGCTAGGTACCAATTTGACAAACCAAATATGAGTCACTGGTGCGGCTAACGCGATATGCCCCATACGCTCTCTGCGCACGCTGGAATGAGCTACCTCAACTCCACACTTATCACAAATAACACCTTTATAGCGTACCTTTTTATATTTGCCACAATGGCACTCAAAGTCCTTGGTAGGGCCAAAAATCCTCTCACAAAAGAGGCCATCCCTTTCTGGCTTCAAAGTGCGGTAATTTATCGTCTCTGCCTTAGTCACCTCACCATGAGACCAACCCCTGATTTGCTCTGGTGAGGCAAGACTTATTCGAATAGCATTCAGATCATCAAACTGAGCCATCTCTATTTATCACCTCACAGGTTGCAATCTAGCTTTAAACTTTGCTTTAACATCGCTAAAGAAATTTATTTTTTCTTCATCTTCACTAAGCAGCTCGACAGCAAAACCCAAACTGCGCAGTTCCATAAATAAAACCTTACATGCTTCGGGAACACCAAGTTGGCAAATATCTTCTCCTTTAAGGATAGCCTCATAGGCTTTGGCTCGGCCCGTCACATCATCCGACTTCACAGTAAGCATTTCCTGAAGTGTATGAGCTGCACCATAGCCTTCTAATGCCCATACTTCCATCTCACCGAAGCGTTGACCGCCAAATTGGGCTTTCCCTCCCAATGGCTGCTGCGTGATGAGCGAATACGGACCGGTAGAGCGAGCGTGCACCTTATCTTCGACAAGGTGTAGCAATTTCGTCATGTAAATATTGCCTACAGTTACGGGTTGATTAAAGGGCTCACCAGTTCTTCCATCTCGGAGTTCCATCTTGCCAAAGGTAGGTGGATAGACCCTTTGCTCCTTGTAAATCTTCTGTGCCATTTGCTCTAAATCCTCATCACTTAGATTCCGTGCATTCACCCCAAATTCTTCAAGCCACAAACAAAGGGCGCTCCTTTTAGCTGCACCTTTATATTTTTCATCCATTATTTCCTCAGCATCAAAACCATAATCACCAAGCCAAGCTCTGATCTTCTCTTGATTAGCTGCTATATCAGTTGAGTTTCTCGAGTTAAGACTAACGGCACCTGCTTTCCAGGCTATCCAAGCCTTGGCTAAAGCATCCTCAATAGCTAGGGCATCAGCTCCATCAAAAATTGGATTGATTACCCTAAAACCTAATATGTAAGCTGCCCAACCCAAATGAGCCTCCAAGACTTGTCCAATATTCATACGGGATGGAACGCCTAGCGGATTGAGAATAATATCCACAGGAGTGCCGTCAGGCAAAAACGGCATGTCTTCTTCAGGTAATATAACTGAAACAACCCCTTTGTTACCATGCCTTCCTGACATTTTATCACCCACTGAGATCTTGCGTTTCTGAGCAACCCATACCCGCACAAGCTTATTCACTCCAGCCAGTAATTCATCGTGATTATCACGAGAGAAGACTCTAGTATTAATTACCCTCCCCCACTCCCCAGGTGATACCCTGAGGGAGTTATCTTTCACCTCACGCGTTTTTTCACCAAAAATAGCCCGTAATAATTTTTCCTCCGCTGAAAGCTCCGTCTCACCTTTGGGGGTGATTTTCCCCACTAAGATATCGCCAGACTTTACTTCGGCACCAATACGTATAATGCCCTGTGCATCAAGGTCGGTCAGGCTTTCCTCACCTACATTGGGTATATCCCTGGTGATTTCTTCCGGGCCAAGCTTAGTATCACGTGCCTGAATCTCAAACTTCTCAATATGAATAGAGGTATAGACATCGTCTTTAACCAGCTTCCTGCTGATAATAATAGCATCTTCAAAGTTATATCCTTTCCAGCTCACAAAGGCGCAAATAATATTCTGCCCCAAAGCAAGCTCTCCATTGTCTATCGCAGAGCTATTTGCTACGGCTTGGCCTTTTTTAACTCCGTCGCCTTTGTTTACCACTGGATGTTGATTGATACATGTTCCTTGGTTAGTTCTGACGAATTTACTCAGCTTATAAATATGATTTCCACCCTCCTCATCCTCAATTACAATTTGTGAACCGGTTACAGAAGTCACCACTCCGGCGATAGGGGTGAATATCACCTGGCCACTATATTTAGCTACTTCCCTTTCCATACCTGTAGCCACTAAGGGAGCGTGAGGATGCAATAGAGGTACTGCCTGACGTTGCATGTTACAGCCCATCAAAGCACGATTAGCATCATCATGCTCCAGAAATGGAATAAGGGAGGCGGATACACTGAATATCTGCTTGGGGGAAACATCCATGAAGTCCACCTTATCCACTGCCTCCTTAAAATATTTGCTACCTTTCTTAACTTCAATCCTCTGCTCAACAAACTCATTACTCCCATTGAGAGGGACATTAGCTTGAGCAATGGTATATTGATCTTCCTCATCAGCCGTTAAATAAGCAATCTGGTCAGAAGCGAAAGGAACCACCTTGATAGTTTGCACCGGAAGGGAAGCTAGCTTTGATGCACTCTTTCCCGTAATTAACGTCCCTGATTTAGCTATTAGATGGCCTTCGTTACCCACTACATCCTCTTGGGTTGTCCTCCCTAATAATTGTGGCACGGCATTAGGCACTTCGTGGATAACCCTGCGGTATGGAGTTTCCACAAAGCCATGCTTATTAATTGAAGCGTAAGTAGCCAAGGAGCCAATGAGACCGATATTAGGACCCTCGGGCGTCTCTATAGGGCAAATCCTTCCATAGTGGGAGTGGTGCACATCACGAACTTCAAAGCCAGCCCGCTCTCTAGAGAGGCCACCAGGACCTATAGCAGAAAGGCGACGCTTATGAGTTAATTCGGCTAATGGGTTGGTTTGATCCATGAACTGAGACAATTGAGACCGACCGAAGAACTCCCTTATAGCAGCTACTATAGGACGGATGTTGATCAAAGCTGAAGGAGTCGCTACCTCAGGACCAAGAATGCTCATGCGCTCTTTAATAGTCCTCTCTAAACGGAATAAACCAGCTTGAAATTGCTTTTGTATTAGTAAGCCTACGGTGTGTGTTCGCCGATTGCCTAAATGGTCAATATCATCAGGAGCCTCTTTGCCATTGTTGATTAAAATAATATAGCGTACTATTTGTACTAGATCTTCAGGAGTTAAGCCAAGGTAATTTTCAGGAATGTTTACCCCTAGCTTTTTATTGAGCTTATAGCGGCCAACCTCGCCTAAGCAATAGCGCCGAGGATCAAACAGGAAATTTTTCAGCAATGTTTCGGCACTACTGAGGCTAGGGGGATCACCAGAAGATAACTTGCGATAAATATCGACTAATGCCCTAGCTTTGTCCCTAACCAAGAGGTCTCGCTCTATTGTGGATCGAATAAAAGCATGATCTGGGGAACTATCTACATCTTGAAAAAGAGCTAGTAAGGCAGCATCACTCTCAAAGCCTATAGCACGCAATAAAGTAGTGACAGGCATCTTCCGTTTCCCATTTACCTTAACCGAAATAACATCATGGCTGGAAGTGTCAAAGTCAAGCCATGCCCCTCGCTCAGCAATCAGCTTAGCAAAGCATAACTCTTGTCCTCTCACACTACCCTTTTCCAAAGTAAAGTAAACACCTGGAAAGCGGGTCAACTGGTTGACTACTACTCGTTCTGTTCCAGAAATGATAAAAGTGCCCTTGTTTGTCATTAAGGGAAAATCGCCCAAATATAATTCCTGTTGCTTAATCTCGCCTGTTTCTTTAATCACTAGGCGAACTAAAACATGAAGAGGGGAGGAATAAGTCATACCTCGTTCAAGACACTCCGTAACGGAATGCTCAGGTTCGCGAAACTCGTAGTCAGAAAAATGCAACTCTAACCTATTACCAGTGTAATCTTGAATAGGCGAAATTTCTTCAAATAGCTTCTTCAGACCTTCTTCTTGAAACCACCGAAATGAATCAAGCTGAACTCGAGTTAGGTCAGGTACTTCTACAACCTCAAGCAACTTAGCAAAAGATTTCACTAATCCATACTTAGGTGCTATCGAAACGGCCATAACTTTTTCTCCTCAAAACAAAAATCTAGTGTTGCTAAGGCATTTAAAATATAAAATATTTACCAGGAGGAAACTTAGGATTGACAAAAAATGAAGGGAAATTAGTGGGCATAACGCAAATTTACATTTTAGCATTAATAGGAAATTTTTGTCAAGTCAGTGTAGTTTTCGCCTCTTTGTCAAATTGTGTGGAAACAGCTACGAGATGGTACAAAGCCCAGGAGCATCTTTCTCCAATAAATCTCTACATTTCTTAGTCCATAAGAAACCCGCTTTAGCATTTTGATTTTTGTATTGCAACCT
>Ga0114920_10001106_pt1 | contig 12349 bp, 8 predicted proteins | sample ChitaG_FD_88683 | JGI IMG/M metagenome (GOLD analysis project Ga0114920, IMG submission 88683) | Deep subsurface microbial communities from South Pacific Ocean to uncover new lineages of life (NeLLi) - Chile_00310 metaG | ecosystem: Environmental > Aquatic > Marine > Oceanic > Sediment ... | reverse complement strand
CTTCACGGAGACTTCCACCCCCATTCGTCCGACATGATCTCCAATCGGAAGGCCGCTGGTTATTTTTTTCCAGTTCCGCCCTTCATTGGTGGATTTATAGAAAGCGCTTCCGACGCCTCCGACGATGTGCCCCCAGGCTTTGCGGTCCCGCTCCCAGGTACATGCATACAGGATCTGATCATCCTCGGGATCCATCTCCACATCCACTACGCCGACTTTTTCAGAAATGTAGAGAATCTCCTCCCAGGTTCTGCCTCCGTCTCTGGTCTTGAACAATCCTCGCTCCTCATTGTAGGAGAAATTGTGGCCGATTGCGGCTACATAGACAATGTCGGGATTCTCGGGGTGAATCAGGACTCTTCCGATGTGATGGGAATCTTGCAGGCCCATGTTTTTCCAGGTTTTTCCGCCGTCAAGGGACTTGAAGACTCCGGTCCCTGCATAAGAACTCCTGGCCATAAGGACTTCGCCTGTTCCCACCCAAATAATGTTCGGATCAGAGGGAGCGATTGCGATTTCTCCTATAGTAAAAGTGGACTCATTATCAAAGATCGGTGTCCAGGTGATTCCATTGTTGACGGATTTCCAGATGTTGCCGGCTCCAACCCCGGCATACAAAGTATAGGGAGAATCGGGATGGACCGCGATGCTTTCGATTCGCCCGCCGCAGAAGCGGGGACCGACCATCCGCCACTTGAGATCCTTGAAAGGAGACTTCTCCTCCATACGCAAGTGCTGCTCCCAAGACCTCATCCGGACCTCCGGATCCGTGGCTCCGGTTTGGGCCGCGAAGGGCCGGCCAAGAAAAAGCATTATCAAAGAAAAAACTAGGGATCTAACCATTAGCGGCCTCCAGAAAAGGAATTTGAAAGGATAATAATAGCAGACTGCATGTATAATATAAATTGTTTTCGTCCAGGAAAATATCAATATAACAATTGGGCCGATATTAGGGGAACAGGTCGGATTAAGGGCTAGTTTCAATTTAACTCTATGCTCATTAATTGTTATTCTTTTGCCATTCTAGCCAAGAGAGACGTACGTGGTGATTGAATGTCCCAAACGCGATGGAGTAAAGTACCAGAACAAGATTAAAAAGGATTGATTAGACAAGCGGGACAATTATGTAGAGGGGCTGTGATATCCAGAACCTAAAAAGCCTTGATTTCAGAAATTAATTCAGAAATGAGTTCCCTAACAGTCACAATCTTATTGACACGATAGGCATTCTGGCCACAGAATATTAATCCGTTACTAGTGTCACCCTGACAGGCGTTCAAGAGAGCCAGAGCAATGCAGTATCTTGCTTCATTGACATTACATGCTGTAAGGCATCTGTAGTGGCAATTGATCTTAATCTTGCCTTTAATATCCAATTCTCTTAGAAACTTATTCCTAATGGCTCTGCCAGGTAATCCGACAGGACTGTTTATGATAGTAATATCTTCCTCTTTAGCATCCAGATAAGCTTGCTTGAATTTCGGGGAAACATCACACTCCTCCGTACAAACAAATCGGGTAGCCATTTGGACTCCAGAGGCTCCAGCTAAAAGCATCCGTGCTATGTCTTTCCCATCAAAGATGCCTCCAGCAGTAATAACAGGAATTTTTCTCGCGTATTTATCTTCGTATTTCTTCACCACTTCTAGCACACCCGGAAGAAGATTCATCAGAGAATAATTTTCAGGCTGTTTGAGTTGTTCCATTGAGAAGCCAAGATGTCCTCCAGCCAGTGGTCCTTCGAGGATGAATCCATCAGCCGTCCGGCTATATCGTCTATCCCAAAGCCGCAGGATTAGTTCGGCAGCTCTTCTAGAACTGACAATAGGAAGAAGGTTCACTGAATCATCTTCAACAAGAGGAGGAAGTTTAAGAGGAAGACCGGCGCCATAAATAATGATTTTGATTCCCTCTCTCACAATGGTCTTAACTAAATCTTTGGAATTGCTAAGAACACCCATGACGTTGACAGCAATGTGTCCATTCGTCAGACTTCTCGCTTTCCGTATTTCGTCCTCTAGAGCTTCCCGACACATCTTTTCATATTCATGTTTCGCGGCTTCGACATCACCAAGGCCGACACTTGCAATGGCACCAATTCCACCTTCGTTTGCTACAGCAGAGGCAAGTGAAGAAAGGGAGACCCTCACCCCCATAGCTCCTTGGATGATCGGTAGGTCTGAAGTAATATTTCCAATTTGAAGTTTAGGAATTTTCATTTTGACCTGCATATTTCTTGACGATAAGGCAAGCATTCCCTCCACCAAAACCAAAAGAATTACTCATTGCCACGTTTAGTTCGATGGATTCAGCTCCATCGGTCACATAATCAAGAGGACAATCAGGGTCAGGCTCTTCATAATTGATCGTTGGCGGGATTATGCCTGTATAAACACTCATTACAGTTGATATAAATTCTACTGCTCCAGCCGCAGCCATGAGATGGCCGATCATCGATTTTATCGAACTGACCTTGAGTTCTCTTGAGTGTTCTCCAAACACCCTTATAATAGCTGCGCTTTCTATCTTATCGTTCAAAACAGTGGAGGTGCCATGCGCATTAATGTAGCCAATTTCCAGCGGATCGGCGTGAGCATCCTTCAGCGCCTTGTTCATTACCCGAACCATTCCCTCGCCCTCAGGCTCAGGGGCAGTGAAGTGATAAGCCTCTGCAACATTACCAAAACCAATGATTTCAGCGTAGATGCGAGCGTCTCGGCTGAGAGCATGTTCGAGTTTTTCCAGGATAATAATGCCAGCCCCTTCGCCCATCACAAAACCGTCACGGTACCTGTCGAATGGTCTGCTGGCCTTTTCCAGACAGTCGTTCCTTCTGGACAATGAGCGAGTTGCGCAGAAGCCGCCGAAAGGAAGGGGAGTTATGCAAGCTTCGGAACTTCCTGCCAGCATTATATCGGCGTCACCTCTTTGAAGGATCCGGAATGCATCGCCGATAGCATTCGTTCCTGTAGAACAAGCAACAGAAAGAGCAGAGAGAGGACCTTTTAAGCCGTATCTTATAGAGACCATGCATGCAGCCATATTCACCAGCAACTTAGACACAAAGAATGGATTCAAGGATTTTGGTCCTTTTTCACGAAAATTAGAATAACCGTCCTCGATTGTAGCCGAGCCGCCGATGCCGGATCCGATGATAATTCCCGCGCTGTTTCTGTCAAATGCAAAGTTATCCAATCCTGCATCTTTAAGCGCCATATCAGAAGCGGCTACCGCAAAGTGAGTGAATCTATCCATACGCCCGATGGATTTCCTGTCGATAAATTCTTCTGGGTTAAAATCCTTTACCTCTGCCGCCATCTTAGAGAGAAAATTGGAAGGGTCAAAGTGAGTTATTCTGGAGACACCGTTTTTTCCATCTTTCAATCCGTTCCAAAATTCTTCGAGTTTAACTCCTATGGGAGTGACTGCTCCTAATCCGGTTACAACGACACGCTGTTCCTTCATTCTCTTTTTTTAAATTTTCTTACGGTCTTGGAGTATAGAAATTGAATTCCATAATCTTCAGGGACATGAGATCTGCTTTTTCCCCTGTTAGCAATGTGAAATCTTGGCAGAAGTACCTTGAGGAATATGAGGAGAGAAAAGAAATCCCAAGATGTAATATATTATACAATGAATGCTTTTCCTTAAAACTTATGGAAAATTATTTATAGCATGAAAGATTTTTGATGTCAAAGAGAAAGAAATATCGTTTCGCGCAAGATTGAAGATATTAATCTGAAGATTCAGACTCATGATTATGTCTTACTTTTATATACATACTTCTTACTACATCCAGCAATCGCCACCACAATCATCAATAGCAACGACAGGAATTTCTTAGATATTTTTGCGATTGACTACTATGGTTACTGGGGAATTATGGGGGGGGGTAATTTTTTTAGTCTTTTGAGGTGAGAAAAAGAGGGAAAATATCACCTTAAAAACCATCTCTATTGGTGATTGACGGTCAGCTGGTATTCTGCAATCATTATAGTCTATTAGGGCTTAATTTTTAGAATTTTTTCTAGAATAAAGTAAATAAAAATAAATTATTAAGCATTTAAAATTATTAAGTATATAAACAAAGGTGGATAAGAACAATTGATCTTAGAAGAAAGACAAATCTCCAAGAAAATAAAGACACAAGAGCTTTCCAAGATCCGCTTAGCCAAGATCGAGGCAGCTGAGATTGAAAGAATCTACGATGGACTTCTAGATGTTTTGAAGGAGCTTTCCGGTTCTTCAGGCATCGTGGTCTTAAGGAAAAACATTGATATTGTAGTAGATTTTATAATTCAAAAGTTGTCTTCTAATGGTGAATCCCTTTTGCTTTACACCAGTAAGATCTTTGATGAAGATTATATCTTCGCCCATTCCCTGGATGTTTGTATTTTAGCTCTGAGGATTGGACAGAGGCAAAAGTTTCTAAGAGAACGCCTTATGGCTCTGGGTTTTCTAGCTCTGACTCATGCTCGGGAGGATATTGGGTTTCCAGAAGAGCTCACAAAAGAGATAGAACGCGATGATGAGATAGATAAGATAATAAGATTGGCGGATATATACGATGCATTGACGCATCCCCCCTCTTACAGACATGGAATGGAGCCGAAAAAGACATTAGAGTCAATCATTAAGAGTGAAACGGCTTTTGATCGCCGGCTGGTGAAAATTCTCTTAGAAGAACTCAGTTTGTATCCGAAAGGAGCCTGGATTCAGCTATCCACAAAGGAAATCGGGAGGGTGGTAGAGGTTAACAAGGGATTACTTCTTCGTCCTGTGGTTAAAGTATACATTGATTGGGAAGGGAGATATATAGAAGAGGAGAAAATCATAGACCTTTCCAAGAATAATTTAATTCATATCTCCAGGCCGTTGACTGTTGAAGAGGTCAAGAAAATAAGAGAGAGCTAGAAACCGGCAAAGCCTTAAAATGCCACTCAATATATTCCCACCATTTTGGCTGAGGATTGGCGTCTTGGGGAGATTGGATTAAATCAAAATAAAGGAAGAGAGTTTCACTTTAGATGGAATAAGAAACAATGAAGAAAAAACAGATCCTGGTTGTTGAGGATGAGCAGATTGTTGCCGATGATATAAAAACGATCATACGCAAGCTGGGATATGCTGTTTCTGCCACCGCATTCTCTGGAAAAGAAGCCATAAACAAAGCAAAAAAGAGGAGGCCTGATCTAGCGCTTGTGGATATTGTATTAAAGGGGGAAATGGATGGAGTGGATCTTGCTTCAATACTCCGATCTCGTTTCAATATTCCTTTTGTCTATCTTACTGCTTATGTAGACGGCAAGACACTGGAGAGAGCGAAGACAACCGAGCCATTTGGTTATATTCTTAAACCCTTCGAAGAAAAGAACCTGCAAATAACTATTGAAATGGCTCTTTATAGACATAAGATGGAAAATCTGTTGAAGCAGAGTGAGGAGAGATACCGTGCTTTGTATTCCACGATGAATGAGGGCGTCTGTCTTCATGAAATTATCTATAACGGATCAGGTAATGCAAAGGATTACAGAGTCATGGATGTTAATCCAGCTTTTGAGTCGATAATAGGATTGTCGGGAGAAAAAGTTTTAGGGAAAAAAGGATCAGCGCTCTTCAAGACGAGAAAGCCACCTTTTCTAGATATCTATGCAAAAGTGGCTGCTTCAGGAGAACCCACATCATTTGAGACATATTTCTCACCAATTAAGAAACACCTCCGCATCTCTGTTTTCTCTCCTGAGAAAGGAAAATCTGCATGTGTTTTAACAGATATCACTGAACGCAAAATGATGGAGGAGGCCCTGCGCGAGTCAGAAGAAAAACTTAAGGGCATAATAGAAAATGTCCAAGAGGTGATTTTTCGACTCTCTCCTCGCGGCAACATTCTTTATGTGAGTCCAAACGTGAAAGATATCTATGGTTATGAGCCAGAAGACCTTATCGGAAAACACTTGAAGAAAACAACCCCAGTGAGTGAAATCCCGAGAGCCTTAGAAGCACTGAAGGGTGTTTCAGCGCAGAAGAAAATAAGGAATTTTGAGATAAGCCAGCTTGACAGTAGAGGAAGAACGATTCCTATGGAAATTAGCATTTCTCCTATAAAAAAAGCTGGCAAGATAATTGCAATTCAGGGAGTTATGAGGGACATCACTGAGCGCAAGGGAGCAGAGGAAAAATTGCGTGAGAGTAAAGAGAAATTGACGAGCTTCATGGAGTCAGCAACAGATAGTTTCTTTCTTCTGGATAATGATCTGAAGATACTGGAGATTAACAGAGTTGCATTGAAGGCTATTGGTTTGGATAAAAAGGAGGCATTAGGAAAGAAGTTATCACACATAGTGCCTGATCTAAAGGAATCTGGCAGATATGACAAATACATGGAAGTCTTAAAAACGGGGAAACCGTACTTCATAGATGACTTTATTCCTCATCCTAATTTTGGTGATGTTCGCATATCTTTGAAGGCATTCAAAGCAGGTGACGGGCTTGGGATTATTGCAGCTGATATCACAGGAAGGGTACAGATTCAGGAGCAACTTAACAGAACTCTTGAAGAACTGAAGCAAAAAAATCAGGAATTGGATGACTACACATATACTGTATCGCATGACCTGAAGGCCCCGTTGATTACGATCCAGGGATTCTCAGACATTTTACTAAAGAAATACAGGGGTAAACTGGACAAAGATGTTGTCCAATATCTGAGGAGAATCATCCGGTCCAGCAAGAGATTGGAAAGGCTGGTCTCGGATCTGCTGAAACTCTCAGGAGCCGGAAGAAAAACAGGTGAGTTAAAAAAAGAAAACATTAAAGATATTTTAGAAATCTCGCTCAAATACCTTGAGGCCTCTATTGAGGAAAAGCATATTCATGTGAAATATCCTTCTGAATTTCCATCTGTCTATTGCGATAAGACAAGAATTCTTCAGGTCTTTGACAACCTGATAGCCAATGCAGTCAATTATATAGGGTCGCAAGAGAAACCAGAGATCAAGATCGGCTGGCGCGAAAACAAAAAAAACTACATATTCTGGGTAGCGGATAATGGCCCTGGAATAAAGGAAGAGGATACAGAGAAGATTTTCAAGATTTTTTATAAGGGTTCAGCCGTTGGTTCGAGGGATGGCACAGGTATTGGCCTTTCAATCGCTAAAAAGGTGATTGAGAGTCATATGGGGAAAATATGGGTGGAATCCGAGTTTGGCAAGGGGTCTGCTTTTTATTTTACTATCCCAAAGTTATGAGGATATAGGGAGGGAGGTTATTTCTTTTTTTTCTCTCCTTTTGTCTCTTGCGTCCAGCTAGGGGAGATCCAATCGAGAATTTCCTTCTTTAGTTTTTCATCCATATCTTTTATTTTGAGTCCTATTTCCAGTTTCTTATCTTTGAATTTGCTCCAGGATATCTCTCCTGACACTGAAGTTGATAATCTTTTCTCTGGGAGATAGAGTTTTAAATCCATGGGAGAACGTGGCTCAAGATTAAAATTAACTGTGAGCTTCAGCCCTATATTTGAAAAGTCTTTGACTGTTGCTCTTCCGATTAGATTTTTTTTGCCTTTTAATTCCACCACTTCAGCGGGAAGCACACAGTCAAATCGCAGGGATTTTCTTTTATCTTCGTCTTTATCTTTCTTGCCCATCTTTTTCAAGCTAGCATAGCACGCAGAAAAAATATTTTCAATAGAAAACTTATCATGTATGTATACTGACTCAATCTGACTTTTATATTTGAGAATATCATCTGTGCACAAGTGGGCCATAAAATTATGAATTTATTATATTATGATATTATTAATATTCTCTATTGAAAAACAAGAACTTTGAAATTATAATTACAGGCAACAGAGAGGTCAGATTTCAAATCAAGATGTTTGGTGACATTAAAAAAGGTTTTGCGGAATGTCAGAAAAATATGAATAGGGGATAATCCAATGCCAAAAGAAAAAAGGAAATTTTTGCGATTTGAGTGCCTGCTTCCAGTAGAACTGGTAGGATTAGAGGGTAAAGAGAGTTTAGAGGCAAAAGCGGCAGCCAGTGACTTTTCTATGGAAGGGATGAAGTTATGCATTGATTTTGTAAACCTTAAGCCCGGCTTTAATATGGATTTAAGACTCTACTGCCCAGAGAAGAAGGAATTCACCTCATTGTCTGGAGAAGTCACCTACAAAAAATGGGTGAAGGGTAAACTGGAAGTGGGAATAAAGATAAAAGAGATGGACAAGATCTCAAAGAGTGAGATTCTCAATTGGATATTCCCTAGATGGTTGGAGAAAGAGATGGAGGATAAATTATAACCTCTGTAACAGATTTTGCTTAAACCCGCCTAATTCTAGCTAACGGTGTTTAAAGTGAAAGACAGTTAAAGATGCTTAATTGTCAGAGGTAAAGAGCAAAATTAAGGGAGCTGGGAAGCAGGGATTCGAACCCCGATTCCATGATCCAGAGTCATGTGTCCTACCATTGGACGACTTCCCAACTGGCAGCCTAATAATAATAGATATTCCGGGGTTTTTCAACCAATCCGGATCTTGATTTTATTAAATTGACTTGAGAAATCTATGATGATAATATTGACGTTTCATTATGAAAAAGACCTGGGTTCGTTTAAGCATAATCTTCTTTCTTACCTTTATTTTCCTCTTTTTTTTCTTCCGGAGTGTCGAGTGGAAAGAGGTTTTTAATTACCTAACTGATATCAACCTTAAATTCTTTATTCTGATCATCATCCTTGTTCCTCTCCACCTCATCACGCGTGCAATAAGATGGGATTATCTACTCAGGCATGAGAAGAGAGGCGTATCGTTCTATAATAGATTTGCTGGTAATGCAATCGGTTTCACGGTGACTATTATTTTCCCGGGGAGATTGGGCGAGCTTATCAGGCCCCTATACTTAGCCCAGAAGGAAAATATGAGAAAAGGATTTGTTGTGGGCACAATTGTGGTCGAGAGGATTTTTGATATATTTACGATGTGCTCTTTGCTGGGAATTTTTATCATCTCTAAGCCTCTTTATTCTTCAATTTTTCAGGTAAACGAAGAAGCTTATTCGAGTATTAAGCTTTGGGGGATAATAGGAGTGGCTTTTGCTTCATTTATCCTTATCGTAGCCCTTTCTCTCTATTTTTTCAGGGAAAAAACCCTCTCCATCATTGCTTTTTTCCTCAAACCCCTTCCTCAGAGGATCTCTCATAGAATTCTTGAATTTATCAAAGAATTCATCCAGGGCTTGAAATTTTTTCATTCTGTCGGAAATTTATTTGCGTATATTTTATTATCCTATGTGGTTTGGCTTGGGATTATTGCCTATTACTGGATTTTCTTTTATGTATATGATTCACCTATTTTCTTTTTTTTCCTTATCCCTTACGTATTTTTAGTGATGGTAGGAGCATCGATTCCCACTCCTGGTATGGTAGGTGGATTCCATTATTTCAGTAAGCTCGGTTTGATCTCTCTTTATGGCATTGATGTCAACTTGGCTGTCGTAATGACGATCGTCGTTCATGCGGTTCAGGTTCTGGTGACTTGTTTGGTGGGATATGCTATATTATGGAAAGAAGGGATTTCTTTATTCCAGCTTAAAAGATTAGGTGGTGATACAGAGCAATGAAGTGTCCTTATTGTGAACACTCTGAGAGCAAGGTTATTGATTCCCGAGAGAGCAGAAACGGTTTCCGCATCCGCCGACGAAGGGAATGTCTCTCCTGCACGAAAAGATTTACGACATATGAGAAAATCGAAGAAATTCCCTATATGGTTGTAAAAAAAGATGGAAGCCGCCAGCCTTTTGACTCACAAAAACTCCTGCGCGGATTACTGAAGGCCTGCGAGAAAAGGCCTGTCCCTGTATCAAAGTTAGAAGAGATCGTGGAGGAAATAGAAACCAAACTTCAGGAAAGCCCGGATAAAGAGATAAAAGCCTCAGAGATCGGACAGCTCGTTGTGAAGAAGCTCAAGAGACTGGATAAGGTTGCCTATGTCCGTTTTGCCTCTGTTTATCGAGATTTCAAGGATGTTTTAGAGTTCAAGGAAGAACTTGAGACTCTGCTAAAAGAAAAGTAGCGCTTCTAGTGTTTTAAAAAAATATAAAAGGAAAAAAGAGAAGGAGGTCGTATTGAAAATCCAGAAGGCGCAGGAGTAAAACTGGAGGAGTATAGTGGCTAAAAAAGATAGCGACGAAATAGAAGAATTCGAAAATGTCATTGAAGATCAGGATCAGAAGCTCCATATCCCGAAAGAGCTGCCTGTTCTCATGTTGAGAGATATTGTCGTCTTTCCCTATATGGTTGTTCCTCTCTTTGTAGGGAGAGAAAAGTCAAAGAAAGCCATTGACCATTCGCTTTCCTCTCACAGGATGATTTTTCTCTTAACGCAAAAGAATATGGAGATTGAAGAGCCAAAAAGGGAAGATATCTATGAAGTAGGGACAGTTGCATTAGTCATGAGAATGTTGAAGATGCCTGATGGAAGAGTGAGGATTCTCGCTCAGGGGTTAGTGCGGGCAAAGATAGAGAAACTGGATGAGGACAAGCCTTTTTATAAAGCCAAGATAAATGTAATTCGTGAACCCGAGGATGAAGAGAAGTCTATCGAGGTGGAAGCATTAATCCGGAATGTCCGTTCCGGGCTCGAAAAAGCTTCTACCTTGGGAAAGAACATCCCCCCTGAGATCATGATTATCGCGGCTAATGTAGAGGAGCCAGGGAGGCTGGCTGACCTCACAGCAGCCAATCTTGAATTAAAGGTTGAAGAGGCACAAGGCACTTTAGAGATACTTGATCCGTTCCAGAGATTGAAGAGAATCTATGAGTTTTTGACCAAAGAGCTGGAGCTTCTAGATGTCCAGTCCAAGATTAGCAGTGAAGCGAAAGGTGAGATGGACAAACTCCAGAAACAGTATTTTCTGAGGCAGCAATTAAAGGCAATCCAGAAAGAACTTGGAGAAGGAAGCGAGATTCAGGAGGAGATCAAAGACTACCAGGATAAACTAAAAAAGCTAAAGGTCGCCAAAGAAGTTAGGGAGGAATTGAATAAACAGATCAGTCGTCTCGGACAAATGCATCCAGAATCAGCCGAGACAGCCGTTGTCCGTAATTATCTGGATTGGATGTTCGGCCTCCCATGGAGTAAGAGTACAGTAGACAACCTTGACCTTCGAAAGGCAAAAAATATTTTAGATGAAGACCACTATGGCTTGGATAAAATAAAAGAGAGGATTATTGAATATTTAGGGGTAAGGAAGCTCTCCAAAAAGATAAAAGGTCCCATTCTGTGCTTAGTGGGTCCTCCTGGGGTGGGGAAGACCTCGCTTGGCCGTTCTATAGCTAGGTCTTTGGGAAGGAAATTCATTCGTATTTCCCTTGGCGGAGTCAGGGATGAGGCAGAAATAAGAGGGCACAGGAGAACTTATGTCGGAGCTTTACCTGGGAGGATAATCCAGGGAATCAGCCGATGCGGCTCGAATAACCCTGTTTTTATGATGGATGAAGTGGATAAAATCGGAGCCGACTTTAGAGGCGACCCGTCTTCTGCACTTCTTGAGGTTCTGGACCCTGAGCAGAATTTTTCGTTTAGAGACCATTATCTTGGTGTCCCTTATGACCTCTCCAAGGTCATGTTTATTACAACGGCAAACCTTCTCGATCCCATTCAACCTGCTTTCCGTGACAGGATGGAGATTCTCCAGCTTCCAGGGTATACAGAAGAGGAGAAATTGCAGATCGCTCTCCGACACCTGATTCCAAAACAGGTAGAAGAGAATGCACTGAATGAGAAGTTGATTTCTTTTACAATGGGCGCTATAAAAAAAATTATTTCTCTCTATACAAGAGAAGCAGGAGTCAGGAACCTGGAGAGGGAAATTGCTTCAGTCTGCCGCAAAGTCGCCAGAAAAGTGGCTGAAGGAAAGACAAAGCTAACCAGGGTCACTTCAAAGAATATAGAGATCTACCTGGGTCCTCCAAAGATATTCAAGGGTCAGCTTTTGCAGACTGATCAAGTAGGAGTGACTACAGGTGTGGCCTGGACAGCCAGCGGAGGAGAGATCCTTTTTGTCGAGGCCATCAAACTGAGAGGGAACGGCAATCTATCCCTAACAGGGTCACTGGGTGATGTGATGAAAGAGTCAGCCCAGGCGGCCTTGAGTTATGCTCGGGCTCATGTGGATGAGTTTGACATTGATAATCAGATTTTTTCTCGAAACGATTTTCATGTCCACATTCCTGAAGGAGCTATACCAAAGGATGGTCCATCTGCTGGGGTGACCATAGCGACTTCGCTTTTATCGGTCTGTACAAACATGAAAGTCAAAAGGGATGTTGCCATGACAGGGGAGATTACGCT
>Ga0114920_10001105_pt1 | contig 12352 bp, 16 predicted proteins | sample ChitaG_FD_88683 | JGI IMG/M metagenome (GOLD analysis project Ga0114920, IMG submission 88683) | Deep subsurface microbial communities from South Pacific Ocean to uncover new lineages of life (NeLLi) - Chile_00310 metaG | ecosystem: Environmental > Aquatic > Marine > Oceanic > Sediment ... | reverse complement strand
GAAAAATATCAGAAATAGTGCATAGACGGTCGCTCCAATTGCTATCTTTACGGCTATGCTCATCATTTCACCTCTACGAGCTTGACTTTGACAATTTGATATAAACCTGTTTTTCTATAATCTTTCCACTTCTCTCCTTCCCACATTTTCTCAAAAGTCTCTATGACTTCTTTTCTTGTTCTTTCGAGCGTCCACGTAAGAAGCCAAGGGTTTCTTGCATTAAAAGATTTTATTGCCCATCCATCATATTTTTCCATGATTCACCCCTTCATCCTAGGCATGAAAATACACCTACCTTGATGTCTGTTTTTACACCATTTACAATAAGGGTCATTTTGGTAATCTCGAATCCTCACTAAAATTACAAGTAAAATACATAAGCCAATGATTATCTCAGCCATCCCGTCACCCCTTCATCCTTAGCTTATACAGGTTGCTGAATATGACATCCCACAAGGATTGCTGCTCCTCGGGACTCTTGACACCACTTTTGACTTCTGCTATGCTTGAGCTAAGCTTACTTTTGTCCATCAGGACACTTTTACCCAGCCTGTCATGTGTGTGGCAGGCTTTGCCTTTTTGATTCATTTAATCCTCCTTTTTGGGTCTTGGAAATTCTATGAATTCAGTATTTTCTATACCGCTTATGTGTCTCATCATGTCTTCTAGTGAATCATGGCGACCTAAAGCCTGCTTTATGCAATTCTTTTTCCATTCATCAAGTGCTTTCCATCGCTCTTTTAGGGTTACTACTTTGTCACAATCAACACAGAACAGAAATAATCCAGAGCTTTCACTCGTCATGTGACTAATCTCTTTTTTCCATCCCCAATTACCACCACATTTTGAACAAGCACTAAAACCAGGATTCATTGTATTTCGTATTTTGATATAAGCCCTTTCTTTCATTCATACCTCCTTCTTCGCCAAAGCACCAAGCCCCTGGATTGTTCCCAGGAGCCTGACACGCCTAGCTTGTAGTTGTGTTCTACCCTCAACTATTTTTTCATATAACCTCCTTTGTATTTTTTAATGCCTAAGAAAACTTTGTTGGTCATTATATTTATTTTTCTTTTATTTCATTTGCTATAAGCTTAGAACCACAGCCTAAACAATATTGCTTTTCTTTTAAGTTCTTAGCGTATTTAATATATATCCTTTGTCCGCATTCACAACAGTTTGTTTCTTTCAAATTTCGGAAATGTCCTCTTGCCATTTATCCCTCCTTTTTATTTTGCCTGAGAAGATTTTTAAACATTTGAATCTAACGCTTCTTCTAAACATATAGGACATAAAGTTGTTTCCTGGGAATCAATTATTATTATACGCCGATATTTTTCTGAAAGTATTCTCTCACAAACATAACAAACATTTGTACAACCTCGATAGTCTTCCTTTATGCCAGTTATAGTTTTTATGTCATTGGGAGTTTTCGCATGACAATTTTTACATAAAAAAGTATAACTATTTGGATCAAAAAATTCCTCTTTTATATTTGAATAAACAAGATGATGAATATGTAAATCCTTTTTTTTACCACAAATAAAACATTTATATTTTTCATTAAAGGCTTCACGTTCTAATTTTCGACGTAGTTCAGTCTGCCATTTTTTGTTGAGATTATTCATTGCTATTCTAATTTGTTAATTCTCTCTTTCAATTCATCGATTTCTTTTTGTCTTGCTACCTCATCGACTCCAATTAAGTTAAAATATTTGCCAACAGTAATAGCATTATCATTAGTTGGTTTTGTTTTCTCTTGTACCCAATTGAGAATAGTCCGATAAGTTAGGTCGCAATCTTTGGCAAGCCTCCATTTTGACAATTTATTCTTTTCAAGAAGCTCAATTAAATTAGCGCCTATTAGACGACCCTTTAGGATTTTCATATCTACATTAGTTACATCCATGCTTTTTGCCTCCTATAGCGGTAAATTATATGTGTATCATATATAAAGAATATACAGCGAGCAACGCATATTGTCAATATTTATTTTTGATTATTTTCTCAGACCCCTATTTCACCGCTTTGAGTATTTCCTGCATCCTATCCAGGTATGCCTTGATCGCATTCTTCACGATTGAGCTCATGGTTTGTGCCCCCTCTTCTGCGATCGCCTCAAGTTGCTTGTGCCAGCTCTCCGGGATCCTCACGAATAATATCTTAGTCGGTTCTTTCATCATGATGTCTCCTTTATTTATTCAAGTCTATTCATGATTTTTATGACCAGATAACCACATCCACATATGCAAGCAAAAAGGAATAAGGATGTCGCTATAGCCTCCAGCCTTGATCTTATGGTCATAATCCCCTCCATGTCTCCACGACCGTATAAACCGCCTCTTTATCCTGGCTCTGCATTAATGCGGCATCCTCAAGAGCACGGTCTAGCTCCTTGAGGCCGTACCAAGAGCGATTACAGAACCAGAAGCCGCCTTCATTACATGCGTAAATCAGCCAGTAATCTCTGTTCATCTTACTCCTCCTCTTATGACCCTAGGGTATAGCATGAACTCGGAAAAGCACAAGTTGCAATTCCTGGGCCTCTTGTGTTGTTGACCTTGCAAAATCCAAGAATCGCCTCTTGAGGTCGGAGCGGGACTTGTCTTAATTCAGGTTTTACATAAAGCTTTTTTTTCTTCATACTTCCTCCTAACTTTTCTTAATTTACTCATTTTGCCTATTCTTTGTCTTGTCTCTTTTGAATGATGTTTCCCATAGAAAGGATTGTTTTTACCCATTTTAGCTTTACTCATATTTCTCCTGGCTTCTTTTGAAATGGTTCTTCCTATCAATGCTTTGCTTATCTTTTCTCTGTGTTCTTTGGTAAAAATTATTCCTTTTTTATGAATCTGTTTTCTCGCATTTTCTTCCTTGGTGATAAACTGACAATTATTTGGTTCATAATTCCCGTCATTATCAATCCGATCTATAGTCAGGCCTTCTTGATAACCATTTAAAATCGCCCAAAATTTGAATGCACTATAATTATTTTTCCACTCTAAACAGATTATGATTCCTCTTCCGCCATACCATTTATAGGCTTTATCTCTTGGATTAAAACAACGCTGTTTCATTGAATCCCAAACTCTATAAAGCCTTGTTTCTTTCCCACTCCTTGCTTCTCCGTGCTTATAATAAGGACTACCTTTAATTCTTGTTTTTTCTGTTATTTTTCTTTTGTGTTCTTCAGTTTGTTTATATCCTTTTTTTGGCATTTTAGCTTCCTTTCTTCTCCTCCAGTGATCCTTCAGTATAGAAGCCTAATGTTGCCCTTCATGTCCACTATGATTCGCTTTTTGCCTCGCTGGTAAATTCGTGCGAGACCTCGGCTAATCACATACTTAAAGATCTTGCCCTTGTGTCTGATTTTTTCTCTCATTTCTTAATTCTCCTTTAATTAATAGTTTTGCCACGAAGTTACACGACTATTCTCGAAATAAATGTACGCATACGTGAAAGATTTTGGATCAAAATAATTTGGCGTATCAAAAAACATCACCCATTGTTCATGAACTCCCCACGTACCAGTTGTTCTGTTTATTTTAATTGGTGATCCGCGAGATGCGACGACTTGCGCTTCTGTCATGCCTATAAATATGTCCCCTTTCAATATGGCCGCCTTAATCCTCTGATTAACGTCTGGATTCGCTTTGATAAAGCCTTGCCTTCTGGACACGGCACAATTCAAAGCAAACAAACAAATCAGCCCTAAAATTAATATTTTTTTCATTTCTTCCTCCTTTATTTATAGATATGTTGTTGGCGTTCTCGTACTCGCCTGTTTCGAATTTTCATTCTTTCAGAGAGCTCGCGCCTCAGTTGCTCTTTTTGTCTCTGAGTGAGTTTGATCTCTCTTTCTTTTTTTTTGTTTTTCATTCTGTATATATAATAACATAATGCTAGTGATTGTCAAGAGCATAGAGGGGTGAATTGGGGGGTGATATTTAAGGGGTTTCTCTCACCTTCCACGATTAGTCTTAGAGGGTGAGGCAGATTAAGATTAGATTAGTTTTTGGTGAGCTAGATCGAAATAATTAGTCAAGGTGTTTCCTCCAAATTGTAGTCATCCAAATTATGTCACTTAGGAAACATCCCGTTCCCTCAAAATCCCTTCTCTCCCAACCTAGTCCGTCTATGATTCTTATCGCTTCTCCATAACCGATTTCATTTTCATGCTGCGTATTATCAAAAACAAAATAACCGCCTGGTTTCATTAAAGGCAATGTTTTTTTAGTAAAAGCTACCCGACTCCCGGATTCGCCATCAATAAGACATATATCAAAACGGTCATTCGGATCAAGCACAGTCATGTCATCTCCTAAATATACAACCGTGTTATTTAGTTCTTTGGCTGTCAATTCATCCCAGACAAGTTGAAACCATACTTTATCGCTTTCGAAAGAAATAACCCGTCCGGCTCTCTCTGCAAACCAAATTGTCGAGCTGCCTGAGCCTATTTCCAAAACCACTGATTCTTTATTTACAACTGTCTCCAAAAAATCTACAGCACCCTTCACTAAAAAAGGCTTGCCCTCTAGCTCTCCAAACTGTCTAATTGCCCTATCATAGGCCGTGACCTCATCGCTCATTATCTAAGACTTCTTTAGGAAATGTTATGTTATTTTTTCTTCTCTTTCAGTGGCTCCAATGCGTCAAAGGCCCTGCCGACCATAAGTGGGGATGTATATTTGCGACATATTAAGTCTTTGAGAAGCGTGACTGCCCCATCTTCGAAGTCAATCAATCCATTCGAAGCATGGATGTCCTGAGCTAGGTGGTACATTTTGATCTTTGTTTCTTCGGACACAATCTTCTCTCTTCCTGTCCTTTCGTCTACTTCTTGGGCTGGAGCTATCAAGCTAAATTCACAGATTCTCTTCAGTGTCCATTTCGGTCTCTTGAATAGAATGTTTCCTTGCTCATCTTTTTTGGGCTGGCCATATTTGTCCTCGTCCCAAACCCTGTCTCTCAGAACCTCACCATCGAGGTCTGTGAGTTCTTGGTTTAAATCGATTTTCATGTAAAGCCTCCTAATTGTTTTATTTATACGTATGCAATCCGGTGTTCAACGCCATCGCCAGATTGAAAATATAAGAGATTGTCATCTTTTGTATATATTTTTCCATAGGCAACATCTGCCGTCGGGGTTGCCCTTTCCTTAAGCGTAAGAAGCCCTGCTTCAATAGAAAGTCCAGGCATATTAACTGTGGGAATTAATCCTATTCCTATATTGCCAATGGAATCTACAGTAACTCTCACGATTGAATTTGTAAATAAATGGATATTTTTTACATTACCAGTCCCTAAACAAAGAGAGTTTCCAGTTGTACCAGGCCAAATAGTACCACCAGCAGAGCTTTCCATCCCAAGATATCCCGTTGAAGTTAAATCTGAATTTACGAAAACTATATACATCCCCTCTACTGAATCTGATAAAAGTTTTACCTGTGCATAATGTCCATATATAGTAAGATGTGTATCAGGATTATTAATATTCATGCCTACATTGCATCCCATAAAAGCAGCATATCCCGCTGTATAGAATTCCAATCTTTCAGCTCCTGAAATACCCACATAATTACCATCGGCAAGAAGATAATCCCCAGTAGTTGTGATGGTTCCACAACCCAATGCTCCTGTAATAACAACATCATCCCCGCTTACTGAAAGCCCTGCTGTAACAAAGCTTCCTGTTGTAGAGAATTTAAGGCTACCATCAACGGTTAATCCCATCCCTCCCCAAGATACAGCATCATCGTAATCATGTGCTAACCAAAGGGCAGCGACTTCATCATCAGCATCAGTTGTAATATATAAATTAATAGCACCAGAAGCCACGGCTGCATGGATTTTAGCTGTCCCTCCAGCAGGAAATACCCCTCCAGATGCACCAACCCCTATATTTTTATGAAACTGTATCGCCTCGCTACCATTGGTTGTGATGAAGGTTTGATAGAAATTAGCTCCTTCTTTAAAAGAAAGAGCATCAGCTAAATTATCAGGGAATTTAATTTGATTCTCAGTAGTCGCCCCAAGAAACGAGATGTCTTCTTGAAGATTCAATCCATGATCATCAGCGATAGTAATCTCATTACAACCTATAGTTCCAAGTGTAGCATTCCCAGCCCCCAATGTTCCTGATGTAAGAAAGTCATGAGTCTCATTTGTCCAGTCATAGTGTTCTGCTGCCACATAATTCGCTAAAGCGTTATGATCTATATCCCCTTCATTCTGAGTGATGGCACTCGAAGGAATAGTATCGTCATGAATATTTTGGACTATGGAATCTTCCCAAGCCCTGTGCTGTTTTGCCACATAATCCTTTAGGGCATCATGACTCAATTCATCTCCCTGACCATCTGCGTGGCTTGCAGCGTGCAATTGCGGATGATGCTGGTCAGAGGTAACGCCGTTTAAATCATCATGGTCTGTAATGCCTTTATATTGAAATATGTCTTCATATGCACCTGCAATCTCTATGAGAGGAGAAGTACCGTCTTTGACGATTATCCTTGCTGCCAATATCGCAAACGAATTCAAGAAATTAGATGTCGCCGGCACAAGCTCAGCCTGGATGTCTCCTAGCTTGTCTCCAGCTTGGCCGTATTGAACATAGACGTGTCCATCAAAATCGATATATACGTATCTGGCAGAGTATTTGTTTGCAGGAATATTCGCAAGCACTCCGGATCCATCGTCATACTTCTCAATATTAACATCAGTTTGAAGCAACTCCTTGGTCCAGCCTCCGCCACCATCTCGATACAAAGCAGTGAAAGTACCAGCGACGCTTGTGTCTACCTCCGGAGTCTCAATTTTATCTAAACCAACGTAAAAAATACCTGCGGTTGTCTTCAGCTTGAGGGCTGCCGGCTCTGAGACTAATCCTCCGCTCGCGTTTTCTATCCAGCGGCAAGCCACTAACCGCTCGTGCTCTCTGCGGATATGAATGTCTAAATTGACTCCCGTATTAACAATATGAAGAGTGTTGTTCTCTTTATAGACTCGCCCCAGTGTAAACATATCAGTAAGTCGAATATCGCTTCGTGTGACGGTGGTCTGTACTCGCGGCGTTCCCGCATTGTATTCTATATAAATGTAATTGACGGCATTGTTTATCAGTACAAGCGTTGTGTCCTGCGCCCAGTCAAAGAAATAGGTCTCTTCAATAGAGCTAGTATCACTGGCCTTGATGAACCCTGTGCCTGCGGCGATAGTAACAGTGCCGTCACCATCATCGCTTATCTCGCCTCCAGAGATACGGCCAGCAGACATGGTTGTATTAATGAAATCCTGTATATCTTCATACGTAGCTCCAACAAGCTTTAGAACCTCAACATCTGTTGAAAGCCAAGGGGTATCTGTTATGTCGGCTTTCACAAGGCTGGCGAACTCAAGCGCATCCGGCGTGGCATTTACTTTAACAAATTTTCCAGCCTCTCCTGCATAGGCTCCAGGTGTGTCCGTGAGCTCTATGAATTCGTTCACGCCCCCAATCTGATCATCCACATACTTTTTCGTTGCCAGATGTGCATCGATTGTTGGAGGCTCCCCAGATACAACAACTGCAAAAGTAATCAGATCATCCTCAAAGGTGGCAACCGTAACTTCGCCGCCTTCACCAGCACCAGCAGCATTTGCTCGAATCTCAACTATGCCGTTTGACGCACGATTTACTAAAGCAACAACATCAGAGCCTGGAAAAATTAACCCAAATCTGCCTGTGCCACCAGCATCTTCATAGGTGATGCCTTCTCCTCCGCCACCGTGAGTGCCTTGAAATTTAATATTTTTGCCTGCACCTGCACCTGTCATAAGAATATCTGAAGTTATTATTACTTCGGCAAAAGTAGGAGAAGAAGCAGCCTTTACTGCCTGATCAAGATAATCGCCGAATCCAGTTATATCTGCAAAGGCCAACAGATCGCCTCCGCCTACCTCGTGCTCGGCGGCATGGGCATCAGGAGGGAACGTCGCCGGCTTGTTTACTACTCTATCCCAATCGACTTGCCCCTTCCCACCATCATAGCCTTCCCACATAGCATCGATCTCAGCCTTGCTATAACCCCAACCTGGGACGTAGTCCTTAATATGATCCCAAATAGCATGGACAGTACGCCAGGGAGCGCCTGTATGCTGTTTCCACTCTTTCCTTGTTACAAATGGTTTCTCAAGCATTAACCTTCTCCATGATCACGCCCGTTATGCCTGTCTGTGGATTCTTCTCTACCCTCAGAATCCTCAACGCAACCTCCGCGGCTGTGCCACTCGAGTCGAAGAACCTATCTCTGCTGAACGGCACGAGGTCGCCGGGAAAAACATCGAAAAGAATCATCGGAAGCTCATCTACGATATAAGTTTTATTCAATAAACCAATTATTGTGTTGGCCAGGGCCTGGGCGTTCGAAGGATCTCGGAAATACGTATTGATAGGCAAATCTTTCTCGATTCCAAATTTTCGCTTGATATCTTCATCTGTTGCCTCTTTGATCTCCCATTCCTGGCTCTGTGGATTCTCGCCGTAATAGACCTTGACTTTCCAATACAAAGAGCCCCGGCTCTTGTTATGCCTGTGGCCTTTGCTCTGAAAATTCCAGATATACTTCGCCTTGGACGGAACAACCGTCTGCAGCGGACGCAATCCAAGCCGCGCATCCCCATCCTGAAGGATATAAGCCTCCGTCGTATGCTCTATGGTTTCTAATATCTCATCATAAGGCGTATCCTTATAAAATAGAACAGAGAGGCTTTTCGTGTTCGCATTTTTTGCCTCATAAATCCAATCCGTATTCAGCTTAGTCGTGGGGATGTTGGCCTCGTTATTCATGATGTGCTTGAAAATGTCCGCCCCATTCTCTATCGGTTCGTCAGCAGAGTTGACCTTCCCTGTGAAGGAAACCAAAACGATGTCCTCTTCGCCGATATCTACGCTCACGTCGAAGGTTATAATGCTCCGTTGTTGATCAACATAATAATCAGTGTCCTTTGTTTTCTCAGTACCATCCACCGTTACCTTGCCGACATCCTTGGTCCGCCCGTCATGGTAGCTGAATTTTGCCGATTGGTTCTCTGCGGCATCATACCTCATGAGTGGGACCGGCGCTACGCCCTCAACATATCCGTATGCCTTCGATTTTTCGCGCCCCTCGAAATCCTCCTCAAGGCCAGGGTAATCCGTCTCCCAGTATTTAGCCAAAACAAGGTTCCGATCCAGCTCCTTTCTGATGTCCTTTAAGGAGAGGATTATTTTATTATCCCCAATATCCTTGTCAGAGATGTAGGCTGAGAACATTTTTTTGAATTGGGCGAGAGTCGAGAACGTCTCTTTCCCGCAGTATATTGTCAATTTAGCGCCTATCCAGGTGAAAGTCTCGAACCGTTTGTCCAAATAATTCTCCCCTTTGCTCTCGGCATTCATGATTGAGATTGAACCTGTAGAGAGTCGGAAGGAGCTTGCAAAATATGGCTTATTTTCCTGCGTCATTCCAGGAATACTGCTCTCTGAGAGCCAGGGCGGAAGAGTGCAGAGGTCGTCTGCATAATCAAAGTCTCTGCTCGGAATGAGATGTGTAAATCCGCCTTCCATGAAGAAATCATCTGGGTCCGCATCGCCAGTCGCATGGACATAAAGCTTTCTGTCTGCGGTAACCCACCACCACGTCTGGGCAGTCGCCTCCACGGTGGCAATAGACGTCTTCTCGGTTAAGGCAACACCATCCTCCCAGACGCCATCTATCTCAAGCCCACGCTCATCTATCGTCACTTCATAAACGACACCGCTTGTGAGCGTGAACCCCGATAAATCCATCTTCAAGTCAATCTCAGCGATATAAATGGGGCCGGCATCCGGGTCTCTAACAAAAACCTCAAACTCCGTTCTCACATACTGCGCCAGCGTGCGCACTTCTCCTGTCAAAATGCGGAAATCATCGACATAAAAATGCCTCTCTGGTTGGCCTGGCCCATGTCCTTTATAAAGCCTGACATTGTAATTTGAATAGGAAGCGTGGACGGTGAAATTAAGCTCAAATTCCGCCCAATTTGCTGTGCGTGGAATAGTTATATATCCTCCTACTCCCCACGTCCCGTCGTCCTGAAGCATAACATTATTCCCAACGTCTTTAATCTCAAGCCTAAGAGGATCAGTGCCGTCTACAGGTATTATGCTCCACAAGATGATTTTACGCGACTCTCCTGGCGTCATCACAATATTTTGGTCAATGTGTGCAAATTCACCCTGTAATTTAGTATATATATCACAGGAAAAATTGCCGCCGTGTACTATTGTGCCTTCTCGTTTCGGTAAATAATCGCCAAAATTATTCCAATCTCTTAGATGTGTCGCATCAATCCACTCCTCCATTGCGCCGTCAATCAATGCATCATCCGCATTAACGTAGTCCCCGTCTCCCACTCCGTTGTATGCCAAAATTCTGATCCAATATTCCGTATCTGCCGTAAGGTCCTTAAAAAGAAGGCTCAGCACGTCAGCATCCACGACGTATTCTGATTCCTCGCCTGTGAAATCACCTGTATTAGATATCTGGATTCTGTATCCTGTCACTTCACCGCCCGTTGCCGGGGCTTCCCAGGTTAGTCTTATCTCCTCATCTGTAATGTCGGATGTTTGAACATTCTGAACTAAGCCGGGCAACGTATTCGCTGTGACTTGAGTCCCGGTCACATAGGCCGAATAGGTTGGGCCAGCATCCTGCTGAGCGCAGAGTCGGTAATCATAAGTCTCTCCTGCTACAACGCCCGTATCGCGCCAGTATTCCATGTTGGCTGCTACGATACCTGTAGGGGCACCCTGTGCAGGCCACGCCCCTCCGTCAATCCGTCTGTATATATAGAAATGATCCTCTTCAGAAGAGTTGTCCTTCCATGTTATTTCAACAAAATTGGAGAAAACGGTGGTCACGATATCCGTCGGGGCCTGTAACAAAGCATAGGTTGTTTCGCAATCTTCGGCTGTGAAGTCTGTCTCTGCTGGAGGCTCCCACCATCCACCTAGAATTTTATAACAATAGTTGGTATTTGGATCTAAGCCGGTCAGGACATAAGATTCTTTACCGCCAACAATAACTGCTTTAGGTAAAGCCCCGTATCCGCCACCCGCTTTGTTCTCCCAGACTTCAATGTATTGATAATCATCGCCGTTTGTCCAAGTGAGAATTCCTGTATATGGGCTTGATACTTCGAAATTTAAATTAGAGGGAGCAACTCCGGGCATCAGGCAATCTCCTTCATCGCCAGTCGCCAGTTCCACCAACCTTCATTGGCTGCTCCTACAGCCTCGGGAGATCCCGCAGCCGGAGGATACTGGAATACCGGATAGGATATTTCGGAATTTCTCACCAGATAAGAGTTAGTGTTGGGAGCTGTGTGATCCGTGCACCAAACAAACGCTCTGTGCTTTCCGCATTCCTCCAGGAAAGCAAGGATTATATTTTTTGTTATACCGTCAAGGGCTTCGAAAGCATAGCCATATTCATTTAAAATGACTTTCGGTTGAGCGAAGATCACTCTCGCATCAGACTCCTCGAGGCTTGTTATATCTTCCTTGCCGGGCTTGAAGCCTTTGATGGGGCGTCGGTTGAACTCCGAATACTTACCGCATAGGATTGTGGCCACCTGTGGTTCAGTATCGAAATCACCAGCACCTTTTTCGACCCTCAGCTGGACATGCGACCTTGTGAATGCAGTAAAGAACTCGAAGATATTTGTTGCGTTGTATGGGATTGTTTTCGTCACAAGATTCACAGTAGCGAAAGTATCGTCGTCGTCTCCTTCAAAATAAATCGTTATATCGCCACCGATATCTTCAAAGTTATGGCCGAGAATTGCCACGAAATCTATCTCTTTTGCAGGGCCTAAGTTAATTGGCAGAGTCATAGGAGCTGTTTTATTCGCTGCCTTCCAATACATACTCAGTGTATCCACCTGCGTATCCGTCAGCGGGTGCTTAGCGTCCTCGGAGGAAGGCGTTAAAGCAGTCCCTTTTCTCCAGAAATTATCGTAAATCAACCTTGGCTTTATGCTCATTTTAAACCACCACCCTGTTTGGTACTATTATATCCCCTGCCTCCCCGGCCCTGTTAATGCTCTTGACGCTCTCGCGATAGAAAGTCTGCTCACCAATCGTTATTTTGTTCTGAATAATCACTTTTATGGGTGCTGAATCTGGCACTCCGCCGCCATAGATATTTGTTATCGAATCGTTTGAATTTATGTATTCAGGCCCTCCCTCACCGACCTTAACAATCTCTGGACCGTGCAACCCGACCCAGCCTCCTTCTGCCATACCTTTTATCGTACTGAACATTCCCTTGACCGCCATCATCACAAT
>Ga0114920_10001104_pt1 | contig 12354 bp, 14 predicted proteins | sample ChitaG_FD_88683 | JGI IMG/M metagenome (GOLD analysis project Ga0114920, IMG submission 88683) | Deep subsurface microbial communities from South Pacific Ocean to uncover new lineages of life (NeLLi) - Chile_00310 metaG | ecosystem: Environmental > Aquatic > Marine > Oceanic > Sediment ... | reverse complement strand
CTCCTTTTCTGGGCAAATCCTCTTGGTATGTGACTTAACAGACCAATTCTCCATTAGAACATAATATTTGTGGAGCAATTATATGATAACAGGCATATTGACGCCAAAAATTAACTGATAACTTAAGATTTTGCAGTTATGTACTAAGGTGAGAATTATAGAGGATGAGGTGAAAAAGAATTTTAGTAAAGACGTGAAGAGATCTGGGGATGGTCGAAAAATATTACCTCCTTGAAAAATACTAACAAGGTGTCCCCTACCCTTCTGTATGTGGAGATAACTTCATTTCATATAGGAAACTGGTGGGATACGGCGACGGAGAAAACGTATTCCCCATATTACATCCATTTGGGCGCATAGAGAAGAAAGTAGTAAGCCAAGATAGAATTGTCTGCTTGAGGGCAAAAGAGGAGCAATTTGGTGGGTATTTGGCGCGCTTCCTAAAAGGGTGGGGTCAGCGACGCACAAGTCTTTCTAAATTCAAATGATCAAACTGAGCAGCAGGTTCTTCCTTCATAATCAAATCTGTCACTAACTTTCCTGTTATAGGAGCCAAGGCAATTCCGTCTCCTTCATGACCAGCTGCTATAATAAATCCCTTCAGCCCGAGGGCTTCCCCCAGAATTGGTAAACCATCAGGAGTGGCAGGCCTGAGTCCTGCAAAAGCCCTGATTATACTTACGTTTCTTAAAATAGGTAATACTCTTAACGCTTCTCGCACAATGAAAGATATCCCTTCGTATGTTGTTCTTTTGTTATAACCCACAAATTCTCTACTACTTCCAAAAATAAGATTGCCGCTTTTAGCATGCCTTAGAGCTAACCCACCAGTAAATTCCGTAATACCCCCCTTAATTTTGTCTTTGCACTCCGTAGCATATTTTGACATTAAATATTTAGCTGAAAGGATGCTTCCATTAACAATAAAAGGAATGACCTCAGTAACTATTAGTATGCCTCGCCGCGGTCTTATGGGAATCTTCAAGCCCACCATCTTCCCAATTTCAGGAGCCCATATTCCTCCGGCATTAACTACTATATTAGTCCTTATTTTGCCATGATCTACTATTATTGCAGATACTCTGCCTTTGCTCACTTCAATATCTTTTACTTGAGTAAAAGTATAGATCCTTGCTCCTCTTCTCTTTGCAGATTCAGCAAAGCTAAAGGCCACTTTCATGGGATTAACTTTGCCATCCATTGGACAAAAGGTTGATGCCAAAACACAATCACTTAAAGCTGGTTGTCGCTCTTTTATTTGCTTTTTATCTAACAGTTCTATGCTCAGACCAGATTCTCTTTGCTTTTTAGCTAAAGAGGATATATATTCTATCTCTTCTTCTGTTTCAGCAATAATCATACCGCCCTCTTGCTGGTATTCAAGATCTTCACCTAATTCTTCGTTCAAATTCTGGTAAATTTCTCTACTTTCCAAGGCAAGTTTTAACTTAACACCGGTACCCTTGGTCTGCATCATTACAGATCCACTACAGGCACTAGATGTTCCCGAATCTATATCTCCTCTCTCCACGAGGGCTACATCTAGTCCTTGCTTAGCTAAATAATAAGTTACCGCCGTCCCTATAACTCCCCCCCCAATGACTACTACCTGGGCTGATCTAAAACTCATTCCTTATTTTTCCCAAAGATTCCCAATTTAGTTGGCCTAACAGGAGGACGGATAGTAGGCGGTCTAAGATCGCCCTCCTTTTGCTTTGTCTCCTTAGCTAGCAATCTTCTAACCAAAATCTGGCAAGTCCTACCCTGACATAAACCCATGCCAGCACGGGTTCTCCGTTTTATACCCGTAATGGTCCGTGCCCCCGACTTGATCGCCTGATTTATTTCACCCTCGGTAACTTCTTCGCAACGACAAATAACTAGATCTTTATTGGTATTATCAGTCATTTTTATCTCTACTATTTATCCTGAAACAATACCTCTCACTTTGTGGGCAAATCTTTTGGGGATAGCTATAGAAACAACAGCCGTACGATCATACTTATCTGAAGTCTCTACTTTTACTACTCTCGCTTTGGTAACAATATTTCCTTCACGGTCAACAGCATCTGCCCAAGAATTAACCCTGGGAAGAGGAAGATATTCGTAGGGAAATTTAATTAGAGCTTTGGTTTTAGAAAAAGTGGTATCCACCAGAAAAATAGCTAACCCTGGACAAAAAGCGATACATTTGCCACAGCCAACACATTTATCTTCACATAGAACTGGGAGATTGGTTATCGGTTTCCCTACTTTAATAGCCCCAGAGGGACAAGCTGGTTCGCAAGGGTCACAGGGAATCTCCTGAATACACTCAATAACAGCTACAGGTCCTTTCTTTAACCGCTCCTCGCTAGGAAATCCTGGAGAATTTTTTAACTCTTCTATTGAAGGGACTCCAGTAAGGACTATCGCTGATCTAATTTCTTTTGCCATTCTTGCACTAATTTTTGTTTAGCTTTATCTCTTTGTTCGCCAAAAGGACCCATCCGTAAGGCTTTTAATCTCTCAGTAATTTCCTCTCGTCGCTTCTCAGCTTCGCATTCTTCAACATAACCCATTTCTTCCGCAACTGAGAGACCCGCCAGGCGACCCTCCTCCATAGCAGTACTTGCCTCCTCTACCCCAGCAAGGTCTCCTGCTACATAGACTCCCCTTACGCTTGACTCCATCTTTCCATTATGAATAGGAACGTATCCACCTAATTCAGGCAAATATACACATTCACAGCCCGCCATCCAGGCTAACCCAGCTAAAGGAGTTAAGCCGGCAGCAACACAAATTGTATCTACCTCAAGAGTTTTCTCAGTTCCTGGTACGAGATTCCATTCTCTATCTACCGCTGCTATAGTAGCGGCCTCTACCTGATCCTTCCCTGTCGCTTCTTTGATGGTGTGGGAAGTAATAACAGGAACCCCAGCCCGCCGGATCTTAGAAGCATGAACTCCGTAACCTCCAATTTCGGGAGCAGCCTCCACTACTGCGAGAACCTGGGCTCCAGCCTGAAGAAGCTGATAGGAAACAATTAGGCCAACATTTCCGGAGCCCAGCATTAGAATTTTCTTTCCTGGAAGAACCCTATGAATGTTAATCATAGTCTGGGCAGCTCCTGCACCCATTATTCCAGGCAGGGTCCAGCCAGGAAAACTAACAGCATTTTCTGAGACTCCAGTGGCCAAAATGATCTTCTTTGCCTGAATTGATTCTAACTTATCTTGATTAACCAAGCCCAAAACTTTATCTTCAAATAATCCCCAAACTGCACAGTCAAGCCGTACTTTAACTCGATTTTCCTTAGTCTCCTGAAGCAATTGCTTCCCAATATCAATCCCCCTAACTCCCGCTCCATGCACCTTAGAACCGAAAAATTTGTGGATCTGTTTAAATAATTGTCCACCCGGCTTAGCATTTTCATCTATCAAAACAACCTCTGCTCCAGCTCGGGCAGCTTCTATCGCTGCTGATAAACCCGCTGGACCAGCTCCAATTACTGCTACCTCAGTATTCAACGCCTTGTACACTCCATTTTCCAGAGCCAATTTGAGTTTCTATCTGCATCCCGTCTCTTACCGGGGTAACACAAGTTCTCACGTTGGGGATACCATCTACCGTCATTACACAATCGGTACATTGACCAATTCCACAGAATAAGAAGCGAGGCTCATTTCTCTTCTTGGTTCTCCGGCACACTCGGATACCATTAGCCAAAAGAGCAGCTATAATCGGTTCTCCCTCGATGGCCTGCAGGGCTTTAGCATCAACTATTATTTTAACCATTCTTCTCTTCTCAAGTTTTCCCAAAATGGGATGATTTAAAACCCGCACCTATACTTCCTCCAAATCTTTTTTGCTTTCAAGACTTCAACCTAGTGAGTGTTAAGAATTTGGTGAGAAAACTAGCTAAGGTGCTTACCACAAAAGATACTGAGGCATATTTTACAAAAAATGGTGGAGGATTATTAGGTCAAAAGCTGGACCAAAGCTCTTTATCCACCAAGAATTCAATACCTATAACCCTAAAACATCTTGCATATTGTAAAGCCCCGGCGAAGCTCTTACTGCAAACTTAGCAGCTTTGAGAGCTCCCTTTGCTTTTGCCTCTAAGGAATGAGTCCGATGAGCTATTTCTATCCTCTCGCCAGCCCCTGCGAAAATAACTGTATGCTCTCCAGGTACATCCCCCGCCCGAATCGTATGAATTCTTATTTCACCTTTAGCTCTTTTCTTCACCCTTTTAGTTTCCTCTGTAATTACTTTTGTAAAATTTTTGTTCAAAGCCTTTGCTATGATTTGAGCCATTTCCAGTGAAGTACCACTAGGGGCATCTTTTTTATCTCTATGATGGACTCCAACGATGTCGATATCCCAACCCCCTCCTATCATTTTTGCGGTTTGATTAATCAGCTTAAAAATTATATTGATTCCTACATTTACATTTGGAGTTCTAACACAAGGAATATAAGTAGCTAATTTTTCTATTTCCTTAACTTGTTCTTTGAGAAAGCCCGTGGTTCCAATAACTATGGGTTTTCTATAATTGGCGGCGACACGAAGAAACTCTAAAGAAGTCCCAGGAGTGGTAAAGTCTACAATTACATCTCCCTCTTTTATAACCCTTGTAAGCTCATCAACAATAACAACTTTACCTTCTCCTCTTCCAACTGTTTTTCCTATATCTTTCCCTACCGCTTTGTGTCCCTTTTTCTCTACAGCCCCTACCAACTTGAATTCTCTATCTCTTAGGACCATACCAACTATGTGGCTTCCCATTCTTCCTGCAGCTCCTGTTACAACTATTTTAATCATCCTCACACTCCTCCTTAATCAGGAGCAGGGCCCAGTTTTTCGTAAGCCTGAAGTATCCGGTTTTTTATCTGATCGGTTATGGGGTCGAATAAATTGTTACCCCTTGCATCTATCGCCACTATCCACGGACCAAAATTCTCAACACGAAGTACCCAGACAGCTTCAGGTGCTCCAAGATCCATCCAAAAAACCGCCTCCGCTATAGGATGAATCCCACTTGAATACATAGCTGCGGATTCTCCTCCAAGACTTGTTAAAAACACACAACCATATTCTACACAGGCTTCGCTGGTAATGCCTCCCAGGAGCCCTTTACTCAAAATACCTCTTAAATTGAACTTCCTAATCATTTCTGGAATCCATCTTTCCATTCTGTTTGCCGTAGTAGGTCCAGCCACACAGACCCTCCACTTCCCATTTTCTCTTTTAACTGCAGGTCCTGTATGAAACATTACATTAATATTAAATTTTTTCAGTCCCGAAGGAGGTTCTTGTTGTTCCCTTACTGCTCGCTTATGAGCCTCATCCCGCGCTGTAAAAACAAAACCGTCTACATAGACAACATCTTCAAGGTTTAACTTATTTATGTCCTCTTCCGAAAACGGCACTTTTAATCTAACTTCTTTACTCATTATATCCCTCCCTATGTTTAAACCACCCTGGGTAATCTTTATATTCTATTCTCCCATCTGGATAAATGACTCCAGTTGCAATCTTGGCCATAGGACATTCGCAGCTTACCCCGGTAGGAATACCTCCATGACTGGTAGAGGTATACTCCATACTGACATCTAAAACTGTTGTATCTCCTCCTGTAGCCATGGGACCAATTCCAGTAGAATTTAAAATGTCCAACAACTCAAGTTCTATTTCAGCAACTTTAGAATCAGGATGTCTATCTCCCACAGGTCGCAATAGTGCTGCTTCTTTAGCTAATTCTAACGCATATTCAGGGGTAACCCCTATCGCTACACCGAGCTTTACTGGCCAACAGTATCTCCGTTCCCATCCTCCAACGACAGCATCTAAAGCAATTTTTTTCACTCCCCAGATACCTTCATACAGGTATGAATTCCTGTACATAGGGAGAGCTCTCTCAGTTCCGCCTCCCTTGGGATTTACTGTGATCTCAAGAAGATCCTCCTCTTTATCATCAAACTTAAAGACAAAATGGGGAACACTAACCCCAATTACAGTCTCGGCGTTTACACGGGTTATCCCATTCACAGTACAGTGCCTTAAAGGAACCTCATCTGTAGCTCGTTTAGTAGCAATAATCATAGCTTCCTTTATTGCACTAATTGCACCATTCAAACCTGAATAAGAACTTTCAATCCCTATATTTCCTCCTATTCGAATGTAAAAAATAGGTACTCCCGTATCTCCGCACGTTAAAAGACTTTTTTCTTTTCCAATTCTTATGTTCTTCATCATAGCTTCTAGATGTCTTTTTGCCAGTGCGTTTCTTTCTTGCGCATAGGCTTTTTCAAATCCTCGAACGAAGTCCTCACGCACCGTAGTTGCAGCTTTACGATACAACTCCACTGTCATTTCTTCAATGGTTTCAGGTTTGATCAGCTTTTTATCATTTGAATCCAAAATAGCTATCTCCTAATCTTTTATTTTTATTGATTGGTTTTCCCCCTTATTCTCGAATACAAAATTCACCCCCTTTCTTTTTCGCCTTATCCTTATAATGTGCATGCCAAGAACTAAAATAAATAAAAGATATCCAATTAAAAATCTGGCTATCGATAGTGAAATGGGAATTAAAAGAAATATATTTACGATTAACAGGAGGACTTCCAAAAAACTTAATTTCTGAGGTTCGGAAAACTGGATTTTAACCTCTGAAATTACAGAGTTTTAAGACGTAAAAGAGCGCCCAAATACTTCATATTATTAATTTTCTCTAATTTATCGACTAACTCGACTATTTCTTCTCCTTGCTCGATACTGATAACCTGCCTAGCTAAATCTATAAACTTCTCCTTGACTTCTTCTTGGCTTAGAAAATTTTCTGGATCCCCCTTAGGGCAATCTACTCGTTTCTTTAATTTTCTTCCGTCCTGAGTGATCACCTCTATTATGGAAGACCGTTTCCCTCGTTCGAAAAATAATTTCTCAAGTTCAAGATTTCCTAAAACCTTAACCCGCTTGTACAAATCTAACACTCTACAATCTCTACGTTTGTCCTCGAAGATTTGATCTACCTTAATCTTCTTATCAACCGCAGCTACAGCGATCATATATTGGGCATTGTGTGAAAGTAATTCATTATTATCAATAACGGGTACCGCTGACTTGGGGAATTCCAACAAAATTTGCTTAATGTCTTTGGGGTTAATATGATTATACTCTATTATCTCCAAAAATCCATCAAGCGCTGCATGAATAAACCTACAGCACGCATGTCTTTTTAAGCTTGTTCCCATTATTTCAAATCTTACCCCCAACTCTTTTATTAACTCCTCAGGTTTAGATTGACCTGAGAAAGCATTGAAAATGTTGTATTTTCCCTCAAATATATCTGGTGGTCCAGCAAATCCCATTTGAGCTAAAAGAGCAGCGGTAACCCCATTCCGTGAAGCAATTCCCGTTTGAAAGGATTTGCTCATTTGCTTAGGCTCAGTCTCCCATGCCATAAGACCAGAAGCTTGACAACCCGCCAGCCCTAATGCATTTATTAATCTCTCCTTATCGAGATTCAATATACTCGCTGCTGCCGCTGCTGCACCAAAACATCCACCAATTGCAGTAGGATGAAAACCACGTTTATAAAGAACCGCTGGGTCTAGAGAGAGGCAAACTCGACATCCAGCATCATACCCTATCACTATCGCTCTTATGAAAGACTTACCATCCACTCCCATTTTCTCACTTACAGCTAGAGCTGCTGGAATTATCACAGCTGCCGTATGTGCCGTCGAAGCATTATGACTATCGTCAAGTTCAATAACATTAGCAATGGTCCCGTTAGCAAAAGCAGCATTCACACAAGAAGTTTTCAAGCTAGTTCTAACTATTGTAGATTCTGGACGTCCACCCACAGATTGTATAAACTTTACAACCAAATCGCTAGCTTGATACTTTTTAGCCGAGGCAGCTAAAAGAACTCCCAAAGTATCTAACGTAACAGTCTTAGCTCTTTGGATTACAGTGTGGGGAAGAGTGTTAAACGACAAACTATCAATGTATTTAGCTAATACTTCTATTATCTTACCTACATTTTTTGGTTGTTTTGCATTCATTATCTTCCTCTGGTAGTATAAGCTTATAAATTGAACACTCGATTCTTGATTAAAAAGATATAGTTCGTTTTTCCCTGAAAGCTCCTACTTGCCCAGTGAAAGCTTAACTTTCTCTTTTCACTCAGGCCTTGCGGCAAACATTTTCCTCAACAAAGGAATGCTGCCTCCAGAAAAAATCTTTTCAATGATAAAAGTAGGAAGTTTATTCCCCTTTATCACCTCATTTCTGGTAAGATTTTGCACCTCACCAGTGGTAAAATTCACCTCAATTACATCTCCTGTCTCAATCTTAGCGACTGCTCCAGGGCATTCTAAGACTGGTATACCCTCACTAATACAACTGCGAAAAAACCCTCGTGAAAATGACTCCGCAACAATGCCACCCAATCTCAAATGCTCAAATGCTAAATGAACACCCCCTCTAATAGACCCTAGGCCAAAGTTTTTTCCAACTACAAGAAAATCACCCCGTCTTACTTTCTGGGAAAATTGTAGATCAACCCCTTCCATCAAATGTTTAGCTGCTTCAGCAGGAACATGAATATGCATATATTTACCCGGGTAGATCTGATCGCTATCAATACTATCTCCGTACTTCCAGGCTCTTCCCTTACGAATTAAATCTCTCATAAAAGACCTTTCTTATACAAATCTTCTGGGATCAGTTATTTCTCCTGTTATAGCAGAAGCCGCAACTGTGGCTGGAGAAGCAAGAAAGACTTTCGCTTTATCACTACCCATTCTACCTCGAAAATTCCTACTGGTTGAAGAAATACATATTTCCCCGTCTCCAAGTACTCCCTTAGTGGCTCCTATGCAAGCCCCACATCCTGGATTGCATATTACAGCTCCTGATTCAATCAAAATTTTCAAAACACCTTCATCCAAGGTCTTTAGATATACCTCCTTGGATGCTGGATTTACTATTAATCTTGCAGAAGGATGTACTTGATGTCCTTTTAAAATTTGAGCAGCAATTTGGAGATCTGAAAAACGTCCATTGGTGCAAGATCCAATAAAAGCCTGATTTATTTTTACTCCCTTAACCTCCCTTACGCTTACAACACTATCTACTTTATGAGGAAGAGAAACCTTCGGCTCAATTGTAGAGACGTCCAAAGACTCAACACGCTCAAATTTAGCATTAGAATCATTCCTGACAATTTGGAATGGTTGATTTGTTCTCTTTTTCAGATACTCAATTGTTGTTTCATCGGGTTCAATTATTCCTATTTTGGCTCCCATTTCTACAGCCATATTACAGAGAGTAAACCTCCCATCCATACTTATTGCTTTTATTGCCGATCCTGAAAACTCAACTGCTTTGTATATAGTCCCATCAGCCCCAAATTTACCTATTATTTCTAAAATAATATCTTTGGGGGTAACCATTGAAGGTAAGTCGCCGTATAAATCAAGCTTAATTGTGGATGGCACTTTAAACCAGAGCTTTCCTATAGCAAGTAATTCTACAGTTTCAGGAATTGAAATACCGGTTCCAAAAGCTCCCAATGCTCCAAACATTGTACAGTGAGAGTCATTTCCGGGAATTAACATCCCGGGACGCACAAGTCCCTTTTCACATGCTACCTGAAGATGAACTCCTTCGTTTATATCAAAAAAATGCCTTATTTTCTGATCCTGAACAAATTGACGAATTAAGTTGTGATTAGAAGCTGTTTGTGGATTATCAGCGGGAACTAAATGATCCAAACAAATTACGAATTTCTCAGAATCCCATATTCTTGGAATGCCGACTTGTTTGAAAGCCCTCACTAGAATATGTCCAGAAGTATCATTTGTTATGGTTAAATCTGCCTTTGCTTCCACAAATTCCCCAGCTTCGGTCTTCGTTTTTCCAGACTTAAAAGCTAAGATTTTCTCTGCTATAGTCATTCCTGTCTTATTCAATTCAGCCTCTAATTGATCTTCCGAAATATTTACCCTTTGCTTCTAGACTGGAAATCAACACTTCCCAACTACTCAACATTATCCTTAAGACCCTCGAGGAAAATACGCAGCTGCTCTTGTGGAGATAGTTTATTCTTTACACTAAATTGAAACCTCCTCCTTGACTTACTATATTTATTTTTGAGGGGACTTCAAGTCAAAGTCATAACAAATTATATTTTTTCTGAGTCCCATAAGGTCTGAAACATTTCAAAACATTGGGAGTATTCCTGTTGGTAGTGGCATTAACATTATTTTTCCTAGAACTAAATAAAGAAGTAAAGGGAGAGTAACTGCCACTAGTATAATTTTTATCCAGCTTCGCATCCCAAAGCAATACATCAGTATGCCCAGCATGGGTATGGTAGCATATAAATATCCTATCCTGGATAGTAAAAGATAGTAGCCAACCAAAACTCCTATTATGATAAGAGTTCTATATTCTATTTTCATTCTTGGCTCAGAAGTTTCCCTTAGCATCTTTCTTTTCTTAAATAAATCACCTAAAGTAAGAGAAACTCCAAAAACTCCGATAGCAATGGTTAAGATTATGGGAAATAATCGAGCAGATAACGCCACATTCTTTAATACACCTATACCGCCTTTCCACTCTGCCCCAGGCTGCTCTATTCCCAATGGTATAAGGCAGAAATAAAGAAGTAATGCGACGCCTATTATCACTATCCCAATTCTACTATCTTGAGTCACTGCTTTATCCTCCTGTATTAATTTACAGACAATTGAGTATGATTCTATGTTTTTGGTGTAGGTTTAGATCGTTGTTTCCACTCTCTAAATGTCATTGTTCCCAAGAAAATTATAGTTAAAACCACAAAAAAAAGCGAAAGAGGAGAAGTAAAAAATATTGACAGATTACCACCAGAAATTTTTAGGGCTTGCCTAAAACGATTCTCAGTCATTCCTCCCAAGAGAAACGCCATTACCAAAGGAGGAATTGGAAATCCTGTTTTACGCAAAAAATACCCGAATACTCCCATTATTAACATAGTTGCCACATCAAACATACTATTATTGACGAGATAAGTTCCAAGAAAACAGAATATAGCTACTACGGGAAAGATCAGTCCTCTAGGGAAACTCACAAAGTATCGGGCACTCCTATTAAACCAACTTACAGCTTGGGTAAAAATAATAGCATTTATTATAAATAATGATGCATATAAACTGTAAATTACATCCGTATGATGTTGGAACATAAGCGGTCCTGGTACTATGCCTTTCATCATTAATGCTGCTCCAATTACCGCGGCAGGAGCATTGCCGGGTATGCCTAAAGTTAGAAGTGGAATAAGGTTAGCACCGTGAACGGCGCTATTTGCTGCTTCGGGAGCAGCTAGCCCCTCCAAACTACCTGTTCCAAACTTCTCGGGATGTTTAGATGACCTCTCCGCTACACCTCGTGCTATCCAACACGCTATAGATCCACCTGCCGCAGGTATTGCACCAATGAATGTACCTATCATTCCTGAGCGGAAAATGTTAACTAGCTGTGATTTAAGCTCAGTCCAACTCGTACGTCTATCTTCGCGATTGGGTGAATCTTCAATTATTTTAGTGGACCCAAAGAATGCTGCCATTTCTTTATCAGCCTGGATGAATACTTCCGACATCCCAAATAACCCAACTAATAAAGCAATAAAGTCTAATCCTTTACATAATTCAAATATACTCAGAGGAGCAAACCGGGGAACACCAATTATTGGGTCCATACCTATTGTAGCTAAAAGAAGACCAAAAAGGGCTGCGAGCATTCCCTTTATAATTGACTTTCCCGTAAGAGTACCAATAATAGATAAGCTAAAAACTAACAAAGCAAAATACTCCGCCGGTCCGAATTTCATAGCCATTTTAGCTATATGCACGGCTAGCATTATTAATATTAAATCACTTAATACATCACCGATCATAGAAGCGTATAACATAAGTCCTAAAGCCTTGCCTGCTTTGCCCTGTTTTGCTAAAGGATATCCATCTAATAAAGTCGCTGCCGCCTCCGGGGTTCCTGGTATTCGCAACAAAATGGCTGACACTGAACCTCCGTATGTAGTACTTCTATATATAGCTAGCAAAAATGGGATTGCTACAGCCGTTGGCATAGTAAAGGTAAAGGGAATGAAAATAGCCATACCTATAGTTCCTCCCAATCCTGGAATTGCACCTATAACCATCCCAATAGGCACTCCCAAGAGTATCGCACCTATGGATACTGGATTCAATACACTTAAGAACGCATCGGTTATAGCCGTAAGCATTTTCGTCCTTTACTGCCGGGTAATTACGACTTTATTCCCTGGATGAAAACCAAGTTTCACTCCATTAGCTCTTT
>Ga0114920_10001103_pt1 | contig 12354 bp, 11 predicted proteins | sample ChitaG_FD_88683 | JGI IMG/M metagenome (GOLD analysis project Ga0114920, IMG submission 88683) | Deep subsurface microbial communities from South Pacific Ocean to uncover new lineages of life (NeLLi) - Chile_00310 metaG | ecosystem: Environmental > Aquatic > Marine > Oceanic > Sediment ... | reverse complement strand
TAGAGATGATATTCATCTCACTGTCAACCTTTACCTTGTTGTGTAGGGGAAAGTCATGAAGCACCATTGTGACGAGGTTGTCTCTCCGCCTGTGAAATTCGTAAACCCTTCCCAGGTCTATATCAGTCAAGATGTCTCCATTTATAACGATAAAGGGATCTTTGTCCCAGAAATCCTGGGTATTCTTGATTCCGCCCCCTGTTCCCAAGATCTGTTGTTCAATCCTGATTTCCGCCTTTATGCCAAAGGGATTACCCGGCTGAAGGTAATCGATGAGCTTCTGGTAGTGATGATGGGCATTGACTATGATTTCCCGGACCCCATGGATCTTAAGGAACTCCATAATCCTATGTATCACTGGCCTGTTTACGACGGGCATTAAGGCCTTGGGGCATACATTGGTCAAAGGCCCCAATCTCGTTCCCTCGCCGGCAGCCAAGATCATTGCCTTCATGATTTTGCCTTTTTGATTGCATTTAACTCATAGTAATTATACAGGAATGGTAGTGTTTGTTGGGCTTGTTGTGTGAGATAAAAGCTTACTTTATAGGGCAGGCAAACGCAAATACTAAAGTACCTGAAATGAACCCAACAAACTCAAGGAACTCAACAGGCTTCCGGTTATGAATCCTACACTTGATCTTTCAGAGATCACCCAAAAGATTGGGCGGTTATTCATAGGGGGTATCCCCGGCCCTATCTTAGATGACAATACGGTGAATCTCATAAAGGATTACCATCTTGGCGGCATTATACTGTTTAGCAGAAATGTAAGCGATCCAATTCAATTGGCCAGACTGTGCAGGGACCTTCAGATGGTATCAATGGAACATAGTGGTCTGCCCCTGTTTCTGGCAATTGATCAGGAGGGCGGCAGGGTAGCCAGATTGAAAGAACCCTTTAGCCAGTTCCCGGGCAATACGGTGATAGGGGAAGACCCCAATCCGGAACAGGCTGCCCTTGATTTTGCCAGGACTACTGCCAGGGAAATGTCTCTGGTTGGGCTCAATATGAATATGGCCCCTGTTCTGGACGTGGCCCAGCCGAATATGGACTCTCACCTAGTGGGTCGGTGCTTTTCCCATGAACCTTCGGTTGTAACCAGACTGGGGAAGATAGTCATCAATACCATGCAGCAAGGCGGTATAATGGCCGTTGCCAAGCACTTCCCTGGCTTGGGAAAGTCTGACCTCGATCCACACCTCCACCTTCCCTCTATTAATGCCACCTCTGAAGAGATGATTTCAATCCATTTCTACCCCTTCGCTGGGGCTATAGAGGCTCGTGTGTCGGCCATAATGAGTTCCCATGCGGTTTATCCAGCCCTGGAGCCAGGAATACCAGCAACCCTTTCAAGGAAGATTATGACCGATCTCTTGAGAAAGGAGATGGGCTTTGATGGTCTGATTATCTCAGATGATCTGGAGATGGGAGCGATGGCGAAAGGAAGGGGACTGCCCCAAGGGGCAGCAGATGCCTTTGAAGCCGGTATTGATCTCTTACTTATTTGTAAGGACCAGTCCCATCTCCTTTCCAGCATAGAGCTCATAAGAGATAAGGTGCTCAAGGAAGATATTCCCTATGAAAGACTAGAGAAATCCCTGGAGAGGATTGCCAAATACAAAGGGCGCTTCCTTGATCCCCCCAAGGAGATATCCCTAAAGACGGTAGAGGAGTATTTCGGAAATATAGAGGCGTAGATTTACCAGTTCACTCTAGAAATCTTGTCACCCCCCTCGCCTGGTTTCGGAATTCCGGAACTCGGAAGCGAGAGCCATGGCGGGCAGGCACAAGCCCTCCCGGCATAGGCTAACGCAAGAACCGCATATGTTGTGGACACTTTTCCCTTGATATGCAAGGCCATTTCACCTATACTTTCCCTCCAACAAAGGGAGTTCTCATCATTTGTTTTGGCAAGCTTGCCATTATGGTACCTTTTATCTTTTGGGCTCATCAATTCGCCAGACACTTTGAACCACATCACGCATCACAACCAATAAACCGGACCAAGCTTCTGCCTCGAACTGAGCTATTGCCTGCATAACTCGCTGGTGGATTTTTTGCCGATTCGGTTGTCTGAGACGTACGATCAGGATACCGTGATGTGGGTCATTGCGGTGCTGGGTGAACCCCTTATCGGTCGTAATCAACAATCGTCCTTCCTTCTGTATCATATTCCACAAAATCTCATCCTCTATACCCTCATCCGGGGTTCCGCGAATATCGAGTACATCGTGTCCTTCCTCACGCAGTGCCCGAACGGTCATCAGAGGAATGTTTTCGTCCACCCAAATTTTCATTACCTATCAGCCAGTTCTTCGATAGGTGCAATCTGCTCTTCAGCTAATGATGCAACATAATCAAGACAGCCGAGAATATCCTCACGTTTGAGTGAAGGATATTCTTTAACCAGATCCTCAATCGTATCTCCATTAGCAAGCATCCGAACGATCTGATGAACAGGGATGCGAGTCCCTTTGATACATGCCTGGCCGTGGCACACTTTTGGATCAATGGATATCCGTTCATACATGATGATCACTTCCTATTTTTTGGAGGATAAGATATTGCAACTTTTTCAGATATCTTACCAATTTGTCATACAATTGGAAAGATTAAATTATGATAATCTCCTTTCGTAATACAGGTGACACCTTTGAGTAATTTCATTTCCCCTTATCTCCTACGGCTTAGGATTTCCGCAACAGCAAAAGGAGACGCGCAACCCCAGTGAGGACTTCAATAAGGCTGTTGTTCCGCCTTGCTGACAGGAGGCTGGGTTATGGCCGACTTTTCAGCAACCGATATGGCACTCATTCCCAACTCCCGGACCGCCCAGTAACAAACCAGGCTCCTGGCTTGCACCCGCTGGTTCCGCACCAAGCACGTGTGTCAGAAGTTAATTTTCTGCTCGACAGGAGTGAGGGGAAAAATATATTCTGTAGTAGAAGCGACCAGGCCTGGTTCTGGACCCCGGAGTGGCAACCAAGGGAAAAGGAGGCAGACCAGGATTTATCCGCTGTCCAACAAGGCATTAGTATCTTAGAAAAGGAGTGGGCGAATGATTGTAGTGGAAAATCCAGAAGCTTGTACAGGATGTTTACTCTGTGAAATGGCCTGTTCCTTTCACCACAGTCGCAAGTATTCACGACACCATTCCAGCATCAGAGTGAATAAATCCATAACTAACCCGGAAAAAGGGCCTCAAATCACCATATCTTATGAGAAAGAAAGATGGAATCCTGCCTGTAACCTTTGCACAGGGGAGGATTCCCCCCTCTGTATCCGTTTTTGTCCTGAGAACGTGTTAGGTTTAGAAGGGGTGCATGCATGACAAGATCACACTATGGGTATGCAGGGAAAATCCTGCGAGTGGATTTAACGAGCGCACAGTTTCTTGCAGAACCGACAGAGCGCTACATCCCCAAATTCTTGGGGGGAAGGGGTATCAATCAATGGATTCTTTTCAAAGAGTTGCGACCCTGGGTGACCCCGTTTGAGCCAGCGAATATACTCTGTTTTGGAGCAGGGGCGCTGGTGGGCACACCGGTACCTGGGGCAGCCAGGCTGAATGTCGATTCGAAAAATGCGTTTACAGCTGGGATCGGATCAGGAAACTGCGGTGGATGGTTTGCAGCAGAACTCAAGTTTGCAGGGTATGATAATATCGTAGTTCACGGCAAAGCAAGGGAGCCTGTTTATGTATGGATTGAAGACGATTCAATCTCCTTGAGGCCTGCGAAGGCGCTGTGGGGAAAGACATCTTCCGAAACCGCGGAGATGATAAAACAAGATGTGGGTCACGAAGACATCCAGGTTCTGTGCATTGGTCCCGCAGGAGAAAATATGGCCAGACCAGCTTGTATAGTTGTTAGTGATGCCCGGGCGGTTGGACGATGTGGATTAGGTGCCGTTATGGGGTCAAAGAACCTCAAGGCAATTGCAGTGAAGGGAACCGGGGCCATTGGAGCAAAAGATCCCGGAGGATTAATGACACTGGTTGATGTGGTGTCTCAGAGACTTCGCAGATTGGAGGGATCCAGGGCCAGAAGGGAATTCGGGACGCTGGTTGGATCTCGTTTATATAATCAACTATCGGCATTATGCTACAAGAACTATCAAGATGATCACATTCCTGACGAGAGTTTTGCAAGGATATCGCATGAGGTGTTCCACACTACCTATGAGATAGACCGTTATGCATGTACGGCCTGCCCAACTCCTTGTGGTCATGTCTATTTGATTGATAGTGGTCCCTATTCGGGAACACAATGCCATAAAGCAGAGGCCAACGCCGTGTGGGATTTTGGCGGGAAACTGGCAGTAGACGATGCCGCCGCAATTTTAAAGGCACAGGAGGAATGCTGCCAGCTAGGGTTAGACATTGATAACACGGCTGGCGCCATTGCATGGGCTATTGACTGTTTCCAAAATGGAATACTCTCAAGAAAAGATACGGATGGATTGGAATTAACCTGGGGTAATCATGGTGTCATAGTAGAGTTACTGAGGAAAATCGCGTATCGAGAGGGTTTTGGAAATCTTTTGGCCGAGGGCTCTTTGAGGGCATCACAGTTAGTGGAGAAAGGATCTGAGAAATACTCCTTTCACATGAAAGGCCAGGACCTTATTGAAGGAATCCGTTCCATGAAGGGTTGGGCCTTGGGTGTTGTCTTATCTGCAAGGGGTGGAGCACACACCCGTGGAGCCCCGGCCACTGAAAGCAGAAGATTTTCATCGGAGGACAGCCAAAGGTTGTTCGGCATTAAAACAGCCGGAGATGCCCCGGCGTATACAGGTAAACCAGAGCTGGTATGTTATTTCGAATATGTTCATTCTCTCTTGGATTCCCTCGGGGTCTGCTTTTTCACAGGCAACTGGACATCCCCTGAAGGATTAACTCCACGGGAATTAGCACAGTGTTATTCCTTTGCTACCGGAATCAACACATCAGAGGATGAATTGATGAGAACTGGAGAAAGGATTCACAATGTTGAAAAGATGTTCAACGTCTACCAGGCTGGGTATACAAGAAACGATGACTATCCCCCTGAGAGGCTCATGCAAGAACCTATCAAATCTGGCTCCTTGAAAGGGGAATTACTGGATCGAGAAGATTGGGATAAGATGCTCGATACCTATTATAGCTTGCATGGATGGGCTCGAAATACTGGCTGGCCCACCAAGGAAAAACTACGGGGATTGGACTTACCCGAATGTATTGAGAGGCTTGAACAGGCAAAACAGATGTATCAACCTAAAGGTTCATGAAAACTCTCTCACCTAGCGAAGCTTTGCCTTCCCGGCCCGTATCCCGCTAAAGGCGTGGCTTTCCCCTTCCTGCTCACCTCTCGATGGGTGCCCCACTGCTCCCAGCCAATTTTCCCTCGGAAATAATAGGCTCTGGTCAAGATTCAGCGAACTCCGGTTTGATAACCATCTTCTTTGGAGTTTCAACGCAGTTGTAGTATTATTGTTTTGGAGAAAAAATGAGATTATGCAATAAGGTAATATGGCTCCATAAAGTTATTCTTGCTTGATGTCTATTAATCAATTTGATAGGTTACGGGTTATAAAGATAGGCAAAGAAGCCCGTTCTTTAGACAGGATTGCCTTAATCTTATCCATCTGGTTCGGCGCGGGCCTTCTGCCTGGAATTCCGGGTACCTTTGGCACGGCCGGGGCAATACCCCTGTATCTATTGATGGATTCAGTCGGTGCCCTGTACCAGGCCTCCCTTTTGCTGATTATCATAATCGGGGCAATCTGGTCATCTCACAGAACCCAATGTATCCTGTGCAAGGCTGACGCAAGGGAGATAGTTATTGATGAGGTAGCCGGATTTTTGTTGACCGTTATTTTCCTCCCCTTTACCTGGTTAACGCTCATGGCAGGGTTTTTTCTCTTCAGGTTTTTTGATATCCTGAAACCACCTCCGATACGGAGAATAGAAGAAAAGGTAAGGGGAGGTTTTGGAGTTGTCTTCGACGATCTCGTGGCGGGTATATATGCCCATCTATCTCTAAGGCTTCTTCTCTGCATGCTCGCCTGAGGGGGTGTGGGTAGTGGATACGGACCAGGAGATCATGCAAACAGAGATCATAATCATAGGTAATGAGCTGATCTCAGGCAGAAAAAGAGACCTTAATGCCTGGCATGCATCAGGTTGTCTTTTATCCCATGGCCTTGAAGTGAGTGAAATCACGACCGTCGGTGACAACTACGATACGCTTTCCTCCGTGTTAAGGGCAGCTGTGGAAAGGTCTCATTTTATAATTGTTACTGGCGGATTGGGCCCGACTGAAGATGATCTGACCACCGAGATAGTATCCAAGGCATTGGGCAGGCCCCTTTTCCTTGATCAGACCGTTCTTGATCATATCAAGGAGAATGCGGAGAAATCAGGCCTGAACTGGTCCCCTTCCTTAGAAAAACTGGCCAGGCTTCCCAGAGGGGCGAAGATTTTAGATCCTAAAGGAGAGATGTGTGGGTTTTCGCTATCTGAAGGGGACAGCCTCCTCTATTTCCTGCCGGGTGTGCCTGAGCAGATGAGGGAGTTGATGCGTGGGTTTGTTGTTCCGGATATTCTCCGAAGGTACAGGCCAGCCAATATCCCACGGCATAGGACATTGAAGGTCTATGGATTGAGCGAATCCCATATCGCGGAAACCTTTAAGGATCTCAGTGATGAACTTAAAGGGGTGATGTTTGGCTTTTATCCCTCCTTCCCTGAAAACCATATCACCATTACGGTTCGAGGCAAAAATGAGGTGGAGGTTGAAAGGGAATCTAGGAGGGCCGAGGAAAAGATCAGGAAGCTCTTGGGGCCATATATCTTTGCATCTGATGATGAAACCATGGAGGCTATAGTTGGAGAGTCTTTGATGGAGCGGAAGATGACCCTATCTGTGGCTGAATCATGCACAGGAGGTCTGATCGGCCACAGGCTGACATCTATATCAGGGAGCTCTCTTTATTTTGAAAGGGGAGTGATCGTGTACAGTAACCGATCCAAGGTCGAGATGCTCGGTGTGAAGCAACAAACCATAGATTCATATGGGGCTGTCAGCGATGAAACGGTAAGGGAAATGGCAGAAGGGATCAGGAAGATTGCTAAAACGGATATGGGGCTTGCCGTAACAGGGATTGCCGGACCTCTAGGGGGGACAGAGGATAAACCGGTCGGTACTGTTTTTATCGGGTTCTCCGTAGACGGCAAAGTATTCTCCGGCCAATATCGCTTTTCAGGAGAGAGGGATAAGATTAAGCTTAATACCTCTGAGATGGCCCTTGATTGGGTCAGGAGATATCTCAATGGGCATTCGTTCATTCCTGGCGTTTGAACTTCCCCGTGAGATCAGGGAACAAATCGGGGCGGTTTCCAGGGAATTACAAAAATTGACCCTGCCTGTTAGGTGGGCTAAGGTAGAGCGAATCCATCTCACTGTCATCTTTCTTGGCTCTGTTGATGAGGAAAAAATAGATGAGATAAAGGAGAAGGTAAGTCCGGTGGTGAAGAGGTTTTCCACATTCAAGACCAGGCTCAATGGTGTTGGAGCATTCCCCAATTGGAGGAGGCCAAGGGTCATCTGGATAGGCCTTAATGGGGAGATAGAAAGGCTGTCAAATCTCAGGGACGAGCTGCAGCAAGAGCTAGAGGGATTGGGTTTTAGGCCAGAAAAAAGGCCATTCAGACCGCACCTCACCATTGGCCGGTTTAAGGGCGTAGTAGACCGGGATGAGGAACTGAAGTGGATTCTTGATAGATATCATGACCTTACTAGCGGTTTGGAGGACCTGAATGAACTTGTTCTCTTCAAAAGCGACCTTAAGCCGGATGGTCCGGTGTATACAAGAATGGCCTCCTGGCCGTTGAGGATGGAATAATCATGATTTGGTAAAAAAGGAGGGGTTGCTATGGCAATAGAACCAGAAAAGGGGAAATCCGTTGATCTGGCTATCTCCCAGATCGAAAAACAGTATGGAAGGGGCTCTATAATGAGGCTGGGGCGAGATGGGGCAGTGATAGATATTCCCGTCATCTCCACAGGCTCACTTGCCCTGGACTACGCGCTCGGTCTGGGTGGAGTTCCAAGGGGGAGGGTAATAGAGATCTTCGGCCCAGAGGCCTCAGGAAAAACCACCCTGGCCCTCCACATTATTGCAGAGGCACAGGCCAAAGACGGGATTGGCGCCTTTATCGATGCAGAACATGCTCTTGATCTGACCTATGCCAGGAGACTCGGAGTGAATATTGATGATCTTCTTGTCTCACAACCAGACAATGGTGAGCAGGCGCTGGACATAGCTGAAGTCCTGGTGAGAAGCGGGGCCATAGATGCTCTGGTTATCGATTCTGTTGCAGCCCTCGTCCCAAGGGTAGAGCTTGAAGGGGAAATGGGAGACCAGCAGGTTGGGTTGCAGGCACGATTGATGTCCAAGGCCCTCAGAAAATTGGCGGCGAGCATTAATAAATCTATGACGTGCGTTATCTTCATAAATCAGATCAGGATGAAGATCGGGGTGTTGTTTGGCAACCCCGAGACTACCAGTGGCGGAAATGCACTCAAGTTTTACGCCACTCAGCGCCTTGACATCCGAAGGATAGCCTCGATACAGGAAGGCGATAAAGCAGTAGGCAACAGAACCAGGGTTAAGGTAGTAAAGAATAAGATAGCTCCTCCCTTCAGGGTGGCGGAGTTTGATATCATCTATGGTAGCGGGATTTCAAAGGAGGGGGACATATTAGACCTGGGCGTGGGATTTGATATAGTGGAGAAGAGTGGCTCTTGGTACTCATTTAATGAGGAGAGGATTGGCCAGGGAAGGGAGAATACGCGGAGATTTTTGACCGAACATCCGGATATACTGAAGGATATCTGTGACAGGGTGAAGGAAAAGCTTGGCTTGGGTGAGAAAAGAGAGCCCTCTGAAGAAAAAACTCACTAGCGAAGCTTCGCCTCAAACCGACGAGTTAAGGGAGTAAATATCACATTGCTTGAGGCGAAGCGATGCCGGTTTCGTTTAACGTTCTACGGTTGCGCTGCTGGTTCCGTATGAGACGTTGAACGTTAACCGATTCGAGCCCGCCCTGGTGCGACGGGTTTGAGTGATCATGTGAAGCATATAGGTCAAGTCTGAATCATGAATCAAGCCAATAAGATTATAAACCAGGTCTGGGCCAGGGCTGCGCAACCGCAACCGCTTTACGATCCCAATTATCCTCTGCACCTTAGTGGAGTTACAAAAACTTGACACAAATGTTAAGATCTTAACTTATATAGACGGCTAGATGTATATGGATAGCAGGAAAGTCAGAGAGAAATTTTTGGAGTATTTTGGAGATCATGGTCATGAGATCGTGAAGAGCTCATCTTTGCTTCCCAAGGATGACCCCACCCTCCTTTTCACCAATGCCGGCATGGTCCAGTTTAAGAATCTATTCCTCGGCCTTGAAAAAGCCTCGTATACAAGGGCAGCCAGCTCCCAGAAATGTGTCAGGGCCGGAGGAAAACACAACGACCTGGATCAGGTAGGCTATACCAACCGACACCACACCTTCTTTGAGATGCTCGGCAACTTCTCCTTCGGTGACTATTTCAAAAAAGAGGCCATTGATATGGCATGGGAACTCATGACCGTAGGATATGGCTTACCGGAAGACAGGCTTTGGGTATCAATCTATAAGGATGATGATGAGGCATACAAGATCTGGAACGAAAGGATAGGCATACCTCATGAGAGAATCATGAGATTTGGAGAAGAGGACAATTTTTGGTCCATGGGGGAGACAGGCCCATGCGGCCCATGTTCGGAGATCTATTTCGATCAGGGCCTTGAGATAGGCTGTGGTAAGCCCACCTGCTCAGTGGAGTGTGGCTGCGACCGATACTTAGAGATATGGAACCTGGTCTTCACCCAGTACAATAGAGAGCCCAGTGGCGAGCTTACCCCCCTTCCTAAGCCAAACATTGATACGGGTATGGGTCTGGAGAGACTGGCTGCGGTTCTGCAGGGTGTTTATTCAAACTTCGATTCAGACTTGTTCTCCGATATTTTAAAACTCGTTGAGGAGCTTGCAGGATCAAGATATGGCCAGGATAAGAAAAGTGATATCTCCTTCAGGGTGATCGCGGATCATAGTCGGGCTGTCGCATTCCTGATAGCTGATGGTGTTATGCCTTCAAACGAGGGCAGGAGCTATGTGCTCAGGCGGATAATCAGACGGGCTCTAAGATACGGGCAGGTCCTTGGCGTGAAAGGCACCTTTCTTCATCGTTTAACAGATAAGGTTGTTGATGTAATGGGCACTGACTACCCGGAGCTCGTGCGCTCCAGGAGATTTATCGATGAAGTGGTGGTCAATGAGGAGAAGAGGTTTGCCGACACGCTCTTCCACGGCCTCTCCATTTTGAGGGAAGAGATGGATGGATTGCGCTCGAAGGAGGAGCGCACTATTCCCGGCGGGTTAGTTTTCAGGCTCTATGATACCTTTGGTTTTCCCCCGGACCTGGTAGAGGACATAGCCCGAGATGAGGGCTTCATGGTGGACATGGGGGGTTTTGATCAGGCCATGGCACAGCAAAGGGCAGCATCTCAGAGAAGCTGGAAGGGGAGTGGAGAGGAAGAGATACCAGGGATTTATAGAAGGCTTGATTCGCTCGGGATTGAGTCTGAATTCTCAGGCTATGAAACGCTACGGGCAAAGGGAAGGGCTATCGCTATCCTCAAGGATGGTCAGCAGGTTGATTCAGTAAGGGGGGATGAAGGGGTGGAGATTATCCTCGATCAAAGCCCATTTTACGGTGAATCCGGAGGTCAGGTTGGTGATACCGGATGGATAGGTAATGATAGTCTGAGGATTGAGGTTGTAGATACCCTTAGGTATCCCAAAAACCTGATTGTTCATAAAGGGAAGGTCGTTGAAGGCATGATCTCCGCGGGTGATAAAGTCGAGGCCATGGTGGATGAACAGAGGAGGAGGAATGTCGCGCACAATCATACGGCGACCCATCTCCTTCAGGCTGCATTACGGGAGACCCTGGGGGAGCACGTCAAACAGGCGGGATCTTATGTGGGACCTGAACGATTGAGGTTCGACTTCACCCATTTTGCCCAGATAAGGCCTGAGAGATTAAGAGAGATCGAGATGGTTGTAAACCTCAATATACAGAAGAATCTCCCCGTAGCAACCCGCGTATTGCCAAGGGATGAGGCCTTCAAACTTGAAGCCATTGCCCTCTTTGAGGAGCGGTATGGCGATCAGGTGAGGGTTGTCACTATTGGGGATGGTGTTAGCAGGGAGCTCTGCGGCGGGACTCATGTGAGGTCAACGGGGGAGATAGGCGTTTTTTTTCTCGCCGGCGAAGGGGCGGTTTCAGCAGGTATCAGGAGGATTGAGGCCCTTACTGGTGAGGGTGCTATCAGGGCGATACAAAAGGGGATGGATAATCTCAAGGGCATATCTGCCATCCTTAAAACCACCCCTGATCAACTTGTCACAAGGGTTGAACGCCTTATAGGGGACCAGAAGGAAAAAGAGCGCCAGATAGAATCCCTCAAGGCGAGACTTGCAACCAAACAATCAGAGGATTTAATCAATACCGCTCGGGAGATAAGAGGTGTCAGGGTTATAAGCCAGGAGGTCGCAGTAGCTAACCAAAAAGACCTGAGGGAGTTTGGTGATCATCTGAGGGATAAACTGAGGTCTGGAATAATCGTCCTCGGTGCCAGGGGTGACAGTAAGGTCTTTCTCCTCTGCCGGGTTACCCCTGACCTGGTAGATAAATACGAGGCTGGAAAGATTATAAAGGCCTTGTCTGCCCTTGTTGGCGGAAAGGGTGGCGGCAGAAAGGATATGGCAGAGGGGGGTGGAACAAGGATGTCTGAACTTAAACGCGCCTTATCTAAGGTCTATGATATGATTGCTGAGCACTCTTTTAGTTGAGGTGTCGCTCAATGAAAAAGGGATAACCACTTGCTCGAACATACCTTCATCCACATCTCTGGCATCGGTCCAAAGACTGAACAACATCTCTGGCGGCATGGCATCCTCACCTGGAGACATTTTCTCAGCAAAAAAGAGACGTCTTTTCCCCGGGCCCGGGATGCCTTTATACGTAAGAACCTGGAGGTCTCTATTGAAAATAGGGACAACATCCAATTCTTCCTGAATAGACTATCCTCTGGTGATCTCTGGCGGCTATTTGAGGACTTTAAGGGCAGGGCTGTATATCTGGACATTGAGACAAGCGGACTTTATCAGGGAGTTGATGAGATCACCCTTATTGGCCTCTATAACGGCCACACAGTAAAGAGCTTTGTAAAGGGCATCAATTTAGCCGAATTTGAATC
>Ga0114920_10001102_pt1 | contig 12356 bp, 13 predicted proteins | sample ChitaG_FD_88683 | JGI IMG/M metagenome (GOLD analysis project Ga0114920, IMG submission 88683) | Deep subsurface microbial communities from South Pacific Ocean to uncover new lineages of life (NeLLi) - Chile_00310 metaG | ecosystem: Environmental > Aquatic > Marine > Oceanic > Sediment ... | reverse complement strand
TGCTTATGCCAAGGGTGAGGCTGATGCAGCACAGGCGGCGGCAGAGGCTACAGCAGAAGCCTATACTGATACTGCTACCGGTGCTAACACTACTGGCTCAGCTAGATTGGTTAACGCCTTTACTGCTACTTATCCAACGTTTGTGCAGGTCACCACTACACCAGCAGCATTGGCGGCTGGGTGGTGGATGCTGCTTGGGGCGCAAGTAGCAAGTAGAGTATGTTATATAGATTATCAAGTTACTTCTGGTGTGTGGCATCGAGGGACTTTACCTGTATGCGTGCCTATGTTAGTGCTTTCTACTGGAAGTAATATTCGTATTGCAGCGGCAGTGACTTTGGGTGATTACTACAAGCATGCAATTGCAGTAGGCGATTAGAATGAACAACGTACAATTCAAAGCACGGTATAGAGGCATCATCGCAGGGAAGTATCTAGACGAGGCGGATCGAATCACGATTACGGATGTCTGGCAGATCTTAGATGCGAATCAAAAGCAGCAGATGAATAGACTTGTCGAACGTAAGGACTGGAGTAGATTCGGAAAAGCGGTTGAGACTGTACGAAAGAACATTGCGATTGCCCAGGCTGATGTGCGAATAGATGAGCTGATTGTAGACGGTCAGATAACGATTTCTGATGAACTGGACGAGATCATAGAATAGTCCGATGGCTACCAAGGAACGTCTCATCATAGAGAGCATGTTCAACATTGCTGACAAGAGTGGCAGGGACGTGCCCTTTATGCTCAACGACAGTCAGAGACGCCTAGATGATGAGCTATCAGGCCGGGATATTATTCCAAAAGCCCGGCAGGAAGGAATAAGTTCATACTATCTCGCACGCTGGACAGCACTCTGTCTGAGTCAGAGAAATGTACGGGCGGTGGTAATATCCCACGATGCGCTTAGCACACAAAGAATGTTGAAAAAGGTTCACTACTTTCTTGAGAACCTGCGTGGGCCGAAAGCAGTTATTAAGAACGCCAGTGCGAATGAAATCGTATTCGGTAAGACAAATTCAATGTTTTATATAGGCACGGCTGGAACGAAAAAGTTCGGTCGAGGTGATACCATAACGCATCTCCATTGCTCCGAGGTGGCGTTTTGGGAACAGCCCCTGACACTGTTGACTGGACTGTTCCAAGCCGTGCCAAAGGATGGAGAGATAGCGTTGGAATCCACAGGTAATGGTGTGGGCAATTACTATCATCGGACCTGTATGCGGGCGGCCATAGGCCAGAGCCGATACAGAATGCACTTCTTTAACTGGATCGAGTTCTCGGAATACACACTTGATTTGGACCAAGATCAGTCTGATGCGATCATGAGTAATTTGATCGAGGAATTCGAGGAGCCGGAACTAGTAGAAAAGTACAACCTGACTGCTGGACAACTTGCGTGGCGTAGGGACAAACTTGATGAGTTGGATTACGACCTTACGCAATTTAAGCAGGAATATCCGATCACGCTGGATGAATGCTTTCAGTCGGGAGGACGCTCGCTATTCACCCGAGTCAACTACTATGAGACGGCCGAGTGGAAAAGACAGGACTTCAACTATCACTACTTGGAAGGGCATCCTAATTCTAACTATACTTATTGCATTGGTGCTGACGTGGCTGGCGGCATTGGTGGCAAGTCAGTAGAGAAGAATGAGAAAAGTGACAGTGATGGAGACAGGTCTGTTGCTCAGATCATCTGTATTGAGCTAATGGAACAGGTGGGAGAATGGGTTAGTAATAAAATTGAACCGGACGCCTTTGGTCGTAAACTTGCCGCGTTTGGAAGACTTTTCCATAATGCTTACATTGTGGTGGAAGCTAACAATCACGGTATATTGACGATCAATGAATTGCTGACGAGCTATGACCAAAGTCTTGTGCACAGACGATCAGGTGGTAGAAAGTCAGAAATCGTTGACCGTCTAGCAACCTATGGCGTCCGTACTACTTCAAAGAGCAAGCCGTATATTATAGGTGAACTCAGGAGAATGCTCACGTATGATTTGCAAGTACATAGTCCAGTGTTGAAATCAGAACTGGACACGTTCATTGAGAAGGAGAGTGGCGCACTAGGTGCAGTTAATGGCTGCTTTGATGATCGTGTGATAGCCCTGGCAATGTGTAATGCTGGACTGGAAAAGGCAGCTATGTATGTACAATCAAATCGGCAGGAAGTTGCGAAACTGAATCAGGATCCTTTCTCGATGGAGGGGATCATTTCTGAATTGACAGACAACCGCGGTGGGTTTCCCATTGCGTCACAGACGAGACACTAAGCGATGAAAATACTTATACTTTCGAAAGACTCCACGTGTATTGGACTGGCCCATAGAATGAGTGATGAGGGTCACGATGTGCATGTGTTCATTCAGGATGTGAGATACAGTCCTGCTGGACTTGGCCTAGTGTCTAGGGTTGCTGCATGGCGGCCGGTGTTGAACGAGTCTGATCTTGTCGTCTGTGCTACAGAAGGGTTCGGACAGTATGCGAAAATCCTACGTGGTAATGGCCGTCCTGTGTTTGGTTGTCATAGGGCTATTGATATGCTTGAACGAGACAAGAGCAAACAGGAGGAGTTTCTCACACTGTGTGGACTTGGTGATAGGGTGGAGCGTTCCAACGGACATGAACCCACAGCGGTAGGACTTCTCGGACTGTTCAATGGACACTCCTGGATTAAGCCTTTCCTACTTAGTTTTGAATCAACCAAGTTGTTTCCTGGTGACCTAGGACCGAATGTCAGGTCTATGGGTACAGTGATGACAGTGGCCAGGCGTGACAATCCTATGATTGTGAAATGCCTAGATAATACGGAGAAAGCGCTTAGTAAACTAGGCTACAAGGGATTTGTAGAATTTCAGTTGATGGTTGGTCCCGACTATATTGACGTACACGGCCTTACGATGCATCCCACGATGGATAGTATCTACGCACTGTATGAGGGTCTCAAGGAACCAATCACAAACGTTTTGTTCGGTGTGGCGGCTTCAGTGCAGCAACGACTAGAAGTGTCTAATGACTATTTAATATCCATACGAGCTAGTCTACCTCCTTGGCCGTTCACCGACATTATCGAGGGCCGACCCGTAGCTTTGGACATAGCTGACGGTGCGTTGAAACATCTGTATTTTAATAATGTCCAGAAGAATGATCAGAACTACTATTATATGCCCAGTGACGGGATACTGCTGAACTCCTGTGCTGTCGGGCGAGACGTGCAGGAGGCTCGTCGCCGGGCATACCGAACACTGAAGGGACTTGATGTGGAATCACTACAGTACCGCGAAGATATTGGGACGCAGGTACCTACTGCAATGTCAAAACTTAGGGAGTATAATTACCTATGAGTGGGTATATTAGAAGCAAGCCTGATGTCTCATGGTGGCTGACACAAGTCAGGAAGGGCATAGACTATCGTAAGAAGTATGCCAAGGAAGAGCAATGGGATATGTGGAGGTCCTACTATCGTGGTAACTGGCGCCCAGGCATTATGCCAAGCAATATCTATTTCAAAATGCTTAGGACAGTTGTTCCTAGGGTCTATTTTCGCAATCCCAGTGTTAGTATCACTTCAGCTCGTCCTGGTCTTGTTAACATGGCTTTTGCTCAGCTCCTTGAGCGTGTCGATAACAAGATGATGCGTCAGATGAAGATGAAGCAGACACTGAAGATGGCTGTGCAAAAGAGTTTTATGTTCGGCACTGGTGTGGTGAAGCTAGGGTTTGGTGCGGAGTTCACTCCGAACTTGCCGCCTGGCTTTAGTGTGACAGAACCAGTTGGGAATAACGGACAGGTGTTTGAATACAACGACTTGATTCGTGACAACATGCCGTGGGTAGCCAACACGCATACAGGAAACTTTATAGTTCCAGCTGGTGCCGAGGATATGCACAGTTCACGCTGGGTTGGTGAATGGTTTCGGAGGCCGCTTGATGACGTGAAAGCTGATCCCCGGCTGAAGCATACGAAGAATCTTACGGCCTCTTCCAGGAGTAGAATGGATCATCCTGGGATGGTACGCAAGGGTGTGAAACCATATACGGATATGATTGACTTAGTTGAAATTCGTGATAAGCAGAGACAGCGTGTCATGGTGTTGGCACCGTACGCTACGGATAGAGTGCTCTTGGATGATGATGACGAGCTTCAGTTGAACGGCACGATACCATATTATGATCTTATATTCAACACCGACGAGGAAGTATTCTGGGGAGTACCTGATAGTGTCAACCTGGATTATCAACAGCGTGAGATGAATGAGATCAAGACTCAGATCATGAAACACCGGAGACTTGCACTTGTCAAGATGATGGTGAAACAAGGTACTTTGAGTGATGAGGATGCTGCTAAGATGGTGTCTGAGGATGTGATGCCTTTCGTCACTGTCAAAGGTGAGCCATCCACGGATGTGGTCTTACGAGAAGGTAGTATTCCATCAGACCTGTTTGTGGCAGAGAATGACTTGCATCGAGACATACAAGAGACAATGGGTTTCGGCAGGAATCAATTCGGGGAGTACGCAGAAGGTAGTGCTGATAGAACAGCCCACGAAGCCGAGATCGTTAAAATGGCGAGTGAAATTCGTGTTGACGAAAGGCGAGACATGGTAGCTGATATGATCGTAGACATTATCAGTGACATGAACGCTGTGTTATTCCGACACTGGACGCATGAAGAAGTAGTGGATATCGTTGGACCTATGGGTGTCCAACTCTGGGTTAGGTTTACACCAGCTATGTTACAAAAGGGTCAGTATGAGGTAAAGGTAGATCCGGATAGTTCACTGCCAGAGACGAAGGCACTCCGCGAGCAGAAGGCCATTCAGATGTATCAGCTACTCAAAGAGAATCCATTGATCGATCCTATACAGTTGACTCAGTATCTGTTGCATGAGATCCACGGTGTGCAATTTGACAGTATGATGAGGGGTATACCACAAGGTGCTGGAACACAACAGCAGCCATTGGATGTCGGACAGTATGTTAACCTCATGCAGAATGTTGGGCAACAAGCTCCGCAGGCACTACCAGGAGCAGCGTAATGCCCTTGTATGATTACAAATGTAGTGGATGCCATTCTGTCTTTGAGACGATTCAAAAGATGGATGCAATACTCATTCCGTGTGAAGCATGTGGTGGTCCGGCAAAGCGTCAAATTGGCGTGGGACGATACCACCCGTTTCCTGAAGGTTGGGCGGATAATATGGACACCAAACCGGTGTATATCAAATCTAAGAAGCACTTACGAGAAGAGTGTAATAAGAGGGGGCTTCAGTCGAAAATACTCGATTGATGTCCAAAATTTGGACACGAGGACTATTTGATGAATGATAGTAAAGAAGCGATGTCATATACTAGACAGAAGCCAGCAGTGATGCATGAGGCAAAACCTGAGGCTGGGCAGGACGAGTATCCTAGCATGACCTCAACGTTTAAGCCAAGTGGCATAGAGATCACGTTTAACTCTCTGGGATACAAGATCTCCGCTGGAATGCAACGTGACGCAGATAGGATGCAAGTTCGGGCGCTTAAAGCCTTACATGCAAAATTTCTACAGAAACACAGAGAACAACTGATGAAGGAAGGAAAGTAAGCTATGTATATCAAACGAAGGTTTTGCGAAGAGACTCCTGATGAGGGTGGAAATGGCGATGGTGGTGCTGGTGAAGGTAAACCAGACGCTAATGCTGAGGCACTTAAATCCCTGGGTGATGGCATGAATGCGCTGGCGTCGAACATGAAGACTATGCAAGACAACATGAGTGCTATGATGCAAAAGCAGGCAGAACCACCGCCTGTTATTGATCCGCCCAAGCCTAAGCCTGACCCCCTGTCTGCTGATCTCGAGTCCCTTGGGCGAAAAGAATTTGCAGATGTAATAGTAAGTGCAGTGGTGGGGCGTATCAAGGAAGATATGGTATCTCCTATGGAGTCGCGAGTAGATAACTTACATAAGACCGTAGAAACTGGTGGGCTAAAGGCTGAGATGAAAGCAGTCCAAGAGGCACATCCAGACTTCTGGGATTGGAAAGATGAGATGGGAGCACGAGTAGCACAGACTCCTAATATCTCTGTAGAGGACGCCTATATATTGGCACGAGCCAGTGATAGTGAGAAAGCACTAGAAATGGATGAGAAATACAAGTCTAAGGATGATGGGCAAGGTGGTGATGATACGGGCAGTAACAAGCCTGGTTCCTTTGGGGGCATGAGGCCCGGCGCGGTACAATCAGATCCCGCAACTGATATGAAACCAGATCAAGCGGCAGAAAAGGCGTGGGAAGAGACCATGTCTGAGCTTGGCGATGCACTATGAAAGTCAATTTTAGGAGCCAATCATGGCCGTAAGAACATTAACTGAGTCACTTGACAATTTGTACACTACTACTTGGCGGCATCAGAAAGATACCGTCATTGATCAGATCTTTGATGCAACACCTTTTTGGTTTTGGATGAAAGATAAGGGTCGTCTGAAGACCGAACGTGGCGGTAGGAATATCGCCCCCGCACTGCAATACGCTAAGAACGAGAGCGTAGGCTGGATCGGGAAAGGCGGTGTGGTCTCGATGAATGACTTTGAGTTCCTGACCAATGCCAAGTATGACTGGAAATACCTGTATGGTAATATAGTCCGCTTTGGTGTAGACGATCAGCAGAATAGTGGTAAGGCTAAGATCATCGACCTGATGAACGCGAAGCTGGAAAACACTAAGAATGCTCTCGTGGACGAGTTGGAAGGCAAGCTGTTTGCAGACACTGCAGCTGGTATGGAAATCGACGGTCTGCAGCATCTTGTTGCTGATGACGCTGCTGGTACCGTTGGTGGTATCAACTCAGCTACGTACACATGGTGGGCTAATAAACAAGCCACTATGACTGGGCTGAGCATGGCTACGTTTCTTGTACCTAAGATGCGGACTATGATGAACGATACGGGTAACAACCTGCGTATGGATCAGTGTGACATCATTGTATGTGGACAGACTCCATATGAAGCATACGAGGACGTTGCATTCGATAAGTACATGGTCCAGAATACCAAGCTCGCCGAGATGGGTTTTGACACCCAGACTTTTAAGGGCAAGCCGATGATCTGGAGTCCCAGCTGTGCGAATACTCGCATGTATTTTCTCAACACTAACTTCTTGTCGTTCACATACGATCCTATGATGAACTTCGAGATGACTGAATGGAAAGCCATTCCCGACCAGGTTAACGACCGGGCTGCGCAGATTATTACTGCCGGTACGTTCTTGACCACCAGACGTCGGTGCCAGGGTGTTCTGCATACGATGGACACCGCGTAGTAAAGCGTAACGGAGATACAATATGAGCAGGGATGCTCGATCATGTAAACCATAGAGAGGTAAAGGAAATGACTAGTGGAATTAAAAGGGTCTTTGTGACCCCCTTGGACGATGCAAGCACGACTGACAAAGAGGGTCTTGGGACCATTCGTTGGGAAGGCAACAAGTGCTATAAGTACATCCTGTATGAGAATGGTACGGCAGCGGTTGCTGGTGTAGCTGGTGAAGTTGCATACTACGATGAGGACGATGGGCCTATTACTAATGTCGTAACCAGTGATTTGTCTGACGCGACTGGTGAAGTTGGTGCCGGTGTATTGCAGGCTGCCCTGGATAGTGGTGCGGCTGGGTATGGTTGGATTCAGATTAAGGGTCCTGCCACGCTGACGATTGCTCTGACTGCTGGTGCTGATGGCGATAGCTTGACGCCCTCTGGCGCAGGTGACGGTACTCTGGATCTGTTGGATGCGGCTGAAACCGATCATAACTGTGCTCAGGCAGTTGATGCCACGGCTAAGATCATCGCTTGTGACTTTCCGTTCTAACCAGGAGGTGATATATGGCTGCTTATGCTGCAAGTATGACGTTGTCTCAGCCTAAGGCTAGACCACTCACACCTGGAATTGGGTATATGTTCGGGACGATGGATGTAACGAACTATAATAGTACCCTTGCAGAGATAGTTGACGGGAACGGGAATGGTCTTAATGACTTTTTCCGTAGTGCACCGAAGGTATTTCTGAGTAGCTGCTCTGATCTGGGCTATACAGGTATTTGGGATGCGACAGGCAAGACTGTCAAGTGCTGGGATCAGCTTGATGCTGCGCCTGGTGAACTGGCTAATGATGTCGATGCCGGATCGTTTGACTTCATAGCTATTGGTCCAATCTAATGGAGGTAATTGGGTGACAGGGATGTCTACCCAGGAGGGCTTATGGGCACAATGACTAATACTGAGATGCAAACGGAACTGAGACGAAATCTTGGTAATCGTAGCACTGCAGAGTTTGACTCCGATAGATTGCAACTCCTGCTTAATTTGGCCCAGGTCAGGTTGGCTAGAGTATATCGTTGGGATGAACTCGAAGATGTACAGAGTCTAACTACTGGGTTTACATCCACACCAGCTGATGATAAATACCTGACGGTACCGGTTGGCACCAGAAAGATACATTCCATGCGGTTGCTCGATGATGAGCATAGCAGGAAACTCCGATGGGTACATCCCCGGAACTGGGATAAGATCGTACCTATGCCGGAAGACAAAGAGGTTAATCGACCGACACACTATACAAGATACAATGAAAAGTTCGAGTTCTTCCGTGTGCCTGACGCGGCATACAGTCTAGAATTGAGACGTTCCATCTGGCCGACGAAACTCACCAGTGGTGCTCAGACATCAGATTTTCTGGAAAAGGACGACTTGTTGATTCTCCTCGCTACTGTGATTGCATGGACACAGCTGGGTAAGGAAGACCGTGCGATGGGATTCTGGAAGATATATCGTTCCATGCTTGGTGATGCCATACCTGATGCAGAGGAGACACCGGATGCTGAGATCAAGGGATTTGATGGTCCATACAGGGAAGGGCCACTAGGCGAGTATTGGGCTAACCCGTTTATTATGGATACCTGGCCGTGAGACTGCGCGGAGGTTATCCGCAAGTATTCGTACAGATGAATGATGTAGCTCCGGCTACTACACATTCGTTTCGGCAGCTATTTCGGATTATCGAGAATCTCCGGGATTTGTTTATCAAAGCTATCAATGCGAACGGAGGGCCTACGATGTTGGATATAGCTAGGGGTGAGATCCCGGGATTGAGTGGTGTTAATAAGTTTGGGAGGAGTACCAACGTAGATTTAGGAATTGATACTGATATACATGATGGAGCGAACTCAACTGACGACGTGGCTATTTGGGTAGCTCCTGAGGCTGCTGTAAAACATAATATTGTATCGACACACGCTGATGATGATGGATCACCTGTCGGAGATGGTGCAAGGACTATTGAGGTATATGGTTTAGTTGACTGGGACACAAAAGAAGCTAGTGAAACTGTCACGATGAATGGAACAACCGATGTATTGACAACAAATCTATATGTTATTATTCATCGGATGAAAGTATTAACAAAGGGTGTTACTGATGTCAATGTAGGAGTAATTACAGCAACTACGGATAATGTTGCAGCTACTGTGACAGCACAGATCAATGCTGGTGAAGGTCAGACACAGATGGCTATATATGGTATTCCGTCTATACAAACCGCATATATGACAGCTTATTATGCCTCTGCTATTAAGAGAACAGGAGTTTCAGTTTCAATGTCTCTTTTAATTGACACAGATCCTGATACTGAAATACTTAATTATCTCATCAAGCATACACAAGGACTTGTTACTGATGGCACCAATTATCTGCGTCATGTATATGAGCCACCGTTTAAAATATCGGGACCAGCAATTATAAAGATGCAAGCAAACTCTTCTGCAAATGACACTGACGTTAGTGCAGGTTTTGACTTGGTGTTAGAGGATAACTAATATGCCAGCACAAGCACAAGATGTTGTCTTGGATCTGCAAGAGGACTGGAAGTTTCAATATGTTCCCCGATTGACGGATGGTGTTTCTACGTTGATTCGTGATGACGATTTGGCGGGAACCAATCTGATAGAATGTGAGAACTTGTATTACTACCAACATGAGTTGCGGTCTGATACTGGATATGCAACATTCGGTCAGACCTTGCGTGGTGAGCCTAGGAGATCATATCAGTTTCTGAAACAATCCGGTAGTGTGGAGTTACTACTTGTTACAAACGATACGTTCTATTTGAAAGTGGACGATGAGTGGCATTATGTGTCAGATGGAACTAGCACATCTTGTACTGATGGTGAACCTGCGGGGGAGACATCTATAGTTGTTGGTGACATCACTGGGTTTTCCGATGGAGATTTTGTAGGTATAATCCTGGATGATGGAACACAGCATCAGACGACAATCAACGGTGTGCCTGCCGGAGTCACGATAGTAATCACAGATGCTGTGCCTGTCGGACTGACGATTAGTGCTGCAGCTGAGTTTGTCAAAGCAGTGGATTTGACCGGAGATCCATCGAAGCAAATCAGCATAGTCACGGACCCATCTCAGGATGATGTTATATTCACTAATGGGATTGACGCCGTTCAGGTGTATGATGGAAGTACATGTGAAGCACTAGGCGGATTGAGTGGCATCGGTGTATCGACTTGCGCTGCGCTGATTATATTTCAATCTAGTTTACTGCTATTCGGAACTGTGGAAACAGGTTCGTCTTTTACACAGCGAATACGCTGGAGTGACACAGCGGATTTCATAGACTGGACTACGGGGAATGCCTCGTATCTGGACTTGTTTGACAACGAGGATCCGATAACCAGTGGGGTGTTGCTTGGACCGTATTGTATTGTCTACCGGACGAGATCAATAGTCCGTGGTGAGTACATTGGATCTACGGAGCGGCTGTATAACTTTGAGACAGTAATCTCAGATGAGGGATGCCAGAGTCATGATGGTGTCGTAGACATGCAGGATCACCACATATTCTTTGGCAATGATGGCGTGTATGAATACCGTGGCGGTGCAAACATAACACCGATTAGTGAAGACATATACAGTGTGTTGTTTGGTACGCTTGGTGAGGTCCATCCGAGTTATATATCACGCATCTTTGGATTCAGAGTCCCGGAGTTGAAAGAGGTATGGTTCTTTTATACAGTCTCCGGCGGGACGTATCCAACAAAGACTGCAAGGTATAGAATAGATACAGGTGCCTGGACATTTCGGACATGGCAAGAAGGTATCAGTGGTTTCGGGACGTATTTCAACATAGAAGGACTTCGCTGGATAGATGCCGAAGGTACATGGGCTGAGCAGGACTGGTACTGGACAAGTAGCAAGCTGCTGGCACAGGCTCCAGTTATATTGCTCGGTCTTGCGGAGACACTTGAAACCGTAACATATGATCACCTGGCTGTGACAGATGACGGTACGGATATAGTATGGCACGCAGTTACTAAAGCCTTCTCTCATCCGAGGTTCAAATTTCGGGTAGATGATTTCCAGTTCCGGGCTAAAGGCACTGCGGTGTTGATCGAATACTTGATTGATGACGGATCGTGGACGACATATGAGAACGTGACACTCAATGCCACTGCGACAGACCACCAGATAACGAATCAGTTTGTGACTAAGAGAGTACAGTGGAGAATTAGTGGAACCGGAGCTGGGTTTTCTATGGACTGGATTGGGTTCTCGTATGAGTTTGAGAGTGAATGGTAACGAGTGTCCAAAATTTGGACAGCGTAGCGGATTTGAGGAGAATATAGATGGGATTACTTGACACCTTTTTTGGTTCTGCACCAGAGGTACGACACCAAGATAAGAGTCTACTCGAGCCTTGGCAGAAACAATTAACTAAACCGTTGACTGACAGACTCGAGGGGCCAACACATACTCCGTTTGGAGGTCAACTTAGTACGGGTCCGAATAACGTACAGAATCTATCCCTGCAGGCATTAGAACAACAGGCAATGGACCGTGTCACTGGGAGTACAGCAGCCCAAGATGCTACCATGAAAGCACTTTTGCAGATGCTTCAGCAGGGGCAGCAGGCAGACTTGGATTATCAACAGAACGTGAGTGATCCACTTCGTCAGGAGTTTTTCCAGGATGTGCTGCCTGGAGTGGATAGGAAGTTCGCAGGCGGGAATAGATTCTCCACTGGTGAACGTCACCGCATTACTAATGACGCCATAGGTGAGCTTGAACTTGCGCTGACCAAGGGCCGTGGTGACGTGATTAACCAGACCCGTGATAGAAGTCTCAGGGCAGCTGGTATGATTCCAGAGCTGGAGAATATGGGCATCAGCGGGATTAGTGATATACTCCAGGCCGGTGATGTCACACGTAGGATTGAACAAGAGGGCTTGGATAGGACATATCAAGAGTTCTTGCGTGGTGAGGATGCTGATTCTCTACGTATACAAGAAATCCTTAAGGCA
>Ga0114920_10001101_pt1 | contig 12365 bp, 14 predicted proteins | sample ChitaG_FD_88683 | JGI IMG/M metagenome (GOLD analysis project Ga0114920, IMG submission 88683) | Deep subsurface microbial communities from South Pacific Ocean to uncover new lineages of life (NeLLi) - Chile_00310 metaG | ecosystem: Environmental > Aquatic > Marine > Oceanic > Sediment ... | reverse complement strand
GCTCTATATTAACATCACCTATCATCTACGATAATTTGCTTGGAATCATCTGATCCGATTTCAGGTTGGAAAATAGCATGGGTAATTTTAAATTTATCCTTCAGAAGCTTTCCAACTTGTCTTGTAATTTCAGTTGCCTTGCTCAACTTCAGGTCTTTGTTAAAATCAATGTGAGCCTCTAAATGGATTTCTTTGTCACTTAATTGCCATACATGCACATGATGAATGTTCTCTATTGATGGAAATCTTAATATTTCATTTTCAATTGCCTTTAAATCAATGCCAGGTGGAGTAAATTGCATTAGTATCCTTAAAGTTTGCATAAGCAATCCCCAGGATAAATACACCAAATAAGCAACAATCAAAATCGACAGAACGCTGTCTACCCAAAATATTTTGAAATAATACATGGCAATACCGCCAAGCAGTACTACAATAGAAGTAATCATATCCGAGAATAAGTGTAAATAAGCAGACCTTATGTTCATGTTTTCTGAAGCATCATGCTTTAATAAAAGAACACTGCCGCCATTTACAAAAATACTCAAAGTTGCTAATGCGATGACCCATGATGTTTCAATGACTACCGGCCGGTTGAATCTGGATATCGCCTCTCGTGCAAGTATTACGGCAATTACAAGGAGTGTTGAAGCATTAATTAATGCTGCGATAACTTCCGCTCTTTTATATCCGAATGTCTGTTTCGGAGTATATTCTTTTTTTGCAAGCCTATTGGCAATGTAACTAATGATTAGGGATATTACATCACTAAAGTTATGCAGTGCATCCGATAGAAGCGATAAGCTTCCCGAAATAAAGCCACCTATTGCTTGAGCAAGAGCAATCATGATGTTTAGAATAACGGAAACACATAATTTTTTACCACTTAAATCCCCATGGTCATGGCATGCGTGGTGGTTATTACCCACAAGTTAATCCTTTATTTGATTACAGTAGTGTCCGGTTAACATTCGAATATGCCTTTTGCTTTTTAATAAATAAACAATATCACTGTTGACCAAAATAAACAATTGATGTTTATGAATCAGACTGTAAATATAAATCAGGGGTCGGGGAGTTTTCGTCTTTAAGACCGCTCTTTAAGACCGCTCCATGGGTAATCAGATTCCAAATCGTGTGAACTCGCGTATAAGGGATCGTAAAGAAAGAGCAGTAATAACATTAAATAGATATCATATTCATAAATAATTTTATGGTGCCAAAAATGGATAAACATAATGTCGTGATATTCAGGTCATATCCGTTCGAAGTAGGGCAAAAACTGCATATTGACGGTGGGCCGCGCAATGGTGACTGGGAAGTTATTGGCGTAAGCGACCGCAAGGTTAAACTCCGCTGTCCGGTCTCATTACGGGAGTTTGAATGGAACCGTTTCTGCTATTTTGTGGAGGAGCGTTCGGGTGTTTTTTGGCCGAAGGAAGAATAGTCGAGAATATAAAAATTTATCTGGCTTCCAATAGTATTTAAGAAAGTACTCGTGCAATTAGTCAATATTTCCGCCATAGCCGTGGCATTGGCCATGGATGCATTCGCCGTATCAATCGCCATTGGTGTGAGTTTGAAAGATGTCAGTTTCCGCCAGACGTTTCGCCTGTCCTGGCATTTCGGACTCTTCCAGGCCATGATGCCGATTATAGGCTGGGGCGCTGGTCTATCGATTCGAGTCTATATTGAAAGATATGATCATTGGGTCGCTTTTGGATTGCTGGCGCTTGTGGGCATCAACATGATAAGAGAAGCATTTCAGCATGATAAAGGGGAAAAGCAAAAAAAGGACCCAACAAAAGGCGTGACTCTGGTAATACTTTCAGTTGCAACCAGTATTGATGCGCTGGCTGTCGGGCTCAGCATATCGATGCTGAATGTATCAATTTGGACACCAGCACTTATCATCGGAATAGTTGCGGGAATATTTACAGTCATTGGGCTGCAAATTGGAAAGAGAATCGGTTCTGCCGTCCGGTTGAGTCGTTATGCCGATGCAATCGGCGGAATCGTTCTTCTTGCTATCGGCTTTAAAATTTTACATGAACATGGAGCGTTATCATTTTTTTGAATATTAAAATATAGCCGTAAGTCTCATGTTGACGGAGGTGTCGATTATGTCGCCAATTACATTAGGGCTTATCGCAAGTTTGCTTGCCGGCTTAGGCACTGGCGTTGGTGCTTCGACCTAGACCTAAAAAAGGAAGGCGATCTCAGAAACATTGTAATTTCTTTATACTTCTTGACCATTATTCTAAATTTCTTTATATTATTAAATAATATACAGAGCCTTTAGATCATTTTTGGCTTAAAATAAAACGAGGTGTCAAAAAATACGATTGTAAGTAGGATGTTATTTTGACTGTTCTGACGGTTCTTTTAATTTTGGGACAAACAACTTTTGCCATGGCTCAAGATAAATAAGGGGAACGTACCTGGAATACAAAGCTATGCAGATTCGAGACCTTTGCAAAACACCCTAAAAAAACAAGCGTCTGAGCCAGAAGTGATTATAGCTGACGATGAAGTGTGCTGAAGATAAAACTATATTTGATCTTCAAAAGGTTCCTTAATTGAATTGGGGGTGGAAAAATCTGAGTTTCAGTAATACGATATAGGAATATAAAATAGAAATCTGTATCAAAAAAGGTGGTGATGCCAGGGACTTGGATAATTGATATCATAGAATTTTATATTTCGACAATGATAGTGTCAAAGATTTTATGATAATTGGGTTAAAATATGACAAGTTTATAAACCGATCACTCCAAAGTCGATAATAGAAAGGAGGACAAAGATGAAAAAGCTGGTTTTTTTAATTATAGGCCTGGCATTTGTTTTCACATATGTTTTGGCAGTAAATGCAGCGGACGATTCCGCGATGCTCAAGGCAAAGGAAAAAGAGATCTGGCAAGAATGGTGCAACCAGATTCCTCCGGAACGTACCATCGGTATAGCGGATTTCAAAAAACTTTACGATCGGGTTATGGCCGGAGAAGAAAAGGCTTACCTCATTGACACTCGAACCCATCCTGAATTTTATGCCGGCCATATCCCTGGAACCGATCACATCCACGCCGGCCATATGTATACCATCCCCAAAAAAATCAAGGATAAAAATGCCAAAATAGTTGTCTGGTGCAGAACTAACAAACGCCAGTGTTATGTTGGAGGCTTTCTGGCCAAATACGGTTATACCAATGTCTGGGCTTACAGTGATGGTCTTGTTGGATGGATCAAGGCAGGATATCCACTTTGTAATCAGTTCATGGGGCTATTTAAAGTGGTCGAATATCACAAATATTTTACAGGAAAATACAAAAAGGGGCCAAAGGCCGGTCAGGAAAAAGATCCTTCTCGCATTCGCGAATTTCATCCATACTAACGCGCAAAGGGTAGGAGCCATATTGCATTGAGAAATTCCATGGGAGATTGATACATAATGCTATGCTGTTGATTGTTCGTTGCTGCTGGTTTTAATATTAAGTAACGGACAATTAACAGCAGGACAAATATTTTAAAGGATGTGTTTTATTAAAATATAGGATATGGGCCGCTAATCGAACATCATACGTCGACGGAACTGCTTATGCTAACACGAAGAGAAGTCTTTACTAGGTTCCTTCAATGCTTGGTAGCGGGAAGCTCTTTATATATAGTCTGGAAGTACGTTCGAGGAACTGGCCCGTCTTCACTGGAAGTCAATTTTTCTAAACCGCCTAAGGAAGGCGAAGTGCTTTTCAGTCAGGGGTCCTATCTCGTCGGATTGAAACAAGGACCAATTGCCTTTTCTGCCCGTTGCCCTCACCTTGGATGCCGTTTGGAGTATGCTGCCATGGTGCAACATTTTCAATGTCCCTGTCATGGTTCGCAATTTACCCTGGAAGGGCGTCGCCTGGATGGGCCGGCAAAAAAGGGAATGACTATTTTGGATCTTCGTATGGATGACCGGTGCGGGGCTTACAAAATTACATTACCACTCTCCTGAAACAGTTCTTGCCTAAACTTCAGGGAAACCGATCAGGATTGCCCTTGGCTGAGTTGGCATGGTGGGCTTTTCTTTTTGCCCTGATCACGGGTGTGATTCTTTCTTTTAACTATCGCCCGTGGGGAGATGTCTTCAAATCAGTCTCCAAGCTTACTGGATGGTTGCCTTATGGCGCTTTTTTCCGGAGATTGCATTACCTCAGCGGCCAAGCCTTTCTAATCCTTACCTTTGCCCACACACTGGAGCATTTTCTTCGAGAGACCTATCGCCACATTAAACCACAGGAATGGACGAAACTTGTTCTGTTATTCTTCCTGAGTTTCCCTCTTGTTTTTACCGGTTTCATCCTTAAAGGTGATAAGGGGGGGATCATAGCAGGTCGGGTTATGTATAATCTTGCGCAAGAGATACCTTACCTCGGTTCTGGCCTGGCTGCGCTTCTGCTCAGGCCGGGGGAGGATTTTTTCCTACTTCCCTATCTTCACCATACGGTCATTCTGCCCTTGGTGGTAATTTTTCTTTTGGGGCGCCATCGCAAGCATCTATTACCCAAGGGTGGATTGGGTTGGACATTAATGGCTTTTTTGGCATTTCTTGCCACTTTTTACCCGCTTCCTCCGGATGTTCCGCCCCATGTGGAAACGACCAAGATTGCAGGCCCCTGGTTTTTCCACGGAATCCAGCTCCTTCTGCACTACGGTCCCCCTTTCTGGGTGGGTGTCTTATGGCCCCTCGTCCCGATAGGTTTATTAGCCATCCTCTCATTTATCCCTTCATCGCTCTTAAAGTGGGCAAAGTGGATTGTAATCATCACGTGGCTCCTTCACGTGACGTTTCTACTTATAGCCTGGTGCCTTATACCAGGATTTATTAAATGAAAAGAACCAGCATCATTTCTCTGGTAGTATTACTTTTGATATTCATATTTCTGATTCTGCGGCAGGAATACCATTATATTTCGTCCCCTCCTTCCCCGGATGGGTGTGTAGTGTGTCATGAACCTGAAACTGAACCTTCACCTTCTCACCTGTTGGCAGTATTGGGGTGTAGTTCTTGTCACCTGGGGAATCCTTTTGCCAGAGCAAAGGACAGGGCTCATATGGGAATTGTTAAGAATCCAGGGGATCTGCATTTTTCCAGGCTGACTTGCGGCCGGAATGGCTGTCACCCTGACCTTCCACAACGGGTGGAGAAAAGTATTATGGCCACGAATCGGGGAATTTTGAAAGCGATGCAAACCCTGTGGCCTCACGATACCAGCGAGTCGGTACATGATATACGTGAACTCATTGAGAAGCCTATCGGTCAAAGTGTGGCTTTGGACCATTTTCGAAAAATGTGCGGAGGATGTCATCTGTGGAGGCCACGATACCCCAAACTAGGTGAAATCGGCCGTAGAGGGGGTGGGTGTACTGATTGCCATATCCAGGAACTTTCGTCTCATACTCAGGATTTATCAAAAAAAAGGTTCCGACACCCGGAACTGACCACACGGATTCCAAGTGAAAACTGTCTTAAATGTCACAATCGATCCGCTCGAATCGGCTTGTCTTACACAGGGCGGTTCGAATCAGAAGCATACGGCACCCCCTATCAAAAGGGCGGACCAGGTTCACGCCGGCTTTCAGGAGGGCGTTTTTATCTGGAACTGCCTTCGGATGTACATCACCAAAAAGCCGGCATGGATTGCATAGACTGTCATACAGAAAAAGGGGTGATGGGCGATGGAAAGATATACACACACCAGGAAGAACAAGTTGACATCACGTGTATCACCTGCCACGATCCTGATTTGCAAAATGAGAATCCTGACCGAGAACTTGCCAGGCGCCTTGAACGATTGAATCGGCGTCAACCATCATTTTCTGTTCATTCTTATCTTATTTCTCCTAAGGGAAGCCCCCTTTACCATATCCGCCCCGGCCCTGGAAATAAGATGAAACTTTACCGCAAGCGGGATGGAAAAGAAATAGTTTTTGAAAGGCTTGCCCAACCCGAAGTCCACAAGGCTCCTTATCATAAACGCCTATCCTGTCAGGCATGCCATAGCGCCTGGATGCCTCAATGCTATGGATGCCATGAGACACTCTTTAAACAGGCAAGCCAGAGAGGGTGGCTGACAGGCAAAAAATGGCCTGGGAGATGGGTTGAAGGTCGGAGCTATCTCCGGTTTCGAAAACCAACGCTGGGTGTTTGGCCTGATGGTCAAATCGGACCTTTTGCTCCGGGTTGTCAGGTCTTTCTGGAAACCTTTGATGAAAAAGGCGATTATCAGCCGGATATTTCTTTTCGCTCGTTGGTTATGGCCAGCTTTGACCCCCACACAACGGCTAAAAATTCCCCCGACTGTATCGGCTGTCACCTTGATTCAAAGGTTCTCGGCCTTGGTGAGGGATCGTTGAAAGTTACCGGCAAGGGGTTGAATTTTAAGCCGGTCTACCTGTCCTCCGAATCCGGTCTTGGTATCGAATTTCCTCTGGATGCATTTGTGTCTGCAAAAGGAAGCCCCTTGCAGAAGCCCTCCAGGCCTCAAGGAAGACCTTTTAACGGCGAGGAGCTCCAACAGATCACCCGAGTCGGCCTCTGCATCCCCTGCCATGATCAATACGACGATCCAATCTACAGCCGATATGAACAAAGTTTATCCCGATTTTTGGCGGGAGACGCACCTTGTCGAAAGGAGGTCCCGTGAATTGTATCTTGTACTTCTTTTACTTGGTTTTGCTCTGCCTCTGCTGGACACCGCTTTCCCCTGCTCATGAATCACTGCCCGATGAGATAAAAGATTTTTCATCCTGTCTGATGTGTCATGAGGGCATCGAAAAGCTTGATGAGAATCATGCTTTTTCCTGTGATCAGTGCCATATATTACCGGAAAATAGGCACAAGCCTTTAGCAAACCATGATTTGATTGTTCGCTTTCCGGCAGCGCCTTCTCATGCAAAAATTTTCTGCGGGTCTTGCCATCAAAACGAAATCTCCAGGCTTTATAATTCATTACACTATACCCTTGCCGGTATCATAAACCAGACCCGCTATCTATGGGGGGCACAAAAAGACCCCGATCCACAATACTCAGCTTCAGGCTACGGGGACCTAAAAGGCCTGCCGCCGGACCCATCAGTTGTTCAGACGCCGGCAGACCTTGTGGATGATCTGCTGCGACGAAGGTGTATTACCTGCCACCCAGGTAAAAAACCTCCCCCGGAGAGGGGGCTTTACCGTGGGCTGGGCTGCGCTGCATGCCATATTCTTTATGAAAACGATGGGGTATATCGCGGCCGTGATCAGGCCATGAAAGGGAGGAAAGGCTATCCAAAAGTGCATAAGTTTTGTAATCCGATTCCGGTTAGACAGTGCCTTCACTGTCACAATGGTCCCCGCGTAGGTGCTGACTATACTGGCCTCTTTGAGCATGACTATCATCAAAGCTATAGGTATCCGATAAGCCGCGGCATGTTGCCTGAACGGATATATCTTATGGACCATCACCGGCTGAAGCCTGATTTTCATTATGAAAAAGGCCTCTTATGTGTCGACTGTCACGAAAAGGGTGATGTGATGGGTAGAGGGGAGGTGAATAGATGTCAGCAGGAAGCAGTACGGATACGCTGCCAGCATTGCCACGAGCCCTATAATAATAACATTGATGAAAGTGGAAAAGGACAATCCCATCCTTGTATAGAGGATGGTCTCTTCCGTTCACGTCAGGGCAGGCTGCATATGCTTCCAATCCGGGACAAATCGGTGAAAGCCCATTCCATACCTCAAATGAAGAATGTTCATTGTATCGGATGCCATTCTGCATGGAGTTTTTCGGATTACGGCCCGAGCCTATTGAGGGATGATAGAAGAGATTTAAGTCAGTGGGCCCCTTGGCGACTTCAAAGTAATTCGACCATAAACGATCTCTTTGACGAGCAGGGTCGCTTTTTAGGACCTGTTTCCGGGCCGGGGCCATGGTTTTTAGGCTGGCGTTTTCGCAGATGGGAGTTTCTGACACTGGGAAAAGACAGCAAGGGCCGCATTGTACCCTTCAGGCCTCGCTATCAGTTCCTTATTTCCTTTATTGATAAAAACGGCCGAGTTATACTGGACAGTGTCATCCCCCAGCGGGGAGACGGGAGCGGGCAGGGATGGGCGTATATGCCCTTTTATCCTCACACGGTACAAAAGCGTGGGCGGCCCTGCGAGGCGTGCCACGGTCAACCTCTGGCTGCAGGTCAGGGCATTTGGAAAGGCCAGGGCCAGGATCTTCTCCTCACCAGGCCAAGCCCTCCTGTATACCCTTCACTAAAGCTGCTCTCAGAAAGCGAAAAGACAAAACTTTTGCAAAAGACCCCTATCTATCGTAAATGGCGCTTTAGGACATTATGGCAGGACTTTAATGATTGATAATTTTCTATTGAAGATTTACGATTTTAATAAGAGGCTAGAAGCTATGCGCTCAACAGCCTTCATCATCCCCAATAATCACTTCCGGAACTTTTTCGACCGCAGCTGGGGTCTCCGTTGTTTTTGGAGCTTCAATGACGACTTTTTCAACAGGTGCGACTTTTTCTTGGTCTTTGGTCATCGCTTTATCAGGGTTTGCGATCATCAATACCAGACCTAAAATGACAAGAATGATGGCACCTGTAACCTTGAAGCGCTTTGTCGGCGCGCCCTCCGGTTCGAAATCCTGAAATTTTTTTTCAGCCTTCTCTCCAGCCCAGAAGGCACCAATAGCTATGAGACAGACCAGAAAAGCAATGACACCGGACGGAAGGTGCAAAATCTGGGGAAGACGTACAACGCCCATTGCTCCTGAATTATAAAATCCTGTTATTGAAGTAAATGTTTCAGCAAATGCAAAAACACCAAACATCATCCCGAAGATAAAAACCAGCCCATCCAGTTTACCTGATACAGTGGCAACGATCGATGTCGTGGGACAATACCCGCCCATAATAAAACCGATACCGAGCAGTAACCCCCCGACAATATGGGGCCATATAAAAGTTGGCAGGATATACACCTTGCTAAAATCGATCCATCCAAACAGAGAAAAATAGAGAAGTCCCAGCATGGCAACCACAATGGTCGTAAACATCACTTTTAAAACGGTAAAATCCTTGAAATAGAACATATTGGTGAGTTTTTTGGGATTTCCCAAACCCGCTCTTTCAAGAAGGAAGCCAAACCAGAATCCAAGAACCAGGGCTACCATCAAGCTGGAGAAGTGGCCAAAAAATCCAAATTTATATAAAGGCCCCATTATAGCCATTCCTTTCTGAAAAAATATGCGGTAGCATAAGCACCGGCAAAGATACAAAGCATGAAAATCCAGGCGCCAAGAGCTAGTTCAGAGGCACCGGTTAAGGCCTGACCGCTTGTACAGCCCCTGGCTAATCTGGCCGCAAATCCGGAAAATGCCCCGCCACCAAATGCCAGCAATAATCGGGGGACGGCAGTGATAGAAGGGCCTCGTCCAATTTCACCTTTAATCCGGTTTGCCATGAAAGCGGAAAAGAGCCCTCCCAAGGCGGCTCCTAATACAAGAAATACCAGCCAGTCGTTTAAAACTGCTCTATCAGGGCGAAAATACCTTTTCAGATATGCATTCCCCCTGGTATGGTCCGAGGCGACCGTATCAAGTGACACTGCTGTAATTCTGGCAATAGGGGAAGAGGCGCCAAGTCCCCTGCCCATGGTGTAAAAGGATGCCAATAGAACCACCCCCAGCAGGGCGCCGATCAGATAAGGGTTTGAATATCTATCTTTGTTCATAAAGACCTCCTAAATCATAAAAATGAATGATTATCATATTATGTTTATAACCATATTTGCCTTGTGTCAAGTTTCGGCTTAAATGTTAAATGGTTCAATGAAAATAGACGCCATAAAATCTGATCCCCCCGTCCGAAATTACCATAACCGAAATAGGGTTTACTTGTTTGCTATATCTTTAAAGAAAAAGATTTTGAGGTTTTCCTTGACTGGTTTCTTATTGCTAATGTATTTTATATTATAGTTCTCAGAGGTTGGAACTAATAATTTAAACCGGACAGCTTCCGTAGAACCAGTTTACTTAATTGTAAGGGGATGAGCCAAATGAACCGACATTTTATTTCAAAAGGATTGTTTGTTGTTTTAACTATTTTTTTTGTAGTAATCCAAACCGGCATTTCACTGGCACAGGAAGACAAATTGAATCCCTGTGGCAATAACGATGTTTGCAGGCAATTGCTCGAAAAGGGACGGATAGCTTATGAACAAGGGCTCTATTATAAAGCCGGGCGTTACTTTAATCGGGCGGTAAATATAAGCTCGGTTGGTATGGCTGTCGAGTGGTATAAAATGAAAGGACAGGTGATCAAAACGACTGTTGAAACAGATAAAGAGAGACTAAAACCTCAACCGCCTGTCGATACAAGTTTAAAAAAGGAAGAACAAGCTGAAGAACCTGTTGTGATCATGGGAGATGATGAAGGATGTTAAAAAGACTTTCCTTATGTGAGCACCGCGACGCATGCTGAGCTGTGGTTTGAAAATCTCCTCAAATTCTAATACATTTTACCTTTCTATGAAATTTCTAAAAAAAGAATGCAGAAAGGAGTAGACAATGAGTTTCGACTTCAGCGCGGACGACATATTTGAGATGGCCGAACGGATCGAAAGAAACGGAGCTAAGTTTTACAGAACAGCAGCTGAAAAAGTTGCCGATTCTTCGGCAAAAGAGCTTTTACTGGGGCTTGCCGGGATGGAAGACGAACATGAAAAGACGTTTGCTTTATTAAGGGCAGACCTGTCAAAAAAGGAGAAAACGGCAACTGTTTTTGACCCTGAAGGTGAATCTGCACTTTATCTTCGCGCACTTGCTGACACTGAGGTCTTCTTTAAAAAAGATATTGATGTTTCATCGATGGAAGAAATTCTCAAGGCTGCCATCACGGCCGAGAAAGACTCAATCGTCTTTTATCTGGGCATGATGCAGTTAGTCCCTGAGGAACTCGGGAAAGATAAGTTAGGTAAGATTATTAAAGAGGAGATGGGGCATATTAGAATTCTCAGCAAAGAGCTGGCTTCTCTTTTTAGATAATAAATAATTTCCGGATCTGTCTCATGATACAATTGTGCATCACAAATAAACATGAGACAATTTTTAACTTTATCCTCATATGCGATTCATTTTCATATAGTATCCAGTATCTTCGTTACATATTGTATTTACACATAAATATCGTATTGAATATCGAAGTTGTCGATTTAAGAAATTCTTAAAGCATCAATCTTTTATCGTCATTCATCAATAACAGATAGTCCGTTCCTAAAATCATCAATCTTAAAAATAGTAAAAAAAGGAGGAAAAACATGGGAAGTATAAAAGGAACTCAAACTGAAAAAAATCTTTTAACTGCATTTGCAGGAGAATCTCAGGCAAGAAATCGATACACTTACTTTGCCAGTCAGGCCACAAAGGAAGGGTATGTTCAGATGGCGGCTATTTTTACCGAAACAGCCAATCAGGAAAAGGAGCACGCAAAGCGGTTTTTCAAATTTTTGGAGGGAGGCGAAGTTGAAATTACAGGGGCATTCCCGGCGGGCATTATCGGCACTACACTCGAAAACCTGAAAGCAGCCGCCGCTGGTGAACATCACGAGTATACCGAGATGTATCCCGGTTTTGCAAAAAAAGCTCGTGAAGAAGGGTTTAATGATATTGCCGCTGTATTTGAGGCAATTGCGGTGGCGGAAAAACAGCATGAGAAAAGGTATGTAGATCTTGCAGCCAACATCGAGGCCGGCAGGGTTTTCAAGCGTGATGAAAAAGTTGCGTGGCGATGCCGCAACTGCGGTTATCTCCATGAAGGAAACGAAGCGCCGGAATCATGTCCGGCATGTGCCCATGAACAGGCCCATTTTGAGCTGCTTGGGGAAAACTGGTAATTTTTTTCCAGGACGTAGATGAACACAGATTGTCAGGATGTTCAATAAACCCTGGGGTAAAGAATAATCTGTGTGTATCTGTGAAAATCTGTGTCCCAATTTTATAAAGGGAGGAAAAAAAATGGCTGAAAGACTTGAAGTATACAAATGTGAGGTTTGTGGAAATATCGTTGAAGTACTCCATGGAGGAAAGGGTGAACTTGTATGCTGTGACAAACCGATGAACCGGCTTGTTGAAAATACGGTTGATGCCGCACAAGAAAAGCATGTCCCGGTGATTGAAAAAATTGAAGGCGGCGTAAAAGTCAAGGTGGGAGATGTTGCTCATCCCATGGAAGAAAAACATTAAATTGAATGGGTGGAAATTATTGCGGACGGAAAGTCTTACCGGCAGTTTCTTAATCCAGGGGGAGCACCTGAAGCAACCTTCAATATAGAAGCG
>Ga0114920_10001100_pt1 | contig 12367 bp, 16 predicted proteins | sample ChitaG_FD_88683 | JGI IMG/M metagenome (GOLD analysis project Ga0114920, IMG submission 88683) | Deep subsurface microbial communities from South Pacific Ocean to uncover new lineages of life (NeLLi) - Chile_00310 metaG | ecosystem: Environmental > Aquatic > Marine > Oceanic > Sediment ... | reverse complement strand
ATCGAACCTGCCAGCCATTTCTCTCCTCCGCTGCTATATTTCGACTGCCTAAGCCTACAAAGTCATGCCAGCATAGTCAAGATAGAAAGTACGATCTTAGCTGGAACCTTTGCATTAGTCTATAAAAGTGGTTGGATGTTCCTCAGCCTGGCAGATGGGCGTCCGAGCTTTGTCAATCTCAAGACATTGCAGTTTCTAGCGATCTGTGCAATACATTAGGGCGGAGGTGTGGTTTCACATAATGAAGACATCCACTAAGGAGGCAAGGCACCCCGATATTATCGGGGCAACTACAGTTACGGCTGGTGGCGAGCGGGTTAAACGCCACCCACCTGCCGGGGATCTGGGGTTGCCCCCAGATATACGTCTCAGCAGTGGTGGGAAGACAAAAATGTCATTGCGAGGAGCGTCAGCGACGAAGCAATCCAGGGGAGGATTGGCAGGGGAACGTGTCATTCTGAGGGATCATGAATGAAACAAAGGGACCCGAAGAATCTGCACCCCTCCGAGATTCTTCCCCTTCACTATGTTCAGGGTCAGAATGACAGGGTAGGCGGGCGGCAACATGTCCTCCCTCCACCTGAGGGAGGGGGAAGCCTCACCTCCACCCTAACCCTCCCCCTCAAGGGGGAGGGGATTAAATTACCGGTGTAGGCTACCCCGTTTTTCGTGGGTGACCCGACAAGTCGGAGCAACTACAGTTACGGCTGGTGGCGAGCGGTAACAAGCAACGAAAAGGAGTGAGTCGCAGACCGTTCGTGATGAGCCCTTCGGCTCCGCTCAGGACAGGCCAGCAAATCCGTTCGTGGTGAGCTTGTCGAACCATGAACAGCCCTTCGACAGGCTCAGGGTGAACGGATTAAATACCACCCACCTGTCGGGGGTCTGGGGTTGCCTTACAGATATGAGTGTCAACAATAGTACGAAAATAAAAATGTTATTGCGAGGAGCTTTAGCGACGAAGCAATCCAGGGGAGGATTGGCAGGGGAACGTGTCATTCTGAGGGACACTGAGTGAAACGAAGGTGCCCGAAGAATCTCCACCCCACCGAGATTCTTCCCCTTCACTCTGTTCAGGGTCAGAATGACCGGGGCGGTTGCTGCGCTGGCGAGCGACACTTGACCCCTCTTTTGACAAATGGCAAAGTTTGTGCTAGGCTCGGCCTGCGATGCACGAGTTCCCTGTGCGGGTCACGTGCATAGACTTGATGGTTCAGTCCTCTAAATTGTTCCCTCAATGTAGGGACTATAATGTCGGGTCTTTGACCCGCCTCGATTTAGAACTGGAGACGTTCGCTGGCATGAAAGCCAGCGACCCAAGTAACGGTGGCACGGCGCACCGTTCCCATGTATTGATGTCTGGCTTTGCCACTGGCAATCGCCGAGAAAGGAGATCCGTCAAAGAATCAGGGCAAACACAGAAAAAGGAGTAAGCCCGCTTTTATTTCCAAGGAGGATATTATGAGTTCCGAAGAGATGAGCACGACAAGTCAGGGGACAAAGATCGTCAGGACCACGACTGCGTTCGACTGCGGTGGACGTTGCCCGCTCAGGCTGCACGTTAAAGATGGCAGGATCATCAGGATAGAGGGCGACGATGCCCCGGAGCCAGAGCAACTAAGGGCCTGCTTGAGGTGTCGGGCCTACCGGCAGGAGATCTATCACCCGAACCGCCTCATGTACCCCTTGAAAAGGACAGGGGCCAAAGGGGAGGGAAAGTTTGAGCGGATTTCATGGGACGAAGCCCTGGAAACGATAGCCGGGGAGCTAAAACGAGTTAAGGACACCTATGGGAACTCCAGCATTTTCTTGATGGGTGGCGGCGGGTATTTGGCTGCCCTGCATAGCGGCGTGAGGGCAATGGCCAAACTGCTATCTATGTTCGGAGGTTACACCACCAGCTATGGAAACGTTTCATCCGAGGGCTCTGTGTGGGCAGTGATGGCCCAGTACGGCTCGGTCATGGTCGGCCACAGCCGGGAGGACTTTCTTAACTCCAAGCTGATCATTATGTGGGGCTGGGATCCGGCGAGGATGATTTCCGGCACAAACACCATGTATCATCTGATCAAGGCTAAAGAAGCCGGGGTCAGGATTATCTCTATTGATCCCAGATACCATGACTCTGCAGCGACGCTGGCTGAACAATGGATACCGATCAGGCCTGGTACCGATACTGCCATGATGGTGAGCATGGCGTATGTGATGATTAAAGAAGGTCTCCATGACCAGGTATTTTTGGATAAGTATACGCTCGGGTTCGACAAGTTCAGAGATTACGTTTTAGGTATTGAGGATGGGATTGAGAAGACTCCAGCCTGGGCTGAGGCGATTACCGGGGTTCCAGCGTCAACGATTGAGCGGCTTGCCAGAGAATATGCAACTACAAAACCGGCGGCCCTGATGGACTGCCAGGGGCCAGCGCGCAGCGCCATGGGAGAGCAGTACAATCGGTGTGCCATGACCCTGACTGCCATGACCGGAAACATCGGCCGCCACGGGGGGAGCGCGGCGGGAGGGCTTATGGGTATACCCATAGGTCACATGTTCCGCTCTTCCGGAATACCTGGTATGAGAAACCCGGTCGAGGAGGGTGGTCCCTCCATTCGAGGCACCCTCGACCTAGGGCTTCGCCTCGTTCGCCGGGTGCATACCAACAGGATATTTGACGCAATCCTGGAAGGAAAGGCAGGAGGTTATCCAGCAGACATCAAGCTGGCCTGGTGCATTAGTGGCAACCCCTTGAATCAGCTCGGAAATACCAACAAAGCCGCCCGGGCGCTAAAGAGCCTTGAGTTTTTCATCGTTTCGGACCTGTTTGTGACCCCTACGGCCAGATTTGCCGACATCGTACTGCCGGTAACCAGTGCTGCAGAGCGCAACGACCTCACCCGCCCCTGGCCCTCCGGCCCCTACTTTACCGTTGTCAACAAGGCCATTGAACCATTAGGGGAATGCAAATCGGATTTTGACATAGCCTGTGAGCTGGCGGAGAAGCTGGGCTTTGCGGACTTCAATACTCGTTCGGAGGAGGAGTGGCTCAGGTCGTTCGTCGAGGAGAACCCGGAGACCGGCGAGCAGATCAAGGACTATGACAAATTCAGACGCGAAGGCGTCCACCGGGTCAAGCTTGCCGAACCCATTATCGCCTTTAAGGAGGAGATTGAGAACCCAGAAGACAATCCCTTTCAAACCCCTTCAGGTAAGATTGAGATCTTCTCTCAGCGGGCGGCGGAGCTCGATAACCCACTCTGCCCACCTGTCCCAAAGTACGTAAGCACCTGGGAAGACCGAAACGACCCGCTGATAAAAAAGTATCCGCTGCAGCTTCTCTCTCCCCATCCGAAGAACAGGGTGCATTCCCATATGAATGTTGATTGGCTTAAGGAAGTAGAGCCCCATCGGGCCTGGATTAATCCGATGGATGCTGAGCCCAGGGGCATCAAGGATGGCGACGAGATTTACGCTTTCAATGACCGAGGCAAGTTGGCCATCACAGCCTGGGTGACTGAGCGGATAATACCTGGGGTGGTCAGTGTCTTTGAAGGTGCCTGGTACAATCCTGATAAAGAAGGCATTGACCGTGGCGGCTGTGTAAATGTTCTTACCAATGATGCCTACTCAGAAGGTGGAGCAGCAGCGTTAAATACCGCACTGGTTCAGGTGAGTAAGGCCTAAGGGAGGATAGACCATGCAAATTGGGTTCTATTTTGATCAGACCCGTTGCGATGGGTGCGGCGCTTGCCAAGTAGCCTGTAAAGATTGGCATGACTTGCCCGCTGGGCCTGAGAATTGGATGCGTGTCCTGTACAGTGAAAAAGGGAAATTCCCGGATGTCTTTGTTAGCTACATGGTTGCACCATGCTACCATTGTCTTGATCCCGTTTGTATTCCGGCCTGCCCAACTCGTGCCATCTCGAAAAGGGATGAGGACGGGATTGTGATTGTAGATGTCGAGGCGTGCCTGGGTAACGAGGAGTGTGACATCAAATGCCTGAAAGCCTGCCCCTATGATACTCCCCAGTTTGGGCCGGAGCCTGGTGCCAAGATGCGAAAATGCAACTTCTGCCTGGACAGGTGGTCAGACAATAAGCTGCCCATTTGTGTGGAGGCATGCCCCACCAGGGCTCTTGACGCTGGCCCCTTAGAGGAACTTAAGGCCAAATACGGTGACATCCAGGAGGCCGAAGGCTTTGTCTACTCTAACCGGACTAAACCATCCGTTGTCTTCAAGCCAAAACACCCAAAGGCTGGCTAGTAGCACCTGTAAGGTAGTAGACGAGCACGTTCACTTGATTTCTAGGGAAGGTGAGGACAAAAACACAGCAAGGAACCGTAGGAGCGCGGCATAAACTATTGGACGATAATGGCATCCATGGAGCGCTCCTGATATAAAAAATAATGCTGGTGGAGGTGTAGAAATTGGATTTCTCTTTAGTATTCGAATACAGTGAGGAACAGGAAAGGTTTGCTGAGGAAGTACGCAAATGGCTGGACGAGAACGTTCCCAAGGACCTGGTTAGCCCGAGAGACCCTGTCAAAGTGAGCTACGAACAGTGGCAGCAAAGGCGCGAGCTTGGTCGTAAGCTTGGTAAGAAGGGGTGGCTTTATCCTGGATACCCTCGCGAGTACGGCGGTGGCGGTCTGGATGCGGATCACAGGTTTATCTTAATGCAAGAGCTAGCCAAAAGACATTTGGGTCTTCCTCCTTATCATGATGCAGGGGGAGTATTAGGAGCACCAGCCATTATAGCCTGTGGAACTGAGGAGCAAAAGAAGCATCTCCTGCCTCCTATCTTTACGGGTGAAGCTTGTACCTGGCAGCTTTTTACCGAACCGGAGGCTGGAACCGATGAAGCCAATCAACAGACCAATGCCCTTCGCTTCGTTCGAGATAAGGACTATTTCATAGTCAATGGCGGTAAGATCTTTGTAGGGGGGTTGTACGCTCCGCCCGATCAATTCCTGTTGCTGACTCGCAGTGATGTTGAAGCCCCCAGGCATCAGAACCTGGCCATGTTTATCGCACCGGCAAATTTGCCCGGTATTACCATCATCCCTCTCGATTTATTTGTTCCGGCTATGTTTACTTTGATTAGCGGCGAAACAGTGGATAGTGCGGATGGGATTAAGTACCAGGTTTTCTTCGACGATGTAAGAATTCACGAGTCTTGTTTGATTGGGGGTGAAAGGGATGGGTGGAGGGTGGCAAATGCTACCCTCGAGGTTGAGCATGGTGGTGGGGGTGGCAGGTGGATACGCCGGGATCTGGTAGTGGAAAAGTTCCTTGATCAATGTAAAAGTAATCCCAATGTAGTAAAGCGTTTAAAAGAAAACTCTCAACTGCTTGATACAGTGGTGGACATCTATATCGGTGCGCAGATAGAGCGACTATTTGCCATGAGGAACTCCAGTGGGGTGGGAGCCCCATATGCGGGGCCACAATTGGAGTTATACTGCAAAAATTATGGTGTCAGGCTTACCGCTGATATGGCAAAGGTACTTGGCCCTTACGCCTTGACTGATGATGATGAATGGGGCTTGGACGAGGGCATTTTTGAAGTTGCTGAGCGCGGTGGAATCTGCATTGCCCCTGGTGGCACCCCGGAAGCTCTGAAGATAGTTATGTCCCGAGCACTAGCAATTGGACGATAGGCTATGTCGGCTACATTAGTTAGGCGAAATTAGGCCTAAGCGTGGGAGGTAAAACATGAGTTTAGACCTGAGGCTTACTGAAAGCGAAGAGATGTTAAAGAAAACAGCCCTGGATTTTGTGCGGCGAGACGCCCCAAAGGAGGTCATTCAAGACCTGCAGGAGTCAGATACAGGTTATACAGATGAACTTTGGCGAAAGGTAGTAGAGATGGGTTGGCCAGGGCTTATTATTCCGGAGCAATATGGCGGGTTTGGTAACTCGTTGACAAGTGCTGGTGTCTTATTCGAAGCATTAGGCACAGGTCCACTTCCTGGCCCATATTTTTCCTCCGGGATATTAAGCAGCTTAATCATCTTGGAAGCAGGTACCGAAGAACAAAAACAACGCATTCTAGCTGCTATTGCGAAGGGGGAACAAATCCTGACCCTGGCATTGACTGAGCCTGGATATAGCTGGGAGCCTGGAGCAGTGCAGACAACCGTGGAGAGTAAGAATGGCGCTTTTGTCCTTGATGGTCTAAAGCTGTTCACCATGGATGCCCAAGCGGCCACTCATTTTATTGTCGTAGCCCGCACAGGAAAAGGTGCTGATCCGGCAAAAGGGATCTCTCTTTTCTTAGTGGACAGAGAATCCGATGGACTCTCGGTACGACGACTGCCAGGTTTCTTAGCCGGGAGGACTTTTGAGGTAAAACTTGATTCCGTGAAAGTCCCCCGTGCAGATATGCTTGGAGACAAGGATGAAGGGTGGCAGGCTCTCGAGAAAGGTATCGCCAAATCTATACCTGTCCTTTGTGCATATAAGGTAGGAGGCTGCCAGGCTGTCGTTGAGATGGCACTAGAGTACAGTCGGCTCAGGATACAGTTTGGTACGGCTATTGGCCGTTTTCAGCGAGTTCAAGACATGATTATCGAGATGGTTGATCATTCGGACGCTGCCCGCTGGACTACTTATGAATCTCTTTGGAAGCTTGACACGCAAAGGCCAGCAGCAGAGAGTGTACATCTAGCTAAAGCCGTTTCCAGCGAGGCCTACTGGCAAGTGTGCTCGCTAGCCCATCGGGTATTCAGTGGTATCAGCTACTCAAAGGAGCATCCAACTAGCTTTCATACCAGGGCGTCTCGTTCCCTTTATAGTTACCTCGGCGAGCCTTCTTACCACCGGCAGCAGCTAGCTCGGCTTCTGACGATTTCATAGCTGCGATTGTCGATAGCTATGTCAACAGCCATCCGATGGACGATGCAGGGTTCATCCACATCACAATGGTCAGGCTGGTGGAAGTTGAGGCAGAGAAGTGATAGGAGTGAAACCACTAGAATGGATGGCGTTTCACTTGATTTCTCGGGAAGGTGAGGATAAAACCACGGCAAGAAACTGTTCGATGTACGTATTGACAATCCAGCAAAGTGTTCATATACTATTTTGCGGATAATTTAATTGCAGGGTGCCGGTACTCAATTGTCCTCATAAATCGTTCCCTCAAGTGAGGGACCTTGCTAGTCGGGCAAAAAGCCCGCCTCAATTATGCATCAGAAGTGTTCGCTGGCCCGATTAGTGGCGACCGAACTAACAGGAGTAAGGTACACTATCCCATAGGCTTGATGTTAAGCTCTGAGTGTGGCAAAGGCTAGACCATTCAAGGCAAAAATTGAAGCGAGAATGATAATGTCAGGAGGATGGTACTGCGTTTGCTAATGATCGGATGGTGGCACGTATAGAAACGTGAGCCTTTTCTAACGATGGGGAGACTGGCTGAGAGAATATGTTCTCTTCCGAGTGTCCAGACCTCGAGATAGATAGTGAAAATGCCCCCAACGTTGTGACGTACTTCGATGCAAGGTGGCTAAAGCTGTATGAGCTGGTGGGGTGGGGCTGCCCCCGCTGGAGGGGCCGGGTTGCCCCCGCTACCCTGCCCCACCAGCCACTATTTCCTTAGGATTTAAAGGCGCAAAAAGGTTTTCGTGTGTGGACCACTGTATCCCTGGCAGTGGTCATCCCAGCCTTTCTTGGTAAGATTGTCCTCACCACCTCGGATGGCAGTTCAACGTCTCTGGTGGCTCTTTGCCAGGGCAATAACTAACGCGAAAACGAGCGTCAGAATGATTGCCCATTTCCACCAGATTTTTCTGTCCTTCTTTCTAACCACCTAACCACCAATTCAGCTACTGGGCATCACCGTTATTGTTCTATCCAATCTCATAAAGTACTGCTAATGTCAATATCGGCGCTATATAGTTACCAATGGCCTATTATAACATAGTAAATATTATATGTCAATAGTTATTCCAGATAAAGATAGTAAATATTATAAATCACTAGAGGATAGCTACAATCACTATATCGTTGTCAATGCTTTGTCAGGGCGAGGTGGCCATTCTTCTCCCACGCATGCTGCTGAGGGTGCGAGGATGGTTGGCTATGTTAACGAGCTGGTACCCTCGGTACCCCTGATCTTGAATAGCCACGAGTGGTATGATGGCATGGGGTACCCAGATGGACTCACAGGAGAAGATATACCCCTTGGCGCCAGGATTATAGCTGTAGCTGATGCCTACGATAATTAAATTACGCTGCGTAATTACAGGGATGCCATGTCTTAAGAAGAGACACTTCAGGACCTGAGATTGTGGTGTGGTATGCAGTTTGACTCTGATCTTATTGTGGGTTGTGCCAGGCTATGAACCATGTTACGAAGCAGGACTAAGCACGATGCCTCATTTTGCCTGGGATGTTAAAGGGGCTAAGTATACCGAAGTAGGGCGGACTGAAAACAATCTTGTGTCAGACAATTGCGGGCTGTGTTACAGGTTTAACTTGCTACTCAATGACAACTGAGCTTATTGCTTGAGCGTTTACTCCGTGGAATCGGTGTCCTCTTCTGAACCGGCTAAACCTTGACGACGAGCATAGGCCCGATCTCTGGCCTGCATTTGGAGGATTTCGTCGATGTTGTTCATGGTAGTGTAACCCAGCTCGACGAGAGCCTGTCCTATAGGGATAAAACGGCCCCACTTGCTGCAATCCGCACAATACCCTAACGCCCGCTCCACTTGCTCCGAAGTGCAGACGCCCAGTTCCTCCAAATACTCCCCGAAAAGCTTTGCTCCTACTTTCTTCTCTTGCATTGACCTCGCTCAAGCGCAGTTTTTTGCTTCCTTTCCTCATCCTTAAACGATTTTTCGCTCCATAACTGCCCTTTCCTATTGCACGCAACCAATCATCTGCTTTGGCTTCAAAATGTCAATAGCCCATAATACAAGATACCGCCTACTGTGGGCTCTTCACTTTTTCCTCTTCCCATCACCGAGCAATATGAGTAATTCTTCGGGATTATTAGCATGTGTCAATCCGGATTCTCTGGTTATCGTGCCCGAAACCACGAGTTTTTGTAATGCCTGCTCCATGGTTTGCATGCTATCCTTCGAGCTGACCTGTATATATGTTGGAATCTGATATACCTTATTCTCCCGGATGAGATTGCGAATGGAATCAGTGCCTAGCATTATCTCGAAAGCTGCAACTCTTCCAGAGCCGTCGGCCTTGGGCAGCAAAGTCTGTGCCAGAACGGCCTCAAGCACCACCCCCAGTTGCATTCGCACCTGGTCCTGCTGTCCCTGCGGAAAGGAGTCGATTATGCGGTCTATTGTTTGAGCAGCGTTGTTCGTATGCAGTGTGCTCAGCACCAGGTGCCCCGTTTCAGCGGCAGTGATGGCTGTGGCAATAGTATCCAGGTCTCTCATCTCGCCAACCAAGATCACATCGGGGTCCTGGCGAAGGCAATGCTTTAGCGCAGTAGCGAAGGACCTTGTATCCCCTCCTAGCTCTCGCTGGGAAATGATGCACTTATCATTGCGATGAAGAAACTCGATGGGGTCTTCAATACAAATTACGTTGCGGCTATCGTTTTTGTTGAGGTAGCCAATCATTGCCGCCTGTGTGCTGGACTTACCGCTTCCCGTTGGCCCGGTTATTATTATGAGCCCTTTCCTTTTGAGCGCGAGCGACTTGCACAACCGCGGCAGCCCCAGCTCTTCTATTGTTGGGATGGTGTATGAAACATGGCGAAATGCAAGGCTCAGCGTCCCTCGTTGTTGCGACACATTGACCCTGAAGCGGGCAAGCCCGGGAACACTATAGGCCAAGTCAAGCTCCAGCTCGCTGTAGAACTCTTCTCTCTGGCTCTCGGTAGTTATCTCCTCGAAGGCGTGCCGAACATCATCTGCAGTGCAGCCAGGGTACTTCCTCAACGGGATAAGCTCCCCATCAATACGAAGCACGGGAGGGCTGGGCACCCTGAGATGCAGGTCAGAAGCTTTACTTGCTACCACTTCCTGGAGCAGTTCTTTGATATCCATGTTATTAGCACACCTTATTTCGAGTGATAGGGGTAAACACGGCCTTTACCACCTCTTTTCGCACCATACAGCGTGTTATCTGCTCGTGTTTAACTGGCATTGTTCTGCCTCACTCATGACCCTGTCAGGCATTATCGCGGCGCTTCTGCTATCGGCATCGGTCGTGGTGGTCAGAAATTCATCGCCTCCGCATCGCACTGCAATGTCAGAGGCGCGAATGTGAGCTTTGATAATCCTTCTCAGTTTCTGTGGCATAGAATCGCCCGTTTGCGGAGATCGTTATTTGTGCTCTTCCCTTTGGTCGGACGTAACGAGTACGTCCTCCCGCTCCGCCAGCCATTGTTCGATGGTCTCTTTTCTAAACAGCCACTTCCTGCCCACTTTTAAAGCAGGGATTTGCCCCTCTCTGGCCATCCGATAGATGAGAGACCTGGAAACTCTGAGGTACTTGGCGACCTCTCCGGTGTTCATCAGTCTGGGTCTTCGTTCGATCAATTCCTGACTCAAGTTTGCTCCTCCCCGATTTTTATTCGCTAAGATGTGACCAATGAGCGCGTTGATGACGGCTTTGATCTAATCCAAAGCGTATAGTACGTTAATTTGAGAATATTATAATACAACTGAACGCTGTTGTCAATAGTGCGCATTAAATACCTTTAATAATCGATTCAGCGCTTCAGAGAGCACCATCCTGCTCCGGGATAGTAATGGGCAGTCTTTGTGGCATGCAAGTGATATGATGGCAGTGAGCAGCGGTGCGAGATCACTGTCTTGACACGAGGTCAGAAGTGAAAACCTTATATAAACATGTGCTATAGAGCAATACAAACTCTTCTGTTAACTTCAAGGCAAACTCTCATGTCGTTCACCTGACACTTCGGCTACAGAGCCGGCCGCATTTGGCTGTGAATACCTACACTTTACTTCGTTAGCTTTGAACCTGTGCAGGGGGAGTCCAGAGGGGGTTCCATTTACGGGGGCCTCTCCGACCTGTCGGAGCAGAAGTGCATTTCAGGGCAGGTGGGCAGTAACATGTCCTCCCTCCCCTGGTGGGAGGGAGTTAGAGGGAGGGGGAAGCTCACCCTCACCCCCAACCCTCTCCCTTCAAGGGAGAGGGAGACAAAATGAAGTATAAGAATAATTCTCCCGCCCCGAGGTCTGTTCAAATATGTAGTTGCCCAATTTATTGGGCGAGCGTGCCTGATGAATTATGCAACTACAAAAATTGGGGGTGGAGAAGAGAAAGGTGGCGTCCACACGGTTGCCATCTGGCGGGGGCCTCTCCGACCTGTCGGAGCAGGACTACATATCAGAGTGCGTAGGCAGGTCAAATGACCGAACACATCTTGTAGATAGCTGGGTCTCCTTATGATACAATACGTTGCCTTCAGAAAATCGAGCGAGAGGGGGCATATATCGAGAGTTGGTATGACGACTGTACATGGATGGATATGAGGGTGAGGGCGTTGTGTGGTGTGAACATGCGAAGTCTTCACAGGAGGGGGCACATGAAGCGGGGTATTGCAAACGTTCAACAACAAATTGGATTTGCACTGACTACAGCCGTAAGATACTTCGGCACTGCGAAAGAGCGGAAGTTTGAGAAAAAGCGGTCGACACTGGCATACGTAACGAGCGAGCTTGACAGGTTAGACGAAATCGGTGCTACCGCAAAGCTGAAAAAGGCCGAACGCACCGGCATAATGAATGAGGTACGTAAGCATCCGAAGGAGACCTCGCTGTTCATGGAATGCGTGCACACGTTCAACCATATTGGTGCGGGCATACATAACAAAACCCTGGATGAGGAAATCATTTTCCAAACGTGGCCACCTAAGTGGTTTGAGCGACAGTGGGAGATATTAGAAGCTTTGATTAAGCGTGAAGAAGAAGGGAGAGAAGTAAAAGAATCTCATAGATATTTCGAATGGCTGGCTACCAGGAGATGTCCCGAAGTTCGAGACAAGTATCCCGAGCTCATAAACGAAGACTAGACAGAGGCACACCTGGTCAGTGCTTCGCTGTGGAATGGTCACATTCTGACGACGCCGCGAGTCCTGCGAGTGTTGTTTCCTACAGGAGCTGTCCCGTGGTTTTCCTGCGGTCATAAGATCGGGGCGGCGGCTCTGGCTCTGGCGCTGGTCCCACAAGCTCTCCAAGCCTCTTGGCCAGGTGTCGGGCCTCCTCTTCACTCAGGAAGCTGATAACTGGCCACGAACGGGGACGGCCCCGCCCACTATCGTCACTCAAAATCAATGCTATTTCACCTTCGGCATCGAGTTCGTTGGTGAAATCGCCACCCCGAGGATGTTTCAGCACCATCCAGTAACAATCTTTGGGGAGCCGTATTACCCCT
>Ga0114920_10001098_pt1 | contig 12370 bp, 18 predicted proteins | sample ChitaG_FD_88683 | JGI IMG/M metagenome (GOLD analysis project Ga0114920, IMG submission 88683) | Deep subsurface microbial communities from South Pacific Ocean to uncover new lineages of life (NeLLi) - Chile_00310 metaG | ecosystem: Environmental > Aquatic > Marine > Oceanic > Sediment ... | reverse complement strand
CTCCAAATATCATACTTAATTGCATTAATCAATGATCTTTTTGCCTTTTGAAACATATCTTCAAATGAGTCAGCAATACAACCTGTCTCAAATTTTCGTATACAAAATGATTGAGCCCATAAAGTAGCAGTTTTATTCTGTTTTTTCAGTGCATTATAACATTGCTTATGTGTAATATAAGAAGGCTTAAATATCATTGCAAATCTATCAAATAATAACCATTCCTTACGACACTTATCTTTATACATTACAGTTTCATCGACTTTAAAATCAAAATCATCTACTGGAATTTCTGAATCTGGAATGTCTTGGTAATGTTTATATTTTTTCATCGGACTTTATAACTGCTAATATATCTTCATCTACAGATAATAAATAATCTGTATCATCTATATTAATTTCAACTGGTTTATATTTAGAGAATAATACGACATCTCCTTCGACTATTTCAATCACGACATCTTTTCCTACAGCAAGAACTGTCCCGTATTCTGGTTTGTCTTGGATAGCTGTTTCAGGAAGTATTATCCCTGATTTAGTTTTTTCCTCTGTTGGAATCGGTTTGATTAATATTCGTTTTCCTAACGGTTTTATTTGTGTCATATGTTTTTTATTAATTATATATTAAACCTTGCCTTACTATACTTCACTTTACTTCACTTCACAGCACTAAACTAAACTTAACCTCATTATACTACATCATTTGTTGTGGCATATTATCAGGAACACAAGGATATGATTCTTTTTTATCAACTACATCTGTAATCACACATTCTGTTGTTAATAGCATCGCAGCAGCTGAAGCAGCATTCTGTAATGCTGAACGAACTACCTTTGTAGGATCAATAATTCCCGATTCAAACAAATCTTCATATTTATTCGTATCTGCATTATAACCATAATTATCTTTATTCTGCTTAACTTCATTAACAACAACAGCACCATCTTGACCTGCATTTTTAGCTATTTGTCTTAACGGTTCCTCTAATGCCCTTCTTAAAATAGCCACACCTATTTTTTCATCGCCTTTCGTTTCAACCTTCTTTAATTCATCAATAGCACGAACTAAAGCCACACCTCCTCCAGCCACGATACCTTCAGATGCTGCAGCTTTAGTAGCTGCTAATGCATCCTCCATTTTAGATTGTTTGTATTTTTGTTCTGATTCAGTAGCAGCTCCTACTTTAATTACAGCTACGCCACCAGACAACTTAGCTAATCGTTCTTGTAACTTTTCTTTATCAAAGTCCATTGTTGATGATTCTATCTCTGATTTAATTCTCTCAACTCTTGAATCTATATCTTCTTTCTTACCTTTTCCATCAATAATGGTTGTATTATCTTTATCAGCAATAATCTTACGAGATGTACCAAACATACTAATATCAATATTTTCTAATTTCTGACCCAACTCTTCACTAAATACTTTACCCCCAGTTAAAATTGCAATATCTTCCAATAACTCTTTTCTTCTATCACCAAACCCTGGAGATTTAATAGCTAATACATTAAATACACCACGCAACTTATTAACTACTAATAATGTTAAAGCTTCATTATCAATATCATCTGCAATAATAACTAGTTCTTTTTTGCCATTCTTAGCTACTATATCTATCACAGGCAAAATTTCTTTAATGCTGGAAATCTTTTTGTCGGTAATTAAAATATATGGGTCGTCATACTCGGCCTGCATTTTTTCAGTATCAGTAATCATATAAGGAGAAATATATCCCTTATCAAAACGCATTCCCTTAACCACTTCTTTTGACAAGCCAACAGTATTTGACTCTTCTATAGTAATCACACCATTTTCACCAACCTCATGCATTGCCTCAGCTATTAAATTACCTATTTCTGAATCTTCAGCTGAGATAGTTGCTATCTGAGCAATCTCTTCTTTAAGAACTACTTTTTTTGAAATAGTTTTCAGAAAAGCAACAACTGTTTTAACTCCTTTTTCAATACCTCGACGCAAAGCCAATGGATTTGACCCAGCTGTTACATTTTTTAAACCTTGTTCAATAATAGACTGAGTCAAAACTGTTGCTGTAGTTGTTCCATCACCAGCCACATCATTGGTCTTGCTAGCAACTTCTTTAACCATTTCAGCACCGATATTCTCAAACTTATCTTCTAATTCAACTTCTTTAGCAATAGTGACACCATCATTAGTAATTTCTGGCGAACCAAACCCTTTATCCAAAACTACATTACGGCCTTTTGGTCCTAAAGTTACTTTGACAGCATTAGCTAATTTATCAACGCCTTTTTTAAGCCGGCGCCTGGCTTGTTCATCGAATTTGATTTGTTTAGGCATATTTTTTTAATTTATTTAAGATTATATTTTTATATAGTATTTTCTCTACTCATAAACCTCAGATGCACTCAGCCACGCAAAATATTCTAAATTTTTTAGCAAACCATTTAACCTCCTTATTATCTTGAGGAAATGGAGGATCTAAATATCTATTTAAATACTCATGCAATCTTGAAGGAACCTTTAATAATAATCTAAAAGTATTATCTTTAGTTGACGCAAACTTATTCGCTTGTATTTGACGTAAATCTTTAATGTATTTCAAATGTTCTATATATTCAGCATTATACCAAGATCTATAAGCTATTATACTGTCGTTAATAAATTTTCTTCTTCCGTCTTTTAACAACTGCTTTCTAATTTTTAAATCTTTTTTACTATTATCTAATGCCATCCGTAACAAACCATTCACAACTTTTTCCTTAGCACTTTTAAATTCTTTACGTAAAGTAGGACTTTTGTCTAATTTTTTGAATAATTCATCTGTATTTAATGTTTTCATATTAAAAAAAGAAAAAATTTAAAAAATATAAACCTAATAATAAAAATAACAATCCTGCTACAAAAACGAATATACACTCTAATTTATTCAAAAATGAATCCCTTTTAAAACGTACAATAGCATAAACAAAACTACACAAACTGAATATTAACAACAATGATGTAATAAGTATGAAAAAAATAAATACATCCATAAAAAAAATCTACCCTCACATACTAAATAAATCTAATTGTAAAAGGTAGATGTTTGCATATCTTACTACTATTATATTCTATTATATCAATAATATCAAATCTTACAAAAAAATGCAAAAACTTATACCAACCTATACCAACTTATACTAATCTGCTCTTTTATCTGCCTCAAATTCCTCAAAGAACTGCGGATTCGAGGCAGAAGACTAGTATAAACTAGTTAGACACTCGTCTAGCCAATATTATAACCTGTTTGATACACGTGACCGAGCTGATTTCTTGTTTCTAATGTTAACTTACCAACAACTGCTCTTCTATCATAATCACCACTTCTTGCTAATCCAGTGTCAATGAAAGGACGTTGCAAATATGCAATTTTCAACTTGTCTGGACGTAATAGAAGTGCTCTACCTGTAGCATCACCACTACCCTGCAAATATCTATGAGTATGAACCATCAATGTGCCAAAAGAAGTTTCATAAGTAGATGTAGCATCTACTATTCTTTTAACATCTTGAGCATAAACAGTAGTTTGAAGTTTAGTAGTGAACTTGTCCATCACATCTCTTAGGTATGAACCTAAGAATAAGTCAGTAGATACATCACCATTACTATCATCCCAAGAGTCCTTCATCATAGCAGCAAGAATTGTAGCAGCAAATGCAGTACCAGATGATTGAGCCGAATATGTTTCAGCTCTAGAAATAGCTTGTAGAATACCCTTATTGGACTTTGTCTTCATCTCCTTTCGGAGAGTCCCGTGTAAAGTCTCTACACTTGCCCGAGATAACCTAAACGGTTAATTTCTCTGCTAGCACGGCGTTAGTGGGTAACTTTCACCGTTTTAGCGGGATTTTAAATGAGCAGTATTATCTAAAAGCTTTTTATCTAATTTTTTATGACAATTTGGACAAAGAGTTATAAGATTATTTAAATCCTGTATCTTATATCTCCTATTTTTATCCCCATTAATTGCTTTTAAGTGAGCCACTTCCATAATTTCTGGCTCTCTTAAACCACAATTTCTACATGTCCAATCATCTCTCTTAAGTGCTTGCTTTCTCCAATAAATAATCATTCCCCCTTTCCATAAAGGATGTCTTTCACCAGAAAATTGTCCTTTTTTAAAAGCAGTCGGAGGAGAATAATTTAATTTCTTTCCTTTATTCCAGACTGTATGATATTCCCTCCAACATTTTCGAAAGCAATAAATCTGATCTGAATCTGTTGTGTAAAATTTCTTTTTACAACCTTTACAAATTCTCCAACCATATTTACTTTTTCCTTTATTCCAAGGAATTCGTTTCTTTGTCTGACGCATAAATATATAATAAAATTTCTAATTATTTCAATAATATATTCTCTAGGACTTTGCGTCAAGCCCTTACTCATTGTTGGTGTAGTACCAGATGCACCAGAAGCCCAAGTAGAACGGACTAAATCAAATTCTGCAGCATTACCCCAATCCATTAAAGCTTTAGTAGTCTGTCGTGCTAATTCATTTTCACCAGTATGCTTCTTAATCTGCTGTTGAGATCGAGAAACTGCATAGGGAATAGCAATAATTTCAATAACATTAGTTAATCTTGACGGAGTAGTTCGAGGCAGATTAGTATAATCACCTGCTTCACCAACTGCTGCCGAAGCTGCAGTTCGAAGTGTGTCAGTCAACGTAACATGAACCATATCTGTTGCGGTCGTTTTACCAAGATTATTCAAGAAATAAGTTTCCTTAGATGTTAAAATCTCTACAAGACCTAAAACATCTTCCTTACGAGAAACATCACCATATGTTCTGAGCTGTTCATCAGTGTCAAGAAACAACCAACCAAATAATTTATTCATTTTTAAAAGAACCTAAAATTAACTCCTATTCTCCGATTCCTTCACCGAGAAATGTTTCAACTAAAGATTGTTTAGTTTGATCAACATCTCTAGTTTTTCCTCCTCCTACTTCGGCAGTTTTTAACTGTCGGACTAAATCGGAAATCTTTTGATCTCTACTAGGAGTCAACCTTGATTTACTTTTAACTCCTAACCCTTTATCTTCAGATTTAACTTCTTCAAGTTCTTTTTTACTGTTTAGTAAAGATTCTAAATCTAACACTTTATATGTCTCTTCTAAATCTTTGCCATGCTGTTTTGACATTGTTTCAACGATGTCAACAACTGAATTTGCTTCTGGATGATCTCTTAAAAATCTTTCTTTTGATAATTCTTCTCTAATCTTAGTAATCTCTTCTTGCTGATTACTAAGTATCTGTTTATTATCTTCAGTTAACGGAGTTTCATCTTTCTTATCATCTATTACATCATCTTTTTTTATGTCTTGTTCTATTTTTGCAGAGTCTGTCATCAACTTATCATATTCCTCTGCTTTTTTCTTATTCTCTTCAGGATTAGAACCAACAAATGAAGAAAGATTTTTGTAATGTTCAGTAAACTCTTCAATAGTCTTGAATTCTCGACCTGTCATTTTATTAACAGCATCGACATCTAATTCCGTCTTCTTTACGTCTTCTGTCGTCTCCTCAGTCGAATCATCTGTCTTTTCTTCTGTTTTATCTTCTTCTGGTTCAAGTAACTTTTTAGATGCTTCACTAATTTCATCTTCTAATTCTTGCTCTTCCTTACTACGATCTTTTGAACTTTTCGAAGTCTCGACATTTTCACCTTCTTCAGAACTAACGTTCTGTTCTGAAGGGTTGGTTTTAAGTTTGTCTTTATCTTTCATATTATTTTTTATTTAATTTAAAGGATTCACCATTTTCAAGATCGACCTTTTATATATCTTGAAAGTTTGATTATTCATTATTCTGAGACAATCTTTTTATTATGTTGTCCTCACTTTCAACTTGCTCCTCAGTCAACTGTCTAAAACTATCATTACTGATACCAAAAATCTCATCTAACCATATTTCGATTGTCTCGATTGCTATTGAACTAGCTAATTGTTTTAATCCTATTTTCATCACTGTATCATTTGCATTGATATTCCGAACAGTGTCTAACTCGTTTATTTTCAAAGCTAACTTTTTCAAAGCGATTTTAAACCCTTCGTGCTTTAATAGCTCTTTAATTTCATTTATATCTGGATCCATTATCTTTTTGTTGTTCCCATTACTGCAGATTTACACAAAGCTATCGAACTTTGTTTTTTTGTTCGACCTCTATAAGGTTTGAACTTTGGATCTGCCATTTTAGCTACTACACACCTCTCTATTTTTTTATCTTGTGACGATGTTGTTCCACCATAAGGCATGTCATTTGTCTCCTTTATTTATACTTTTAATTTTTAAAATATCAAAACCTACACTTGAAGAATGTTCATCTTCACGTATAGATTTCATTTTTACACCTATTAAAAACATATAATTACTGCCCACTTTCCAATTACGTGCTTCTGGAATATCCTTCAATTCTAAGTTGAAAGATGGATAATACTTTTCTTTAGTAGGTAATGTATTATGTGTTTCAGGGGAAACGTTTTTCATTTTAGATGTTTTTTCTTTTGCCATAATTATTTGTCTGTTTAGTTTATAACGAAGGAACTAAAGCACGACCACCTCTTTCACTAGTTGCGGCTTCAGCAACTCTTTCTGCTTCAGCCGTTGCCATAGGTGGTCTACCAGCTTGTCTTACAGGTCCTTGAACAGGTTGTGCTGGTTGCAATCCCTGACCCATTGGTCCAGCCATCCCCTCTACCATAGGTTGAGGAACTGGTCTCTTAATAAATCTCTCCCCTGACAAACCCATTAAGTCAAGTATTTCTTTTATAATCATATCCGCATCAATATTTATACCTTCGATTCTTGAGTAATTAAGTAATAAATCATTTAAATTTTTAGCTAATACTTGTTTGTTAAAACCTTCACTAGTGACATACACATCAACTGAATCTAAAATATTCTTTGGAGATAATAAAGATTTTTTAACCTCAACAAATCTATCCTTGCCAGTTTCTCTAAATTTATCACGAGCTTTTGCTTTCATCATTTCTATTTCACCCATGTTCGGATATTCATTATTCTTTTTATGATACCCTATAATTGCTTCATTAATATCATGTGTAATCTGAACTTCATCTAATTCCTCTAACAATTTTGGATCATCAGTTATTCTAACGATTTCTTTTTCAGTTAAACTATCTAATATCGATGGAAGTAATAACTCTTCGATAAACTTACTAATACTAAATCCTAATTCTTCTTGCTGTAGAGAAAAACCAGTTTGCATACCTCTCTCCTGCAATACAGCAGTAGTAGCAGGTTGTGATGCTGGTAATGCCTCACCTCTTCCTATCTGCCAGTTTCCTGTCATACGTTGAGCCCATAAGTAAGCCATATCTTCATCTTTATAAGAAGAAGGTTTCATATCAGAAGTTCTCAATTCAGCAATATCTTTGTTAATACCAGATACTTGAATACCTCCAGCTCCATGAAGTTGAGTTAACATTTGAGGAGTAATTCCAGAACCTTTTCTAATTTGAAACAAACCTAATTGTTTAATCCTATTAGTGTTCAATCTAATATTAAAAACTTCATTTATATATGACTGTAAATCAAATATATCCTCACTAATACCTAACCCAAGCCATCTTCCATCATATTGTTTAAGTCTGAATTCAACATACGGTCTATTTTTAGATTTGTTTTCAGCAATTAAATGTACTATTGGACCGCTATTCATATTTGAAATTATAATAATTCCTTCGATATATTCATCTTTATCAGATTCATCTTTAGTTAAAAAGTATTTGGGCATTAAACCCCAACGTTCAGTAATTTTCACGTGAGGAATTTTAGTAGCAATAATCGGTAAATCAGAAACTCGTTCTATTGAAGTCTGACCTGTTAATTCACTAAGATTATCCCAAGGATAACTTTTAGCTTCATCAATAGTCAACCAATTTTCTTCAATATTTCCAGTTGATTCACATAAATAATTAACAGTAGGGTCTGTATAAAAATTTAAGTTTTCTACTATAGAGATCGTCGATGTAGCATGAGATTTTAAATGTTTAAGAACTGTAACACCTTCTACAGCACTACGACGAATAACACGATTCAGCAATTGACCAAACCTTAGTTTATCTAATTTCGATCTCAGAATCATTTTAGCCAACCCAGCAATGATATACGATTCATGTGTTTTAGCTCTGACATCAATATCTTTAGTATCAATATCAACATTCTTAACCGTCGTTTCTACCATATCACGAGTCATCGGAACATACAGTTTTCTTCGATTAGTAACTGGGTCGTAAGGATTATCATAAATACTAAAATAATTCTTTCTAGCTTTTTTAATAATATTACGACATTTAAAAGAAATTTGTTCTGTTAAATCAACAGCCATTTCTTGCCAATCATTTTTTTCATCACTGACAAGTTTAACTGCTTCTTCTTCAATTGTTGACATTTGATAACTCATTTTTAATAAGCTGTTATTGGAAACACTATAATATCGGAAGCAGATGGTTCTCCATCTGGCTCTTCATTTAATTCCCAGACGGCAAGAGCCAAAGAATTTACATAATCATCTGTTCCTCCTTCTGGTGCACTATAACGAATGTTACCATGCTTAGTTGTATTATAACCAAAATCTTCTAACTCGTCTAATAGGTTTTCATCATAGGGATAAGTTATTCGTCTATGTTCGATAAAACTAGCTAGTTTTAAAACCAATTGGACTTTTAACATGTTAGTATATTTAAAATCATTAATAGCAAGTCCGTGATTTGAAATCTCCTCAGCAATAGGATCTCCAGTCCCTGTTGAGTCAATATTAATAAGAGCATCATTATATGATTTTGAAGTATCAACTATTCTTCGAATCTGTAACGGCCATCCTATATTATTAAATTTATCTAAATGCACTATATTATAGTCGGCTCTATCTATAACTGTAATCACCGTAAAATCTTTATGCTGACCTAAGTCAACTCCCATTATATAGTTATGTCCACTCTGTGGATCTCTAAGTTCACCTGTAGCTACATCTCTAACATTTCTAAAAACAGCCGCTGCGTTAGAAAGAAACATAGCTTGATATTCCTGATCGAAAACAGCTTTTGGAAGAGTATTCTTAGCTTCCTCTATCTCCTCAAGACTATTAGATGGATTATCTTTTGATTCAAATTTGAAAGAGGCATATTTAGGATTCTTCTTAGCCTTAATATACAAACGAAAAAACCAGTTCTGTCCTTTAGGAGTACTGATAAAAAATGCTCTTCCTTCTCTATTCATTAATGATGGATAAAGGTATGTCTGCCAAATATTAGGAGACATAGAGGACGCTTCATCTAAAATAACAAGATCTAATTCATCACCCATTAATGATAAAATATTTTCTGTTGACCGTCCTTCTAAAATACTATGAGTAGTACTAGTGATTCTTGGAGTAGGAGCTGTAACAGCTTTAAAGATGTTCCGCGGGAAACACTTCGTTATCCAAAATTCAACATAGTTAAAAATTCTCCTAGTCAAATCATAAGTAGGGGCAACAACCCAAATTTTTCTATTAGATGCTAGTAATTCTCTCAGGACTAAGTAAGCACAGAATTTACTTTTACCAAAACGACGACCAGCATTAATAACTGTAAATCTCTTCATACCATCTAATATTTCTTGTTGGGCAGGATGGGGATAAAAATCAATTCTTTTTTGAAGAGCTTGATCGTTTACTATACGTAAAATATTGTTTGACATAATTTTCTTATAAGTGAAGTCAAAGAACTTCGTCTACTAAACTATTAAACTCTTTTCATATCTCGTTCACTAAGATCTTTTTTATCAGTTAATATTTTTTCTACTTCTTTTTCATCAATCTCTTCTACTACATCATTTTCTCCAACAACTACATCACCATAATCATTTGTAGCTAATTTTCTAATCCAATCTAACTGGAAGTAAACTTTATTCTTAATTAAATCTTTAACAGCTTTGTTTTGCTGTTTATCAGGTATTGAAGCATCAATAATGGTTAGTACTTCTCCCATTATATGCCCAATTTGTGCATTTATCTCGTGTAATTGTAATGTAAATTTCTTCATTTTCTTAAATGAAGATTTACAAATATTTTTTTTATCTAACTTGACTTTTGACATGACTTTAACTTTGACTCGGACTTGACTTCACTTGTAAGAGAATTAGGCGGGAGGCGTTGGCTTTTTGTCAACGCACTCCCTTTGGACACAAGGAGACAAAAATGAATAATAGTGCCCCTTGGGTAGGAGCTCTGATAGGAGCTTTCTAAATTTTCACCTCGTAACAACGGGTCGCGACCTAAAGTTACTTTTAGAAAGCTCCCTAACCTTGAAATCTAGTAATTTTATCTAATACTTTTATTGAAATTCCATTTGCCAAAGCATCCTTATGTATCAGCATCAGTTTGCGATGCAGATTAGCTTGTAGTCGTTCAACGACTTCTTTCTTTTTAAGAGTACTTTCAAATACTTTTAATATCTTTGTTTGTCTCTTGTTGTAAGTGTTCATCTTTTACTCTCCTAAAAAGATAACTGATTTTCCCAATACACATTGCCTTCTGCCTTTAATTTCATCTTAACTAGTTTCTTATCTTTGTCTGGTCTGAAAAACTGGTCACATTTTTTACAAAACAGAATATCACCATACGCTGTTAATATTTCCCCGCAAATCTTACAATCTCTCGTTTTCATTTTTTTCTCCTTTCTTAAAGAACTATCAACAGAATACCACAACTTATAAAAAGATGATATAATGAAAAAAACCACTTCCCAGTTCAGGTGAGATAGTGGTCTAAAAACTTAAAGTTTTATATTTGTCATATACTACATTAAAGTAGAATAGTTTGTCAATACTTTGACAGAGAGAAGGTTAGGTGGTAAGATAGAAATGGTTATAAATCAGCTCGGAAGCCCAGTCATTATTTGGCTGGGTTTATGGGATTAAAGAATTGAAACGCAGAAATACATATAAACGGCTCTACTGGTTATTCCTTAACAGGAAAAGATGAGGGTTGCCGTCCTCCAATTCTTATATAATTAACTTCAAAACATATGTAAATTATTAAAATTTACATAAATGGTTTCAAACAAAGGAATAAAAAAAGGTTGGAAAAGATATTTCACTCGCAAAGATTATCATCATAGATACAGATGTCTATGTTTTATATGTAAAGGTGAATATTATCCAACCTACAGTAATGCAAAATCTGTCAGAAAGGTTGCTAATAGAAAAGTAAGAAGATATAAGGGTGAAATTTCAGATGGATGCAACTACAAGAAAATATACGATGTTCAATGGGAATTATTTTAATACTTATTTATCAACTCTATAAAGCGAGTAATATCTCTTTATCGGGGAATTAAATAAGAACAAAAATGGACAAAAATAAAGTAATGGCAATGCTTGACAGCAAAATTGATGTAAAATCAATGTCGCTCTCAGGAGAATATTCAGTGGAAGGAGATCATAGCTTAAGTTGTTGGGGTTATTGGCACGAACACTATTATCCCCAAATCATCAAAGAATCCTATCCAATCTATGTTGGAGAAAGAGCAAAAGATAAAGGGAAGCAGGCATTTGAGATCATCAAGTCGATGATGGATAAGAAATTCTTAAAGTTAGAGACAGTGAGAGATTTTATTGATGTGATGGATTTATTGATTGCTACTCTGTAATGTGGTAGGATTGGAATAGCGGGTAGGTTCTACCCTGTTGCCTGTGGGCGAAAGCCTTGTTCGGTTACGATGCGCATCTAAACCGAAGAGCAGGCTATATTGATGAGTGACAACCTCGAAATTGCGACCGTCAGGACGCAAATTAAGACCCTATCGTTTCGGTTATGATAGGTTAACGAACCGCCTTTAGGGGCGGTTTTGTTAAAAAGGTTCAAAACGTATATACTAAAAATAGCGAAACGTTGCTCTTAGTTATTTAATGTGGCAGTATGCCCTCTGTGTAAAATTGGCACTTATTGGAAAACGGTGTCGCCGTAAGGTAAAACGCCACTGGCATACTGGCAATATACAGAGATGCTGCCACATTAGTTAAATGAAATCAAAAAAACCTAAAATTCGTATATTCACTACCCCCGCTTGTTCATACTGCAATACACTTAAATTGTTTTTAGAGGAGAAGGGTTTTGAATATGAAGAGATTGACATAGCATCTGATGATGAGGCACGAGAGGAAATGATTGAAAAATCAGGATCTATGAGTGCACCCGTGATTGATATAGATGGAAAGTTTATCGCTGAATTTGATAGGGATAAAATATGTAAATTATTAAATATTTAGAGTCACCCCCAAGGTGGTTAGAGACACAAAGTCCGATCTGTGGTATTCCGCTCAGGTTTCCCATAGGTCGGAT
>Ga0114920_10001097_pt1 | contig 12371 bp, 10 predicted proteins | sample ChitaG_FD_88683 | JGI IMG/M metagenome (GOLD analysis project Ga0114920, IMG submission 88683) | Deep subsurface microbial communities from South Pacific Ocean to uncover new lineages of life (NeLLi) - Chile_00310 metaG | ecosystem: Environmental > Aquatic > Marine > Oceanic > Sediment ... | reverse complement strand
GACTATCCTGGCTCAGCGACTGAGGTAGTTTATGAGACCGACGAGTTTACCTTCGTTTGCCCCTGGACCGGCTTGCCCGATTTTGCCCGGCTGGTGATACGCTATACCCCAGATCGCTCTCTAGTCGAACTCAAATCCTTGAAATACTATCTGACCTCCTATCGGAATGTAGGCATATTACAGGAGCATGCCGTAAACCGCATCCTCCAAGATTTAGTCCAATTATTAGAACCAGTATCAATGGTTGTAGAAGCCGATTACAAGGAAAGAGGCGGATTGAGGACCAAAGCCGTGGCTAAATACAACAAAGACCAGCCTCAAGTCTAATCAAGCGGGCTAAATCTACCATCCCGGTAAGAGATTATTATTTTATATCTGTGGAGCGGGAGACGAGACTCGAACTCGCGACAACCTGCTTGGAAGGTAGCCGCAGCAAAACCGAGCGATTCACGCTGCCTAATCCCTCCTTTCGACCGCCCGGCAATAGCTTGCTGATTTCATCGAGTCCTCCCTACGATGCTTTCTATTTGCTCTTTTGTTGGAGGCTCGGCACCCAGGTATTTGATGACTTTTTGCCTCACCTTCTTACCCTCTCGCTTGTTCTCCACAAGGTAATAGTAGATTCTGTCGCCTTGTCGTTTAGTTCTAACAAACGCCACCGCATACCTCTACTACCATTGTAGTGCCTAGCTAGAGAAATGTCAAGGGGCTTCGAAGGTCAAAAGAGGGAAGTTTTAGGAAGGGTTTAATCATAGCTAGAAGGGAGGAGCTTAAAGACAGAGACTTTGATTTGGTATACCTGGACCCACCCTACACAAGGGCCAGCGGAAGTCGCCCCAAGGATTATCGTTCACTCTACCATTTTCTTGAAGGAATAGTTGATTATGATAATTGGGCACCTAGGATAGACTGGTCAAAGGCTAATAAATGCTTTATAGAACAAAGGAGCAAGTGGGAACAAAACTCTTTGGAAGAAAACTTCATACGTCTTTTTGAGAAATTCAGGGATTCCATCATAGTCATATCATACGGTCACCCCGGGACTCCCCACATAACCAGAATCGTACAACTTCTAAAGCGGTTTAAATCTGAAGTGTCCGTCATCGAGAAAGAATACGCGTACAAACTAAACCGCAGAAATCACAGTGGGATGTATGAAGTGCTGGTCATCGGCAAATAGATCACTTACAGAGTGGAACCAGTAGCAGGGACCAGGGTGGTCTTAAGTGCCTGTCTTAAGAATGGTTTCTAACACTCTGGCTAAATGTTCAGCTAGATTTGAGACTGGTGCTGGCTCAGTAAGCCATACTACGAGAATAACCAGATGGGAGTTGGAATAACAAAGGAGAGAGCAGGAACTGTCTCATTGTGAGTGGTACTAAAAAAATGGGGGCAACCCATTGACAAAAATAATATTTTGTGCTATTTTTACTTCCACTGCCATTTGGCGAATTAAGATAGAACCGATAGTGCTGGATTTGTAGTGAATCCGTGTTGAAGATGCGAAGAAACTAAACTTATCGGTATCCGCGTTTATTCGATTGCTTATCAAACAATGGAGTAATGGCATTAAATTTGAGAAGCGTGAAGATTAGCAGGGAGTCCCCCGATGAACGAAAGTCTCTCAGAAAGCCCCGCAATGTAAAGATAGATCCAGAGGCTCTTCATAGAGCTAGAGTGGAAGCTCTGCGTTCAAAAAAGAAATTAGGGGAGTGGCTTGAAGAGGCTATAGAGGAGAGGATTGAGAGAGAACAAACGAAGGTTAAATAGGAAAAACCTGTGGGGGATAAGAACAGGTAATGGCGTCCTATAGTTGTTTCTATTCTAAACTAATCCTGAAGATAAGTCAAGAAAAGGGCTCAGAGACCCCGAGTTGGGTGTACCTTTGAGCCCTTCGGCTTTAGGTCGATGTAGTTTAAGTTCAATCCTAATAAATGAAGGAGGGCTAAATGGCATTTAGGAAGGTGTCAATAATCGGGGTTGGTACTACTCCTTATGGTGTACTGGAAGGTCAGAGCTTGAAAGGTATGGCAATTAAAGCTTGTAAGGAAGTCATGCTGGATAGCCATGTAAACAAGGAGCTAATACAAGCATTCTATCTGGGCAACTACATTGGAGGGATGGTTATAGGCCAAGAGACATTGGCACCCTTGATTGCTAGCTCTCTAGGTTTGAATAAGACGATACCCTCAACAAGAGTGGAGGGAGCTTGCTCTTCGGCATCAATTGCATTCATGCAGGGTTATTGGATGGTTGCGGCAGGGGTTTATGACATGGTATTAGTAGCAGGCGTGGAGAAGATGACCACGGCAACTAGGGAGAAACTTACAGCCTCTCTGGTTGCCTCTATTGACACTGAGACGGAGGGGCGTACTGGACTAACCTTTCCCGGTTTTTGGGCACTACTGGCGCAAAGACATATGTACGAGTATGGTACTACTATGGAACAAATATCAATGGTAACCGTAAAAAACCACCAGAACGGTTCAAAGAATCCTCGCGCTCGTTTCAGGAATATCATCACCTTGGAAGATGTAATGGAGTCTCGACTTATTTGTGACCCATTAAGAATCTTCCATTGCTGCCCTAATAGTGATGGAGCTTCAGCAGCTATACTTTGCCCATCACATATGGCAAAGGAATTTACAGATAAAGCCATAGAGGTCGCTGGCATAGCTCAGACTACCGGTTATCCTACTTTGTCTGAGATGGGACAGGAAGTGGCATTGCCGGCAACTGTTAGTGCCAGTAAACAAGCCTTTGAAATGGCAGGGTTGAAACCTAGTGATATAGATGTGGTTGAACTCCACGATTGCTTTAGCCCAGCCGAGATTGTTGATAGTGAGGATTTGGGTTTCTTTGAGAAAGGTAAGGGTGGAAACGCGCTGTTAGAAGGGATAACCCAGGTTGATGGTAAACTACCCATCAACCCTAGCGGTGGTCTTATGTGTAAAGGGCATCCGGTGGGAGCGACCGGCTTAGGCCAAGTATACGAAGTAGTAATGCAACTGAGAGGCGAACACGAAAATCAAGTGAGGGGAGCAGAGATTGGATTGACCCACAATGCCGGTGGTACAGGATCAGTCTGCTGCGTAACTATTTTGAGGAGATGGCTATGAAGGAAACTCATAATGAACTAGTGGTTGCCAGATGTAAAGTATGTGGCAAACTTATTCTTCCTCCCGCTTGGATCTGTCCACAATGCAACAGCACCGCATTTGAGGATATGCAACTGAGCAAAGTCGGCACGATTCGCACCTACACTACCATTAGGATACCCCCCTTGGGCTTTGAGGGCCAGTGTCCCTATGATATTGCCATAATCGAAATGCCGGAAGGGATAAATATACCTGCACGCCTATCTACTCAAGGCCAGGAACCCAAAATAGGAAACAAAGTTTCTTTCATCAACAAAGAAGCTGAGGCATATTGGTTTAAGTTACTTTCTGAGTAAAAGAAAACAAATGGAAGAAGGAGAAAACGAATGGAAGCACAAAAAGAACTCAAAAGGAAAAGCCTTATTATCGATGAAAAAGAAGCTGTCTCGTGTATTGAAGATGGGATGATAGTAGCAGTAGGAGGTTTCCTGCTTTCCAGTCATCCAATGGCTCTCGTTAGGCAGATGATTAAACGCGGCATTAAGAACCTTACGCTTATGCCGGCGATTTCCTCCTCGCTGGAGGCAGATCTTCTAATAGGAACTGGATGCGTAAAACGCATTATCACCTCGTACTGTGGTGCAGAAAGCTATGCGCCCGTATGTCCGCTTTTTAGAGCGTTTGCACAGCAAGGGAAGCTAGAGGTGTATGAAGTTGACGAGTCCCATTACTATAGTGCCTTGAAAGCTGCTGCACTTGAGTTGCCTTTTTTCCCAGATAGAGCTGGTGTGGGGGGCGATTTTGCGAAGGTTAACCCGAACTACAAGCTTTTCGATGACCCGCTCAAAGGTGAACCCTTGTTAGCTATTCCTCCAATTGCGCCAGACGTAGCCCTATTGTATGCAGCTCATTCCGACCCATTTGGCAACATTCAGCCTTTGGGAACAGGTTTCGGGGATAGGATGATATGGCTTGCTTCTAAGAAAGTCTTTGTCCAAGTGGAAAAAATAATTAAGAACGAGGAGGTGAAGCAATTTCCTGAACGTACCGCCTATTTTGAAGTGGACGGTATTGTAAGAGCGCCTTATGGTGGACATCCATTTGCTGGTCCTGGCTACTACACTGAGGATGCAGAACACATCAGAGAATATCTGGCAGCTGCTGAATTGCTAGCCAAAGATGGTGACCGCACTAGTTACGACGCGTATCTAGACAAATATATATATGGGGTTGACACCAATGTTGATTATTTAGAAAAAGTTGGACTCGGGCATTTGCTCTCGCTGCATGAAGACATTGGTATCGAGGGTGAATAATTCTTCTAGCTCTAAAAGCAATAATTCGCGAAAGGGGGGACTACAGTTGAAAAGAAATTACAGTACAGATGAGCTTCTTGCATGTGTTATGTCACGTTACATAGATGACGGCGAGAATGTAGCATCGGGTGCAAATGCATTAGTTCCACAAGCAGCAGGCCTTCTCGCACACTTCCACCACGGGCCAAACATGCGGTTCTATATGGGACAGACATGGACTAATGTTTTTAATGTACCATCAGTGCAGATAGGAAGCCTTACAGACTATAAAGCCTACCGTGGTAACGCAGAATATTCCCGCCGCCATGAAGAAGGTTTTGATAGAGCATTCTTAGGTCGCAAAAGGGGTGCGTTTTCTACCTTTTTTATCGGTGCTATTCAGATTGACAGGTACGGAAACCTCAATATGTTTGGTGTAGGTGACGATTACCACCATCTTAAATTCAGGGCGCCAGGCATAGTAGGGTTAGCCCACTGTCTAAATTTCATGCACAATATCTATATTTATGCCACAAACCATACCAAGCGACTTTTTGTTGAAAAGTTGGACTATGTTAGTGCTGTAGGCTATGGTGATGGACCAGACTTTCGCAAGAAGTGGCATCTAGCCGGTCCAGGGCCCAAGATGTGTGTTAGTCCCATGGCTATTATGGACTTCGATGAAAAGACAAAAAGGATGCGCCTAAAATCCGTTCATGCCGGGTTCACAGTGGATCAAGTTATTGAGAACACCGGCTTTGAGTTGCTGATTCCCGAAAATGTCCCGTTCACAGAGCCTCCAACGGATGAAGAGCTCCATATTCTCAGAACCAGAGTCGATCCAGCTGGATTGTTGAGAGGATAGCTTTAGGGAAATGTTAGCATTTACTAGCCTGAAAATTGGCTAACAAGATTGCTAAAAGGAGGTAAGATGAAATGGTAGGTATTACTTCATATGGTGCATATGTACCGATGTGGAGGTTGGAGCGAAAGTCAATTGCCAAGGGATTAACAGGTGAAAAGGCCATTGCCAATTTTGACGAAGATAGCATTACTATGGCAGCGGCTGCGGTAATGGACTGTTTGAACGGTGTGAATCGGGAATCTATTAGTGAATTGTTATTCGCCTCGACTACATTCCCTTACCTGCTTCTCCAGTCTGCATCCATTGTAGCTGCTGCCTGCGATCTTCGTCATGACATTGCCACTGCCGATTTTGCAAATTCCCTAAGGGGCGGAACCGCAGGTATTTTGTCCGGGGTTAATGCCGTGATAGCAAAAACAGCGAGCCGAGCAATGGTAGTTGCTGCTGATTGTCGCCTGGGAGCTCCTGGTTCGGAACTTGAGCAAACTATTGGTGACGGTGCCGCCGCCCTACTTATCGGTGATACAGACGTTGCTGCTAGCTTGGAAGCAAGCTATTCCGTTTCTGACGAGATAATGGATATGTGGCGTACTCAGCATGATAATTTTATTCGTGCTTGGGAACCCCGTTTTATTGCTCAAAGTTACATGCGGGTAGCAGGAGAGGCGATCACTGGCGTGTTGCAAAAATGCAATATGAAACCAGAGGACTTTTCCAAAGTAGTTTTGTATGCTCCAGACCAAAGAAGAGCAGCTGATCTAGCTAGGAGTTTAGGATTTGACCCGAAAGCCCAACTTCAAGATCCATTAATTGGCGTTATGGGGAACACGGGCACTGCCTACCCTCTGATGTTGCTGGTGGCAGCTCTAGAAGAATCCAAACCGGGTGACCTTATACTCATGGCCAGTTATGGGAGTGGAGCAGATGCCTTTGTGTTCCGAGTAACTGAACAGATTGAGAAACTGAAAGGCAAAGCACGGGGAATGAAAACCCACTTAGCTTCTAAGAAGCAACTTGATGATTACCGAACATATTTGTTGTGGCGTGGGCTTCTGAATCCGACTGATGAACTGGTTTACATGCCATATGCATCATACGGCACTACTTCTACCCCAGCGATGTGGAGGGAGCGCAATTACATTTTAAGGTTCCACGGCTCTAAGTGTAAAGCCTGCAACACAGTCCAGTTCCCCCCACAAAGGGTTTGTACCCAATGCCGGGCCAAAGACCAAAGCGAAGAGGTCAGACTCTCTAATAGGGGGATAGTTTACACCTTCACTTTGGATAGCGGTAGTAGCGTGGTTGATTCTCCTGTTGTTGATTGTGTAGTTGATTTCGATGGAGGTGGCAGGGGTGAGTTCTGTATGACTGATCGGGTTCCCGAAGAAGTAGAACTAGGCATGAGAGTGGAACCGAGCTTTAGAAAGCTATTTTTTAGAGAAGGCATTTACCACTACTACTGGAAAGTGATACCAGTGAGGACAAATGAAACTAAAACGGGAGGGAAGTAATGGAAGGAATTAGAGATAAAGTAGCTATCATCGGTATGGGTTGTACCAAATTCGGTGAGCTTTGGGATAAAAGCGCTGATGACCTAGTAGTTGACGCTTGCTATGAGGCTTTTGAGGATGCTGGAGTTGAAACTAAGGACATTCAAGCCGCTTGGTTCGGCAGTTGCTTCTCAGGCTTTCAGGGGAGTGCTTTAGCTACACCATTGAAGTTAGAATATATCCCGGTTACCAGAGTGGAAAATCTGTGTTGTACTGGAACTGAGGCTATAAGAGGTGCTGCTTATGCTGTTGCTGCCGGAGCTTATGACATGGTTTTGGCCTGTGGTGTAGAGAAGCTGAAAGACCATAATGTAGGGTTTGGTAAAGTTCGCGGCCTTCCCCTAGATTCGAGCCAAATACATCTGGACTTACCGCCGACTAATTTTTTTGCCAAACTAGCCGTGAGGTACTTTTATCATTACGGTATAAGCATGGAGGAAGGGAGAAGGATCTTGGCTCAAATCGCCGTTAAGAACCATCATAATGGCACACTGTGCCCCAAAGCTCACCTACGGAGAGAAGTATCCATAGAGACCGTGCTAAATGCGCCCATGATTTCCTATCCATTGGGACTTTATGATTGCTGTGGCTTGAGCGAGGGTGGTGCCGCCGCCGTTATAACCACTCCTGAAATAGCCAAGAGTCTAAGGACAGAATATATTCTGATAAAAGGATTTGGTATAAGTAGTGGCGCCGCGCAGGCTGAACTTAGAAGTGATTATGACTACACATACATACCCGAGAATGTTTACTGTGCTCAGCAAGCCTATAAAGAAGCTGGCATCAAAAACCCTCGTCAGGAAATAGATGTCGCTGAAGTTCATGACTGCTTCACCATCCATGAACTGTCAATCTACGAGAGCCTAGGTTTTAGCCCTCAAGGCAGAGCCAGGGAAGACGTCGAAGCTGGTACTTTTACACTTGAGGGGGAATTGCCGGTCAATACCGATGGCGGACTAAAGAGCTTTGGCCACCCTCTGGCGGCAAGTGGAATCAGGATGATTTATGAAATTTATAATCAACTTCTGGAAAGGGCTGGCCCCCGCCAAGTAAAGAATGCCAGGATAGGCTTAAGCCATAACTTAGGCGGTCTCCCTCCCAATTGTGCGGTGGTTATTATAGGTCGGCCAGACTAAATAATTTACTAGGAGGTCATAAATGATGCAAAAAATAAGAAAGATTGCAGTTCTGGGCGCAGGAGCTATGGGGTCCCAGTTAGGTTTATTAGTTGCCGAATCAGGCTTTGATGTAAAAGTCAGGGATATTAAGCAAGAGTTCCTAGAGGGAGCCCGAAAAAGAATTGAAAGTATTTTGGATAGGAGAATAAAGAGGGGCACACTACCAGAAGGGGAAAAGGAAACCCTCCTCAGCAAAGTGCACTTCACTCTTGATCTAAAGGAAGCACTAAAGGACGCTGACTATGTCATTGAGTCAGTGCCCGAGGAGATGGATATAAAGCATGAAGTGTTTAAGGAAGCTTACGAATTAGCTCCAAAACATGCCATATTTGGAACGAATTCATCCTCATTTACGCTAGGTGACATCGCCGAAGCTATACCTGAGCCGGAAAGATTAATAGGAATACATTTTTTTAACCCTCCGAGCGCTATAACCCTTCTTGAGATAACTATTGGGGATCGCACTAGTAAGGAGGCAGTTAAGGCTACCGAGGAACTCGCCAAGGCTTTGGGGAGGGAAACAGTCTACTGTCGCAAGGACTCTCCAGGTTATATAACTACTCGCCTCCTTGATACACTGGCCGGTGAGGCGGGCTGGGCAGTTGACTATGGCGAATCGTACCCACTTGCAATAGATGCTTGCCTAAAATATAGGATAGGATTTCCGTGGGGCGTGCTTGAACTGCACGATATTTTAGCTGACGGATCTGTTTACATAGAATACGATGTGCTGGACTACTTCAGAAAGAAACTGGGTGATAGTTATGGACCTCCGCCAATATTGGAAAAGCTCTACAAGGAGAGGCACTGGGGTAAGAAGTACGGCAAGGGATACTATGATTGGTCTGAGGGAAAGACCAATGAGATTCCATTCAAAGCTGCTTTAGAGTTCGACCCTATAAGAATATTTGCGCCAGTAATTAACCAAGCGGCGAAACTGATTGAAGATGGAATCGCCACAAAAGAAGATATAGACAAGGCTATGATATTGGGACTCGCCTATCCCAGGGGGCCCCTAAGAATAGCGGATACTATGGGATTAGACAACATAGTACAGGAGCTTAACAGGCTATATAGTATCCACAAAGAAGAAAGGTACAAAGTCACTCCCCTGCTGTCTGGGCTTGTGAACCAAGGAAAGCTTGGCAGGAAAACAGGAGAAGGATTCTACTCCTACGGACCAGGTGAGTATGAGTTTCTCACCTTAGACCTAAACGAGGAAACGGGGGTGGCTAAGTTAACGCTTAATAGGCCACACCGGGCAAATTCCCTTAACTTAGATTTCTTCGCGGAGATAGACAGGGTGCTAGATGTTTTTGAAGCCAGTGATAAAGTGGATTGTCTGGTTATTACGGGAGCTGGTAGAAATTTCTGCGGTGGGGCCGACCTATCACTGTTTACCTCTGGCGATATAGCGGAAGTGATGTATCCCGTACAGGATTTGCTCACCCGGTTTGAGACAATTAGTAAGCCAATAATAGCCGCTATAAATGGCCCTTGCTTGGGGGGTGGCCTAGAGATTGCCGCAGCATGTGATTGGAGAATTGCAAGAAAGGGTGCCATCCTGGGCTTCCCTGAAGCCAATCTTGGCCTTTTCCCCGGATCCGGTGGCACACAACGCATCCCTAGACTAATCGGACTAGCTCGGGCAAAGGAACTTATTTTGGGGGCTGAAAATATAACAGCCGATAAAGCCTTAGACTGGGGATTAGTTAACGCTGTAGCTGAGCCGGATAAGTTTGATGCTTTAGTAGACGAGACAGCCCAGGGCATGGTAAGGAGAGCAAGTCTAGCTCAAGGTATTGTCAAGCGAGTGATGTACTACGGAGCTCAGGCTGACCAAAGGACTGCAGTATTTCTCGAGGGTTCTAGTTATGCACCCGTAATTTTGTCTGCGGAGGCTAATGAGGGCATCGTAGCTTTCACGTATAGACGAAAACCCAACTTCAGAGCTGTAAGGAGACAGAAGAAAGAGGAAAGATGAGGACTTCGGAAGAATATCTTTCAGACCTGAAGAAAATGAAGCCTAACCTTTATATAGGAGGTAAGGAGGTAGGCAGAGATGACGCTAGGATTAAACCGGGTATACAAGTTATGTCTGTTACTTTTGACCTCGCGCAAGACCCCCAGTGGGAAGGCCTACTGACGGCGAAATCGTCCCTAACCGGCAAGAAAGTTAATCGCTTTACCCACCCTCCCCAAGACACACACGATCTGCTCCTGAAACAGAAAATGATACGTTTACTTGCTCAGAGGGTAGGTGGGTGTATACAACGATGCATGGGCTACGATGCCCTGATTGCTCTTTCCATCGCTACCAAGGAAATAGATGAAAAATATGGAACAGAGTATCATCAGCGGTTCCTAAACTACTTGGAATATTATCAACAGCGCGATCTAGCGGCTGCTTGTGCTCAAACAGACATGAAAGGAGATCGGCTCAAGAGACCTTCTGAGCAACCTGATCCTGACGCATATGTCCATGTGGTTGATGTGAGAGAGGACGGGATTATAGTAAGAGGGGCAAAGGTTTCCATAACAATGGCAGCCTATGCTGATGAAATCATCGTAGTTCCAACACGCGCCTTGAGAGAGCAGGACAAAGATTATGCGGTAGCATTTGCAATACCGGCGGATTGGGATCGGGTGTATTTGATTACTCGGCCAGTTTGGTTAAGGGATACTTTCCTCAATGCACCTTTCCCTGAATACGGCGTTTCAGATTCCATGGTTGTTTTTGATGACGCTTTTATCCCGAGGGAAAGAGTGTTTATGTGCAGAGAATGGGATTTTGGTAGAAGGCTAGCTTTGCTTTTCGCCAATTCCCATAGACATAGCTATACCGGATGCAAGCCTGCTGTATCAGATGTACTCAGTGGTGCAACAGCCTTGGTCGCAGAAGTAAACAATATTGAGAGAGTTGACCACGTGAGGCAGAAGTTATCCGAGTTTGCCGGGGGAGCTGAATTATCATATGCGGCGGGCATCGCGTCTGCTATTTGTGGAGAAAAAACCTCGTCAGGCACGTTTTTCCCCAACCCTGTGTATGCCAATGTGGGAAGAAGACTTATGGGGGAGACTATCTACCACGAGTTCAATATACTGGCCGAGGTAGCTGGAGGTTTGTCTGTTACCTTACCTTTTGAGGACGAGTTCATTAGTGACAAAACCCAGCGATACATGGATAAGTATATAGTGAGAAATCCTAAATTTTCTGCCGAGGATTCACATCGCATTTGGAGGCTTGTGGAGAACCTGGTAGCTTCGCCCATGAGTGCTTGGTATCAAATCGCGGGCGTCCATGGAGGCGGTTCTCCAATCATGGAAACAATTACACTAAACGCTGAATATGACTACGAATCAAAGAAGAATATAGCAAAATACCTCGCTGGCATTAGTGAGGAGTTAGACCAGTCGAAAGACCTCAATATAGAACCGACCTTTGGAAATACTCTCGCGTGAGAAATAGGATGTCAATTGAAGAATCGATTTTGACCAAGTTTGGTCTTCAGGGAAAAGTTTAGATGGCGGTTGTTTCCCTTCTGTGAAAACTTTAGTGACGACCATCTGAGCGAGAGATGACTTTAGGAGGTGCAAAATGTAAAAGCGGAGGTGGCAAAAGGAGCCAGAATTAATAAGTGTGGAGGTTGTTTTATGGCTATTAAAGACCAGCTAGCAGAAATTGTAGGCAAGGACAATGTTCTCGACTCCCCGGACATTATAGCTCGCTACGGCAGCGACCATAGCCTGCAACATCCAGGGCTTTTTACTTGTGTAGTGCGTCCCAAGACGGTGGCTGAGACGCAGAAGGTAATTCAGCTGGCTAATGAGGTCAAGTTTGCGGTTGTTCCCCAGAGTTCTGGGGTTCATTTTAACGGGGGTGCCGTACCCAAGCAGGGCGGTGTTGTCCTTGACGTATCACAGATGAACCGTATTGTCGAGGTAGTAGACGCTCCCATGGTAGCTCACTGCCAGGTCGGCGTAACTTGGGAGCAGTTGCAGACCGCATTGGAAGCCAAGGGATACAGGAGCATAATCCCGCTACTTCCCCACGCCTCAAGGTCGGTGATTATGGACTGGCTGGAGAGGGAGCGACCGGTAGTTCAGCATTACGAAATGGCCATCCCATTGCGCAGTATGCAAATGATCTGCGGAACTGGGGAGGTCTATGGTACTGGTTCGGCAACCGTAGGTCATTTTCGTCAGCCAGGTGTCCTCGCTGATGGTATAATGCCAGGGAGTGTTGGCCCCATGGGACAAGAGACCCATCTATATGGTGCCCAGGGAACATATGCTGTCATCACCTGGGGTGTCTGTTCATTTGAACCAATACCAACCCTGACCAAGACCTTTTTCATTCCGGCAAGCAGGGTGGAGGACCTCAT
>Ga0114920_10001096_pt1 | contig 12373 bp, 10 predicted proteins | sample ChitaG_FD_88683 | JGI IMG/M metagenome (GOLD analysis project Ga0114920, IMG submission 88683) | Deep subsurface microbial communities from South Pacific Ocean to uncover new lineages of life (NeLLi) - Chile_00310 metaG | ecosystem: Environmental > Aquatic > Marine > Oceanic > Sediment ... | reverse complement strand
CCTATAAGGCACTCAAGAAAGCCCTTGCTGAGTATCAATCTATTGAGGCTGCCGGCGGCTGGCCGAGCGTTAAGGTGATCGAGGTTCTCAAGCCTGGTGAAGAAAACGAGGTGGTTGCGCAACTGCGGGCGCGGCTTACCGTGACCGACGGCGCAGCCATGTCCGCGACACCAGGGCAAGAGCCGATTTATAGCGATGATTTGTCGGAAGCGGTGAAGCGGTTTCAACGGCGCCATGGGTTGGAGGACGATGGCATTGTCGGCAAAAACACGTTCTTCCAGCTCAATATACCCGTCGATGCGCGCATCCGAAAAATCACCCTGTCGATGGAGCGATTGCGGTGGATGCCCGAAGACCTCGGCAAGCACTACATCTTAGTCAACATCGCCGGATACGACTTGCGACGGATCGAGGGCGGCGAGACCAGGGAGTTGATGCGCGTTGTGGTCGGCAAGCCCTACCACCAGACGCCGGTGTTCTCCGAAACGATGAAGTACGTGGAGATCAATCCATACTGGAACGTGCCGCGCTCGATTGCGGTCGGTGAGGAGCTGGCAAAGCTGCAAAGGTCACCGGGCGCGCGGGCTGCGAAGGGCTTCGAGGCCGTCGTCAATGACAAACCCATTCCGGTAACGGCGATTAACTGGAGCCAGTACTCGAGGAATAACTTCCCGGTCCGTTTGCGGCAGAAACCCGGGCCTAACAATGCTCTCGGGCGGGTTAAGTTCATGTTTCCGAACCGCTTCAATGTCTACATGCATGATACGCCGTCGAGGTCTCTATTCAGCAAATCGCAGCGTGCATTCTCGCATGGTTGCATCAGGTTGGCGCGGCCGATCGATATGGCTGATCAGGTGCTCACGACGTCGGTTCCGGGTTGGAACCGCACTCGCATTGATGATGTGCTTGCCAGCAAAAAACGAACGGTCGTGTCCTTGAAGACGCCGATTGAGGTGCACGTGACTTATTCGACATCATGGCGTGACGAAGATGGAGATGTTCAGTTCCGCCCAGACATATACCGGCGGGACGAGAAGCTCTATGCGGCGCTGTTTGGCAAGCCCTATCCGTACTGACGGCGAACTGGTTCGTGTTCGTCGATGTTGTCGGGTTCAGGTCAACCGGTCGGCTTGGATAGCACCTTGATGTAGTCGGCCGCCTCGATATTTCCGTTTAGCTTGGCCTTCTTCAGCCACTCCAGAGCTTCGGAGCGTTCCGAGGCGCTGGCTTTGTCGATCCCCTTGCCGTAGGAGGTCGCCAACATGACGCCATAGGCGAACTGACCATCAGCGTAATCCTGCTCGGCGGATTTACGGAGCCAGGCGGCTGCTTTTTCGATGTTGCGATCGACGACCGTGCCCTTCTCGTGCGCAATTCCCATTTCGAATTGGGCCCGGGCATCGCCGAGTTCGGCGGCCCTTTGAACGTAGCCCATGGCGCGCTTTTGATCTTCGGTGACGCCCTGCCCCTGCTGAAAGAGGTTGGCAAGATTGACCAAGACTGTCGTATTGCCCAGTTCGGCCAGCTCTTCCCACATGCGGCGGGCGGTGTCGTATTGGCCGGACTTGTAAGCGGCGTAGGCCTTGAGGTTCTTGACGGCTTCTTTGTGGTTGCTGCGCAGCTGGCCAAGTGCGGGCGGGCTTATCGGAAGAAGTGACACAAGCAGAACCAAAATGGCCGTGGTGTTCGCGGCTGTGCGCGCCATGGGCGCGATACAACGTCGGATCATTGGGATCATCATGGGATTTTTCGGATAATCTTTGAGACGATTAAATTGTTTTATCGAAGCCGAGCGGCCTTAGTGTGTTTATTCTTTATCCTGTCCCAGCATGTAATACTTCAGCATCCATTCCAGGCCTTTCGTCCATGAGCGGTCGTTGTTGCCCCGGATGTCGACGCTCTTGATGTAAGTCAGTTGCCTAGATTGAATACTTTCCATGTACACGTTTAGGTTGAGGATTAGGTTGGATACCTTTTGAATTGTGCCCCAGGCAAAAAGGTCGGCTCCGACTTTTTTGCCATAGTCGATTTCGCATCCATTGCATTCGCCGATAAACGGGCCTTTGTCGATCTCTTCGGCGATTGCCTTTGGTATCGGGACAAATTCAAATCGGCCGGTCTTCTGAAGTTGCACAACAAAGATACGGTCAAGGAGCTTGGCTCGGTTTTTCTCTGCTTCGCTGACTGGCTCTATCGCATCGTTGATGATGCGGAAGCCGACGAAAGCGACTTTCTGGGGCGTGGTGCTCTCTGCGATGGCGGCGGAGGTTACGGAAATGCCGATTGATCCCGGTCCTATCAGTAGGATTGCTATGAGCCGGTGCCCGTTAACCATGCAAGTTTCCTCCTGAAGTCTTGTCTTGCTCAGATTACGCGCTAACTATCTTTGCGAAGAAGTCGGGATGCGGGTCCCCGGCATGTCAACTTTGACTTACTGACCCATTCCTCGGCACCACTGCTGGCTCTTGTCATGCCTTTTGTTGAAACGCCAAAGGCCCATTCGATGTCCAGTGAGTGTCCGGTTGCCATGCGGCCTTTGAGCACTTGCCTCGTATGAAGTTTAGTGTGCGAAACACAAGCCTGCTGAAAGTCAGTCCTCCGAATACATAGCAAATAAGGGTCGCATGTCACGATCGGTCAATATCCTGGGTCTCGTTTCCAAAACGCATGATACGGGGCTCGCGCTGTTGTGCGACGGACAGCCAGAAGTCATCTTCGAAGAAGAGCGCTTCAATAGACAGAAGCATACGAAGATGTTTCCCCACCAGTCCTTTGAAACCCTATTCAAGGATGGGGCAATTGGTTTAGCCGACATCGATTATCTGACGGTTCCCTGGGATACGAAGTTATTGGCGGGGTCGTTTTATCGTGTGGTTACCAGCAATATGCCGGCGAGCCTCAACTTATTGAGACCGGCGGCACACGCGACCCAGGATGGTCGGATCGTCAATCTCTGGATGCGGCTGCAGATCGCCATGCGGCGCAGATACAAAACTCTGAAGCTGCCACCGCTGGTGCAGGTCGGACACCACGACGCTCACGCGGCGATTTTTTTCGTTTCACCGTTCGAGGACGCCAGCGTTGTCGTTATGGATGGCCATGGCGACGTCAGCGCTTCCAGCGCCTACGAAGGCACCGGCAACCAATTGCGAAGAACTTGGCAACTTGGCTTCTTCGACAGCCTTGGCATGCTCTACACATGTGCAACCCAACACCTTGGGTTCAAACCGTTCGAGGAGGGAACGGTGATGGCGCTTGCGGCTTGCGGGGGGCCGACCTACGTCGATAGATTCCGAGATGTCGTCATCCTCGAAGACGAGGGGCGTTTCCGGCTCAATCGCGATTACGTCAGCGTTGATCGTTACGGATTACTCTGGCCGTTTACGCAGAAATTTTCCGACACCTTCGGCCCATCACGTAAGCCCGGTGAGGAACTCAAGGACCGTCACCGGGATCTGGCGCGCGCACTGCAGGTGGTGACGGAGGAGGCTGTGCTGCATGTGGTGCGACACATCGAGCGCACGCAATCGTCGAAAAATCTCGTGATTTCGGGTGGTGTCGCGCTGAATTGCGTCGCCAATGCCCGCATCCTTCGGGATACCAACTTTGAACGAGTTTGGGTTCCGCCCTGCGCTTCGGATACGGGGGCACCGCTCGGCAGCGCGCTATGGCATTACCATCAAAATCTGAAGCACGAGCGCGGTTTTGAGCTGACGCATCCGTTCTTCGGGAAAAGCTTCGATGAAGCCGACGTCGTTAAAGCGCTCGACGCCGCGGGTCTGACTTATGAGCGCATCGGCGAGGATAATGAACTGTTTCGCCGAGTTGCCGAGGACCTTGCAGATCAGAAAATCGTCGGTTGGCATCAAGGGCGATATGAAATCGGCCCGAGAGCATTGGGCAACCGGTCGATCCTGGCTGATCCCCGCAGCCTGAAGATCAAGGAGCTCATCAACGTCCGGATCAAGTACCGTGAACCGTTCCGCCCGTTTGCGCCCGCCGTGCTGTTGGAGCGGGCCGGGGAATTCTTTGAAATCGACCAACCAGACCCGTATATGACGCTGGCGCCCAAGGTGCGCCAGGATAAGGTCGATGTTATTCCGGCGGCCGTACATGTCGATGGGACCGCGCGCATCCAGACCGTGAGACGGCAGGATAATCCGCGTTATTACTCCCTCATTGAAACGTTTGGTGAGATGACCGGGGTGCCGGTGCTCATCAACACGAGTTTTAACTGCCACGAGCCGATCGTAACAACGCCTGCTGAGGCGATATCGTGCTATCTACGCACGGAGATGGATCGACTGGTGATGGGTAACATCTATGTGAAGGACCGTAATAGCGAGGCGGTGGCGAAGGCCCGCATGGCGTTTCATGCTGCGGGAAGCTGACGGTCCTCGGTGATCACGCCCGCAGGCGTTGTGGCTCTATTGCGAATTGCATCGACGTTCAGTCCTTGTTTCCGTCTGAGCGGGCCGCCATAACAACGGCTCTTCTAATACGGCCGTCGCTATTGACGGCGACCCGTTGATCGGGACGAACGAACAGGCTCGTGCATGTCGACCCGCCAGAATACGAAGCCAGCTGAACTGATTGAATCGCGCGACGACCTTGTTGCGTGGATTGCGTCTGGTGCGAAAGCGCCGTCGGAATGGCGCATTGGAACTGAGCACGAAAAGTTTGTGTTCCGGCAAGAAACATTCGCCCCTGTGCCGTATGAAGGAGAGCGGGGGATTTCGGCGCTGATGCGTGGCTTCATGGCCTGCTGTGGCTGGGAGCCAATCTTTGAAGGCGAGAACATCATCGGGCTCAAACGCGCGTTTGGTGAACGGGGGGCAAATGTCAGTTTGGAGCCTGGCGGTCAGTTCGAGTTGTCGGGCGCACCGCTCGAATCTGTGCACGACACGGCGGCGGAAACCGAGCAGCACCTGATGCAATGTCACAAGGCCGGCGGTCCGCTCGGATTGTCGTTCATGGGGCTTGGCTTCGCGCCCACGTGGACGCTCGAAGAGACACAGAAAGTGCCCAAGCAGCGCTACGGGATCATGACGCGGTACATGCCGAAAGTTGGTACGCGCGGGCTTGATATGATGTACCGGACGGCGACGATCCAGGCGAATTTAGATTTTTCCGACGAAGCCGATTTGACACAAAAGATGCGGGTCTCACTGGCACTACAACCCGTCGCCACGGCACTATTTGCTGCTTCGCCGTTCACCGAAGGCAAGCCTAACGGTTTCAAGTCCATGCGCAGTGAAGTGTGGCGGGATACCGATCCCGATCGCACGGGAATGCTGCCGTTCGCCTTCGAAGCTGGCATGGGCTACGAGCGTTTGGTCGACTACGCGCTCGATGTTCCAATGTATTTCGTTTATCGGGACGGGCACTATATCGACGCTGCCGGCGCGTCCTTTCGTGATTTCCTGGCTGGTAAACTGCCTGGATTAGATAGCATTTTGCCGACCATGGACGACTGGTCCGACCATATGACGACCCTGTTCCCGGAAGTGCGCGTGAAGCGTTTCATCGAGATGCGTGGTGCTGATGGCGGACGTGCTGAAATGATTAATGCGCTACCCGCACTGTGGGCGGGCCTGCTTTATGATGGCGCAGCGCAAGATGCTGCCTGGGATTTGGTTAAGGATTGGAACCAGGAAGAGCGCCAGACGCTGCGCGATGGGGTGCCTCGGTTGGCACTTCAGACACGCTTCCGTGGAGAGACCGTGCAGGACCTCTCGCGGCGGGTTCTAGAAATTGCCTCTGAAGGGTTGAAAGCCCGTGGCCGAATTGATTCCTCTGGCGAGGATGAACGGACATATCTCTCGCCGCTGGAGGAAATCGCCGAGAGCGGCATCACGAATGCCGACCGATATTTGGAGAAATTCCACGGATCTTGGGGGGGGCGGATCGCGCCGGTCTTTGCCGAAGTGGCGATTTAAGCTATTCGTGGTAAGCTCCTTTATCGCCTTCTGAAAACTCTGGTTCAGCACCTGTTCATGAGGTGCGGCTTATACGTGCTATCCGGGAGAAGGCGTCGGATCTTGCGGGATCCGGCTGACGCTGTTGGTTGGCCAAGTCGGCTGGCACAGTTTCGGTGGAGGAATATTTGAAACGCCGATCATTGATACTGGCAGGCATGGTTCTGGTCGTATCGGCAAGTCTTGTGTCGGCCGATGGCGCGGTGCTGAAGCCGTTTGAGGTTGCCAACGCTTGTGCGGCGCAATGCCGAGCGGCACACAATCAATGCCGGATACGGACGCGGGGCAACCGGTCGTGCGACAAGCAGTTACAAAATTGTCTACGGCGGTGTCTTAGGCGGTAAGCCCATCGGCTTCACAGCTACGGTGTAATGACCGTCAGCAAGCGTCGGGGGCCGTGGGCCCCGATGACAATGCGCCCGCCGATGTCGGCCGTGCGCGAGGGTCCAGAGATCAAATTCAGCGTTCTTGGCATCGATGCGACACCTCTTTCGAGGCGAAGCAGTGCGAACGCATCCTCGTAGGTGGGGACGATCCGGTTTCTCGATACGATAATGATGTGAGTGTCCGGCAGGAAGCCCAATGTAACCGGGTTTTCCGGTCCGGAGAGCAGCGCCATGGTCCCTGTTTCGGCGATGCCGACGAAAGCGTACGACAGGCCGGCCGAATCATCGGGGGAGGCGGGTCCGGTTTGAACCTCGAAGTCCGCGACCGCCGTGAAATCCAGTTTTGAAATACGCGGATCGATGCCGTGACGTAGTCTCAACGGCTGATTATTTGTGGACAGATAGTCGGCGATAACCTTGGGGATCTGTAAGGCATTTGTTACCTCCGCGACGGTTGCCAACTGAAGCTCCAACTCCTCCTTGAAGCCGGCGGCTAGATCCGTATTCGGCGCGGCCACACGTTGTGGAGCTGCTACGATTGGCGGCGCTGCGATGCGTTCGGAGACGACGCCTATCCGGAGTGCGTCGTCCGCCGGAGCGTGCAGTGCAGTTCGGACTTTACCGAGTATCGATGCCCGGCTCATGCTGCTTCCTTGTTGGTAGGTGTTAGAGGTGCCGCTGTTTTTTGACGCTCGGCCCAAAGCTGTTGGAAGGTTCGTCCCTGTGGTGCTGGCAGGTCGCGGCCTGAGGTCCAGCCGCTGGCAAAGGGTATCCACGTGAACGCACCCCTGCGGCCTGCGGCCAGTTTCAATGTGCCGACCATCATGCGCGAAATTATATGATAGGCGGCGGGCCACCGCGCCAGGGCAGCCCAGCTCCGCAAGGCAAATCGGGTGAGGAAGGGCGTTTCTCCCTGCTCGAATTCGATCTCGCGCCAGCGCCGCATCAGTTTCGGTAGTGGAATGCGCATCGGGCAGACTGCTTCGCAGCGTCCACAAAATGTCGAGGCGTTGGCCAGGCTGCCGGCCTCTTTGACACCAATCAGCCCTGGGTTGAGTGCAGCGCCTATGGGCCCCGGATAGACCCAACCGTAGGCGTGGCCGCCAACTGCATTGTAGACCGGGCAGTGGTTCATGCAGGCTCCGCAACGAATGCAGCGCAGGACTTCCCGGAATTCGGAACCGAGCAATTCGCTGCGGCCATTGTCGAGCAGGATGACGTGGTAAGCTTGCGGACCGTCTGGATCATCGGCGCGGCGAGGGCCGGTGGAGAACGTCGTATAGGCGGTGATCTCCTGGCCGGTTGCCGAGCGTGCCAGAAGGCGCAGGAGTGCGGCGGCGTCATTGAGCGTGGGGACAACTTTGTCTATTGCCGCGATGACAATGTGGACCTTGGCGAGCGACTGGGTGAGATCCCCGTTGCCCTCATTAGTGACAATTATCGATGAGCCGGTCTCGGCGACGAGGAAGTTGGCGCCAGTGATGCCAACATCGGCAGTGATGAATTTTTCTCGCAGGATTTTGCGGGCTTCATCGACTAGTTCGGCGGGTTGATCGAGTGGGCGATCCTTTGGCAGGTGTTGATGCTGGCGACGGAAATCATCCTCAACCTGATCCTGGATGAGGTGGATGGCTGGAGCTATGATGTGGCGTGGGGTTTCATTGCGGATTTGCAGGATGTATTCGACGAGATCGGTTTCGACGACGTCCAGATCTGCGGCTTGCAGTTTTGCGTTCAGGCCGATTTCCTCAGACACCATGGATTTACCCTTGGTGATGAGCTTGGCGTCGGCTGCCTTGCAGATGCGTAAAATCGCTAGGCACGCGTCTTCTGCGGTTTCGGCCCAATGGACATGGCCGCCGGCCGCGATCACCTTGGTTTCGTAGGCTTCAAGATAGAGATCGAGATGATCGAGGGTATGATTGCGTAAGTCACGGCCGTAATCACGCAGGTCATCGAATTCCGGCAAACGGGCTCGGGCAGCGGCGCGCTGCGCTACAAGTCCGCCCGGCAGGCCGGAAAGTGCTTCCTGCAGCTGCCGGTCGGAGAGGGCCGCGCGTGCGTTTGTTTTAAAGTCGTGGCTGGTCGGTTGCATGGGACCAGGCTGGCCCAGCGATGTCGTCGCCGCAAGTTCAAACTACAATTATGCCAGCGACCGATAGATCAACTTCCGTTCAGCATTCCAAAGATCTCATCTTTCAATAAGAGCCGCTTTTTTTTGAGGTCTTCGAATGATTCGTCACCGATGTTTACGCCGGCCGCTTCGACCCGATGGATCTCGCGGTTGAGACTATGATACTCGTCCGCCAGCTTGGCGAAGTGAGCATTGGAAATCTTCAGCTCGTGAATCTCGTTCTTCAGCGCCGGGAATTCTTCGGCCAGTTCATGGTGGACGTGAGACATGTGTGCGAGTGCTCCTATTTCGTTCGGACTTGATCGGTTGCGCTGACAAATACTCCGTTTGCCCAGCAAATTCTACTCAACGCGAGCTGCGATCGGCGCCTCATCAAGCTCGCCAGCAAGCACTTCGGCGACGTGCCGGCAGGCTATGTTTCGGCCCTGCCGTTTGAGCTTGCCAGCCATGTTCATCAGACAACCGAGATCGCCGGCGAGAACGAGATCGGGCTCTGCTGCGGCAATGCTTGCGGTTTTCTTCTCAACCATGGCGTTGGAGATGTCAGGAAATTTGACAGAGAAGGCCCCGCCGAAGCCGCAGCAGATCTCGCATTCTGGCATTTCGGAAAGCGATAGGCCCTTGATCGAAGTCAACAATTTTCGGGGTTGGTTTTTTATGCCGAGTTCCCGCAAACCGGAGCAGCTATCGTGATAGGTGACAGTTCCCGTAAAGGCACCGGGGACTTCTCTTAGTCCACGTACGTCGATAAGAAATGAGACGAGTTCATGTACGCGGTTGGAGAAGTCGCGGGCCTTTTCTTCGGCCTCTGGGTCGCCTTCCATCAGTTCTGGATAGTGTGCTTTGAGCATGCCGGCACAGGAACCCGAGGGAACGACGATGTAATCGCAACCTTCGAAGGCAGAGATTGTCTGGGCGGCGATTGCGTTGGCATTGCTTCTGTCGCCCGAGTTAAAGGCGGGTTGGCCGCAGCAGGTTTGATTCCGGGGTACAAAAACGTCGCAGCCCGCCGCCTCGATCAGGCGCGCGGCAGCCATGCCGACGGAAGGCCGAAATAGATCGACCAGGCAAGTCACGAATAGGCCGACACGCGGGCGTTGCTCAGGCAGTGAAGTCATGGGATTTCCAAGAACCTTGTTGTGGCTCGATAGGGCTGGCCGACCGTATGACTAAGACGCCTTTGCTACAAGCGGCTCAGCTGTTTATGCAATTGTCCCATCCTGTCTGCTTGGCTAGCCTTGCGGGCAAGTTGCCGTGAGAGGACGATGAATGAGCGATCAGCTCGAAAAAAATGGTCGCGCAGGCCCAGATCAATATGCGCTGCAGACCAGTTCAATGGGGTTCCACGAGCATTTGCAGCGACCCCACATCCTTGGAGAAATGCATGCGCGGCCATTCCTTCCGCTAAAGCTGCCGAGGAGAATCTATCACTTCGCGTTTATGACGGACAGTGCTCAACCTGATGATGACCGTGCCGCCGTCATGGCGCTTGCGGAACAACGCGGGGCTGCCCCGCCGGCTGCGGATGCGCGCTTTCATCATTTCGACTTTGGCCCCTGGGACCTTCGCTGGGAGCAACATGCCGAATTCACGACCTACACATGGTCAACGTCGCAAGATGCGGAAGAGCCGTTTGCGCGCCCCAATCCAATTGGCGGGGAGATTAGTTTCCGGGGGCCGGGGGAGCTGATTGCGGCGGTCCACCTTTGCTGCATCTCACGTAGCGGTTTGATCCGAAATCTCGGTGAGATCTTTCACCCGCAAAGCCTGTGCGTGATCGAAGCTGCCGAGAAAAGCGCGAGGGTATCGACCGATTTTCAGGTCGATCCCGTTGGTCTGACACGGATTCTTATTGAATCGACGGGACTGACGGAGACAAGGGCGGGGCGTCTGTCTCAGCGGGTTTTGGAAATTGAGACCTATCGAACCCTGGCGCTACTTGGGTTGCCGATGGCCCGCTCGATCCGTTCCGACCTCGACCGGATGGAGGCCGAACTAACCGGTATTACTGGGGAGATCGCGCTGGTCGAGGACAATCAGGAGAGCCAGGCGTTACTGCGGCGGTTGGGCTCGATCGCCGCCGAGCTCGAAGCGCAGGCAGCGCGAACCACCTATAGATTCTCGGCGACGCGCGCCTATTATTCGATCGTCGAGAGCCGGTTGGAGGTCATCCGAGAGCAGAAGTCGGGTCATTTTCCGAGCATCAGCGCCTTCTTCGACCGCCGGCTGGCGCCAGCCATCGAAACCTGCAACGCCGCCGAGAAGCGTCAAATCAGGCTGTCTGATCAGCTCGCGCGAACGACCGATCTGTTAAGCACTGGCATTCAGTCCGACCTGGAGAAGCAAAACCGCGATTTGTTGCAATCGATGAATCGACGGGCGCGCATGCAACTTAGGCTGCAGCAGACGGTTGAAGGGTTGTCTGTCGCGGCGATCAGCTACTACGTGGTCGGGTTGGTTGGATATCTCGCTAAGGGTCTCAAGGACGCTGGCGTGCTTCCGGCCAAAGTCGGCCCTGGTCTCGTCATGGGTTTGGCGGTCCCGCTTGTCATATTGATTGTCTGGTTGGCGATGCGGGAAATTCGTCGGCGCGTGCACAAACCCGAAGACGACCAACATGCCTGAGGCGTCGTCATTTTCATACCGTCAGAAAAATGAGTGTGGCTTGAGCGAATAAAACCCTCGCTCAGCGCTCGATTGGGTTTTGTTCGGGTAACGGCACAGCGGCTCGTACAATCTTCCTTGAAAGAAGCCACGGTGCGTTGCTGGGGGTTAGCTGAGACGCGAGGTAGGCGATCAAGTCGTCGCGCTCCGGCTGTGAGGCAATGCCAACGAATGCCATGCTTCCCTCGGGCAGGAATTTGTTGGGGGCCCGCAAGTAGTCATTGAGGAAATCGCGGGTCCAGACCAGGCCCTCGCCGGCGGCCTGTCGCAGTGCGCTGGAATAGATGAAGTCTTTGTGGGCGGCGGCAGGCCGGTTCACGATGCCGGCGAGATCGGGACCTACCCGATGTCCTGGCGGCGTATCGATATGATGGCAGGCGCTGCATTTTCTTCCATACAGTTGCCTGCCCGTATCTGCGTCGCCAGGATACAGAGCATCATCGATAGCTATGGATTTCGGGACTGGCAGGGGCACCCAGGGTGAAACAGCATTGGCTGGCGCCAACTCGGCCAGTACGAACAATGCTGCGATAAACGCAGTGGTGAAGCACTGTTGCTGCAACTTTTCTACCCCGTTGGTGATGGGCGCACAGTGGACGTGACGATTGTTTTTCGCATTGAATCGACTGGTCCGCCAAGTGAGTGGTTCGTTCGAAGTGTATCGAACAATCTGATGGCAAGCGGATAAATGAAGCAATGCTGGCGCTCGAATTAGTCGAGCTAGGATTAACGGAACAGGGCGCCATCGCTGGCGCCCTCTTGGTTGTGTGAGAGTGGGCTTTCGCGTTTTCAGACAAGCCCTTCGAGGCCTGGCGACGGTCCCGCTTGTGCCGATGATAGCGGTTTGCGGTGTGAGGTGCGGTCGTCGCTCTTCTTCTTGCGGCTCGAATTGCCGCCTTCCTTGGCTGGCTTCTTGAGACCCTTGTTCCAATAAGGATCGGGGCCATAGAGCTCGCTGAGGTAGTCGATAAAGACATGAACCTTTGCAGGCAGGAATTCTCGGCATGGATAGACCGCGTGGACCGCGAAGTGGCTTGAGCCGGTGTATTCGGGCATGACGATCTGCAGATCTCCGCGCTCAAGTTCCGGGGCGATATCCCATGTCGAGCGGAAGCCCAGTCCCAGGCCCAGAAGCAACGCTTCCCGGATGAAATCCGCCGAGTTCGACTGAATATTGCCGTGAACGCGGATCTGATGTTCCTTGCCGTCTT